>WNFQ01000062.1_pt1 | contig 51235 bp, 43 predicted proteins | sample 5400171 | NCBI WGS metagenome assembly WNFQ01 (sample SAMN13153356, study PRJNA577476) | soil metagenome | isolation source: 20 cm soil under Madrone tree | place: USA:California | collected 2016-06-14
GAGTCGCTCGATCAGATCCTGGATGGCCTGAAGTGAGCGCGGTCCTGGACGCCTACGCCGACAAGATGAACCTGACGGTGTTCGAGCCGCTGAAGCTGGAGCGTTCGTGGACTCTCGCCACCTACCGCACCATCGGCGGGTACCAGGTGTGGGAGCGGCTGCTGCGGGAAAAGCCGCCGCGCGAGCAGATCATCGATGCGGTGAAGGCCTCCGGGCTGCGCGGCCGCGGCGGCGCCGGCTTTCCCACCGGCACCAAGTGGAGCTTCATGCCGCGCAACTCGCCGGTGCAGAAGTACCTGGTGTGCAATTCGGATGAGAGCGAGCCCGGTACCTGCCACGACCGCGACATTCTGCGCTACAACCCGCACGCCCTCATCGAGGGCCTGGCGATCGGCGGCTACGCCACCAACTCCACGGTTGCCTACAACTACATTCGCGGCGAATTCCTCGGCGAACCGGTGCCGCGCTTCGAGGCGGCGCTCGCGGAAGCCTATGCGGCGGGACTGCTCGGCAAGAACGTGCTGGGGAGCGGCGTCGACTTCGACCTGCACACCTTCATCGGCGCCGGCGCGTACATCTGCGGCGAGGAGACCGCGCTCCTCGACTCGCTCGAGGGCAAGCCCGGCAAGCCGCGCTTCAAGCCGCCGTTCCCGGCGAATTTCGGCCTGTACGGCGCGCCCACCACCATCAACAACACGCTGAGCTTCGCCTCCGTGCCGACCATTCTGCGCAAGGGTCCGGCCTGGTTTGCTTCCCTTGGGCCGCCCAACTCCGGCGGCACACTGATTTATTCGGTGTCGGGGCATGTCGAGAAACCGCGCAACATTGAGTTACCCCTCGGCGTGCCGTTCGCGGATCTGCTGCAGCTGTGTGGCGGCGTGCGGGCCGGGCGCAAGCTCAAGGCGGTGATCCCCGGTGGGGTCTCGGTGCCCGTGGTGCCCGGGGACACCATGCTCAAGACGAACATGGACTACGACTCAGTAAAGGCGGCCGGCTCGGCACTGGGCACCGGCGCGGCCATTGTGATGGACGAGACCACCTGCATGGTGCGGGTGCTGGAGCGCATCTCGCGCTTCTACATGGCGGAGTCCTGCGGACAGTGCACGCCGTGCCGCGAGGGCACGGGCTGGATGAACCGCCTGCTGAAGCGGGTGCTCGCCGGTGAGGCGCGGCGCGAGGAGCTCGGACTCCTGCTCGATGTCGCGAACCGCATCGAGGGGCACACCATCTGCGCATTCGGCGACGCCTCGGCCTGGCCGGTGCAGAGCTTCCTCAAGCACTACCGGCACGAGTTCGAATACATGATCGATCACGGTGGCCGCAGCGTCGTGAGCGACACCCTGGGAGCGCAGGCGGCGTAAGCCGCGCGTACGGACCACAGCATGGCGGATGAGCTGGTCAACATCGAGATCGACGGCGTGCCGGTGAAGGCGCGCAAGGGTGAGATGCTGATTCGCGTCACCGATGCGCACGGCGCATATGTGCCGCGCTTCTGCTACCACGAGAAGCTCTCGATCGCGGCCAACTGCCGCATGTGCCTGGTGGAGGTGGAGAAGGCGCCCAAGCCCCTGCCGGCCTGCGCCACCCCGGTGGTCGAGGGCATGAAGGTCTTCACCAAGTCCGCGCGTGCCATCGGCGCGCAACGCGCCACCATGGAATTCCTGCTCATCAATCACCCGCTCGACTGCCCGATCTGTGACCAGGGCGGGGAGTGCGAGCTGCAGGACCTGGCGGTCGGCTTCGGGCGCGACCTATCCCGCTACCACGAGCGCAAGCGCGTGGTCGCGGACGAGAACCTGGGCCCCCTCATCGCCACCGACATGACGCGCTGCATCCACTGCACGCGCTGCATCCGCTTCACCGAGGAGATCGCCGGCATCCCGGAGCTCGGCATGATCGGCCGCGGCGAGCACATGAAGGTGCGCACTTATATAGAGAGCACGGTGAATCACGAGCTCTCCGGCAACGTCATCGACCTGTGCCCGGTGGGCGCGCTGGTCTCGAAGCCCTACCGCTTCAGCGCGCGCGCCTGGGAAATGAGCTCCGCGCCGCTGATTTCCCCGCACGATCCGGTCGGGACCAATCTGTTCGGCCATGTGCTGCGCGGCCGGCTGATGCGGGTCGTGCCGCGCGAGAACGAGGCGATCAACGAGACCTGGATCGCCGACCGTGACCGCTTCAGCTACGAGGGCGTATACAGCCCCGATCGCCTGGCGCGGCCGCTGCTGCGCCGCGCAAACACCTGGGTCGAGACCGACTGGGAGAGTGCGCTCACGCAGCTCGCGCAGGGGCTGCGCACACGCGCCCCGGACCTCGGGGTGCTGGCGAGCAGCTCGAGCACGCTCGAAGAGCTGTACCTGGCAGGGCGCATCGCGCGCGGACTCAACACCCACAATGTCGATCACCGCCTGCGGCAGCGCGATTTCCGCGATCAGCAGGCGGATCCGGTGTTTCCGGGACTGGGCATGCGCATAGCCGAGGTCGATTCGCTGGATGCGCTGCTGGTGATCGGGGCGAATCTGCGCCGCGAGGTGCCGATTCTCGCGCATCGGGTGCGCAGGGCGGCCCTGCGCGGCGCCCAGGTGGCAATGCTGAACCCGGCGCGCTTCCCGTATCTGTTCCCGGTGAAGGCGTACCTGACCTGCGCACCGGCCGATCTGGTGGCGGATCTCGCGGCGGTCGTGGCCGCGGCGGCCGCTGCGGCGGGTAAGCCCGTGCCCCGGCATGTCGGCGCCGCGGTAGGCGCGGCGCGCGTGAGCGAGGCGCATCGTGCGACCGCGCAGGTGCTGCTCGGCGGGGGAAAGTGCGCCGTGTGGCTCGGTGCCCTGGCGGCGCGTCACGCCGCGTTCGCGGACCTGCGCGCGCTCGCTGCGGCGCTGGCGCAGATCACCGGCGCGTCCTTGGGCCGGCTCACCGAGGGCGGCAACGCCGCGGGCGCCTATCTCGCCGGGGCGATCCCGCATCGCGCGGCGGGCGGCAAGACGGTGGCGCACGCGGGCCTCAACGCGCGCGACATGCTGGAGAACCCGCTGCGGGCCTACCTGCTGTTCGGCGGTCTGGAACCCTCGATCGATGCGCTCGCTCCCGAGAGCCTGCGCAGTCTCGCCGGGGCCGAGTTCGTGGTCGCGGCGACGCCGTTCGCGAGCGAGGAGCTCAAGCGCGTCGCGCACCTGTTGTTGCCGATCGGGACCTTCGCCGAGACCTCCGGCAGTTACGTGAACTGCGAGGGGCTGTGGCAGAGCCAGAGCGGCGCGGCGTTGCCGGTGGGCGAGGCGCGTCCGGGCTGGAAGGTGCTGCGGGTACTCGGCAACCTGCTCGGCCTCGAGGGCTTCGACTACCAGTCCTCCGAGGAAGTCCTGCACGAGGTGCGCCAGGCATGCGAGGCAGTCAGACCCGCAGGCTACCAGGGCACTCACGCGGTGAGCCTGGAGAGCGACGCGGCCGGCGCGGCGGACGGCGCGGCGCTGGTGGATGTGCCCATGTATCAGACGGACGCGCTGCTGCGGCGCGCGCCGTCGCTGCAGAGAACGCGTGAAGGCCGCACGCCGGCCGTGAGCTACTGAAGCGAAGGCCAGCGCACGTGCTCGAGACGCTCACAACTACCTGGCTGGCACTGCCGGACTACGCACACTCCACGGTGTGGATAGTGGTGATCACGGTGGTGCTGATCATTTGCGTGGCGCTGCTGACCCTGTGGGAGCGCAAGGTCATCGGCTGGATGCAGCTGCGCCGCGGACCGAACCGCGTGCGCCTCTTCGGCCTGCTGCCCGGGGTGGGCCAGCCGTTCGCCGACGTTTTCAAGCTCCTCATGAAGGAAGTCATCATCCCGGCGAATGCCAACAAATTCCTGTTCCGGCTCGCGCCCATCATCGCGCTCGTCCCGGCGTTCGCGGCCTGGGCGGTGATTCCGCTGTCGCCAACCGTGGTGGTGTCGAAGGCCGACGCGGGCCTGCTGTACCTGCTGTCGCTCACCTCGATGGGCGTATACGGAGTCATCATTGCCGGCTGGGCGACCAACTCCAAATACGCGTTCCTGGGCGCCATGCGCTCCGCGGCGCAGATGGTGGCCTATGAGATCGCCATGGGCTTTGCGCTGGTCGGCGTGCTCATGGCCACCGGCAGCATGAATCTCGGCACCATCGTGCGCACCCAGGAAGGCGGGCTGCTGTCCTGGAACTGGTTCTGGCTGTTTCCGCTGTTGATGGTGTACTTCATCTCCGGGATCGCGGAAACCAACCGCGCGCCATTCGATGTGGCCGAGGGCGAATCCGAGATCGTCGCCGGCTTCCACGTCGAATACTCCGGCATCGCGTTCGCGCTGTTCTTCCTCGCCGAATACGCCAACATGATCCTGATCTCGACCCTGACCGCGGTGTTCTTCTTCGGCGGCTGGGAGGGACCGTTGCAGGGTTATTCATGGCTCGGGCTGGGTGACGGCTTCCTCGGACAGCCGAGCTTCCTGTGGCTGTTTCTCAAGGTGTTCTGCCTGGTGTTCCTGTTCCTGTGGTTCCGGGCGACCTTCCCGCGCTACCGCTTCGACCAGATCATGCGCCTGGGGTGGAAGGCCCTGATCCCGGTGACCCTGGTGTGGATCGGCGTGGAGATGCTGCTGGCCGTGTACCGCATCGGGCCCTGGTCGCGCGCCTGGTACCACTGAAAGGGATGCATCGATGGCCGTGAATCCGCTCAAGACCTTCCTGCTGCCCGAGCTCGTGAAGGGGCTCATGGTCACGGCCCGCACCCTGGTCAGCCGCAAGTACACCCTCAATTATCCGGAGGAGAAGACCCCGCAGTCACCGCGCTTTCGCGGCCTGCACGCGCTGCGCCGCTACCCGAACGGCCAGGAGCGCTGCATCGCCTGCAAGCTGTGCGAGGCGGTGTGCCCGGCGGTGTGCATCACCATCGACTCGGATGTGGCACCGGACGGCACGCGGCGCACCACGCGCTATGACATCGATCTGTTCAAGTGCATCTACTGTGGCTTCTGCGAGGAGGCCTGCCCGGTGGATGCCATCGTGCTCACCCGCATTCTCGAGTACCACATGGAGCGGCGCGGCGAGAACATCATGACCAAGGACAAGCTGCTCGCGGTCGGGGAGCGCTACGAGGCGATGATCGCCGCCGATCGGGCCGCGGACGCGCCTTACCGATGAGCAGGCGCGTCAATCCTCGCGCCGCCGGCCCCCGCTCATGCTGATCGAGGCGCTGTTTTATGTGTTCGGCGCCATCCTCATCGCCGCGGCGCTCGGGGTGATCAGCGCGCGCAACCCGGTGTACTCGGCGCTGGCGCTGGTCATGTGCTTCATCACCTCGGCGGCGATCTGGCTGTTGATCGAGGCCGAGTTTCTCGCCGTAGTGCTGGTGCTGGTATACGTCGGCGCGGTCATGGTGCTGTTCCTGTTCGTCGTCATGATGCTCGACGTCAACCTGGCGGAGCTGCGCCAGGGATTCACCCGCTTCGCCTGGCTCGGCTGGCTCACCGCGCTGGCGGTGATCGTGGAGATCGTGGGGGTGGTGTGGGCGCGCGGCGGACTCGGCATCGACGCGGACCGCGGTGCCACGCCCACGGCGCCGACCTACAGCAACACGCTGGAGCTCGGGCGCGTGCTGTACACCCGCTACGCCTACCCCTTCGAGCTCGCCGCCATGCTGCTGCTGGTGGCGATCGTGGCCGCCATCGCGCTCACCATGCGCCGCCGCGCGGGACTCAAGCAGCAGGACGTCAGCGCTCAGGTGGCGGTGCGGCGCGCCGACCGGCTGCGCATCGTGAAAATGGACGCGGAGAAGCGCCCGTGATTACGCTGGCGCAGCTGCTGACGCTGTCGGGGATCCTGTTTTCACTGGCCATTGCCGGGGTTTTCCTGAACCGCAAGAACGTCATCCTGCTGCTGATGTGCGTGGAGCTGCTGCTGCTCGCCGCGAACTTCAACTTCATCGCGTTCTCGCGCTATCTCGCGGACATCAACGGGCAGGTGTTCGTGTTCTTCATCCTCACGGTGGCCGCGGCCGAGTCGGCGATCGGACTCGCCATCCTGGTGGTGCTGTTCAGGGAACGGCGCAGCATCAACGTCGAAGACCTGAACACCCTCAAAGGCTGAAGCGCCCGCATGAACGCCACCGCGCTGATCGCCGTGCCGCTGCTGCCGCTGCTGGCCGCCGTCATCGCGGGCCTGGGAGGGCGCCTCATCGGACGCTCCGGGGCGCACACCCTCACCTGTGCCGCGGTGGCGGTCTCCTGCGGGCTGTCGCTCATGGTGTTGAAGCAGATCTACTGGGACGGTGTGCCGGCCTACGAGGCACCGGTGTACACCTGGCTCATCAGTGACGGAATGCAGATGGAGGTCGGCTTCCTCATCGACCGGCTCACCGCGCTGATGATGGCGGTCGTGACCTTCGTGTCGCTGTGCGTGCACGTCTACACCATCGGCTACATGAGCGATGACCCCGGTTACACGCGCTTTTTCAGCTACATCTCGCTGTTCACCTTCGCCATGCTCATGCTGGTCATGGCCAACAACTTCATGCAGCTGTTCTTCGGCTGGGAAGCGGTGGGCCTGGTGTCGTATCTGCTGATCGGCTTCTGGTACACGCGCCCGAGCGCGATCTTCGCCAATCTCAAGGCCTTCATCGTCAATCGCATCGGCGACTTCGGCTTCGTGCTGGGAATTGCCGGCATCGCCTACTTCACCCACTCGCTCGCGTATCGTGACGCGTTCGGCGCGGCCCCGCAGATCGCGCACGCGCTCATTGCCGTGAGCTCTACTTCCGCCGTCGGGGCGCTGACGCTGATCTGCATCTGCTTGTTCATCGGCGCCATGGGCAAGTCGGCGCAGGTGCCGCTGCACGTGTGGCTGCCCGACTCGATGGAGGGTCCGACCCCCATTTCCGCGCTGATTCATGCCGCCACCATGGTGACGGCCGGGATCTTCATGGTGGCGCGCATGTCACCGCTGTTCGAATACTCCGATACGGCGCTGTCGTTCGTGCTGGTGATCGGCGCCACCACCGCCTTCTTCATGGGCCTGCTCGGGGTGGTCAACAACGACATCAAGCGGGTGATCGCCTACTCGACGCTCTCGCAGCTCGGATACATGACCGTGGCGCTGGGCGTGTCCGCCTATGGCGCGGCCATCTTCCACCTGATGACCCACGCATTCTTCAAGGCGCTGCTGTTCCTGGCCGCCGGCTCGGTCATCATCGCCCTGCACCACGAGCAGGACATGCGTCGCATGGGCGGACTGGCGAAGTACATGCCCATCACGGCCGTAACCTGCTGGATCGGCGCGCTGGCGCTCATCGGTACGCCGTTTTTCTCCGGCTTCTACTCCAAGGACGCCATCATCGAGGCGGTGGGCGAGTCGCACCGCTGGGGCGCTGCTTACGCCTACTGGTGCGTGCTGTGCGGGGTGTTCGTGACTGCGCTGTATACCTTCCGCATGCTGTTCCTGACGTTTCACGGGCCGGAGCGTTTCCGCGCCGCATCCGGCGCTCACGATAGCGGGCATGCCGATGACGGGCACGCAGATGACGGACACGATCACGGCCACGGCGTCCCCCGCGAGAGTCCGCTGGTGGTGACGCTGCCGCTCATCGGACTCGCCATTCCGTCCGTCCTCATCGGCGCCCTCACCGTGGGCCCGGTGCTGTTCGGCGGCTACTTCGGGCATTCGATCTTTGTGCTGCCCGCCAACAACGTCATCGGCGTACTGGGCGAGGACTTCGGCGGCGCCGTGCAGTTCGCGCTGCACGGACTGTTCAAGCTGCCGTTCCTGCTGGCGCTCGCCGGCGCTGTCACGGCCTGGGTCTGTTTCCTGTGGCGGCCGGTGTGGGCGGATGCCGCGGTACGGGTGCGCGTCTTGGGCTGGCTGTACCGCGTGCTCACGCACAAGTACTACTTCGACTGGTTCAACGAGCAGGTGCTCGCCGCGCTCGCGCGCCTCATCGGCGTGGGCCTGTGGAAGGGGGGCGATGAGGCGCTGATCGACGGCGCCATGGTCAACGGCAGCGCGGCCACCGTGGGCTGGACGGGGAGCCTGCTGCGACGGATCCAGAGCGGTTACCTCTACTCTTACGCCTTCTGGATGATGATCGGCCTGGCGGTGCTGCTCGCCTGGTTCCTCGGCTGGTTCCTGGCACACGCCCACTACTGAAGCGCGGCACGACGCGATGCACGCTCTACTGTCGATGCTCATCTGGCTGCCGATCGGCGCAGGTTTAGCTGTCCTGCTGCTCGGCGATCGCAACATCGTGGCGGGGCGCTGGCTGGCGCTGCTCGCCTCGGTGGCGACGCTGGCGCTGTCGGTGCCGCTGTGGAGCTCGTTCGACACCGCCACCGCGGCGCTGCAGTTCCCGGAGAAGCTGCCGTGGATTCCGCGCTTTGACGCCTGGTACGCGCTCGGGGTGGACGGCATCTCGCTGCCGCTGATCGTGCTCACCGCGTTCATGACGGTACCGGTGGTGATCGCCGGCTGGCGGGTGATCGAGACGCGCCCGGCGCAGTACTACGCCGCCTTCCTGATCATGGAGGGCCTGATGATCGGGGTGTTTTCCGCCACCGACGCGCTGCTGTTCTATTTCTTCTGGGAGGCGATGCTGATTCCGATGTTCCTCATCATCGGCATCTGGGGCGGACCGCGACGCGTGTACGCGACCATCAAGTTCTTCCTCTACACGTTCCTCGGCTCGGTGTTCATGCTGGCGGCGCTGATCTACATGTACGTGAAGGGTGGCAGCTATGCGATCGCGAGCCTGCAGGCCCTGCCGCTCACGCTCATCGAGCAGCGCTGGATATTCCTCGCGCTGCTGCTCGCCTTCGCGGTGAAAGTGCCGATGTTCCCGGTGCACACCTGGCTGCCGGATGCGCACGTCGAGGCGCCCACCGGTGGCTCGGTGATCCTGGCGGCCATCATGCTGAAGATGGGTGGCTACGGCTTCCTGCGCTTCAGCCTACCCGTTACGCCGGACGCGAGTCGTGAGCTCGACCTGCTGGTGATCGCGCTGTCGCTGATCGCGGTGATCTACATCGGCTTCGTTGCGCTGGTGCAGCAGGACATGAAGAAGCTCATCGCGTACTCCTCGATTGCGCACATGGGTTTCGTGACGCTCGGGGCCTTCGTCATCTATGAGATCGTGCGCAACACCGGCAGCCTCCAGGGCGCCGGCATGGGGCTCGATGGGGCGATGGTGCAGATGGTCTCGCATGGCCTCATATCCGGGGCGCTGTTTCTGTGCGTCGGCGTGCTGTACGACCGGGTGCACAGCCGCCAGATCGCCGACTACGGTGGCGTGGTCAACACCATGCCGGTGTTCGCGGCCTTCATGGTGCTGTTTGCGCTGGCCAATACCGGGCTGCCCGGCACCTCCGGGTTCGTCGGTGAGTTCCTGGTGATCATCGCCAGCTTCAGGGCGAGCTTCTGGTACTCGGCGCTGGCGGCGGTGACGCTGGTGCTGGGTGCCGCCTACACGCTGTGGCTGGTGAAGCGGGTGATATTCGGGCCGGTCACGAGCCCGCGCGTTGCGGCGCTCGAGGATCTGAACGGCCGTGAATACATCGTGCTGACGGCGCTCGCGCTGGCGGTGCTGATGGTCGGAGTGTGGCCCGCGCCGCTGCTGAAGGTCATGCAGCCCACGATCCAGCATCTGGTCAGCCAGGCGATCGCCACCAAGCTATGAGCTGGTTCAGCCTTGCTCCGGCGGTGCCGGAGATCTATCTGGCGGGGGCGATCTGCGTCATCCTGCTGGTGGAGGTGTTTGCCGGCGAGCGGCACCGCGGGCTCACCCCCACACTGACGCTGCTGGCGCTCGCGGTGGGCGCCGGACTCACCGTGCAGTACGGACATGTCACGCAGCGCACCGTGCTGTTCGAGGGCATGTACGTGGCCGATGAGCTCGGCTTCGCGCTGAAGCTCGCCGCCTTCCTGTTCGTGGCGGTGGCGCTGCTGTATTCGCGCGCCTATCTCGAGCAGCGCAGCATCCTGCGCGGGGAGTACTACGTGCTGGCGCTCACCGCGCTGCTGGGCATCTTCGTGCTGGTGTCCGCCAACAACCTGCTGACCGTTTACCTCGGGGTGGAGCTGCTGGCCCTGTCGGTGTATGCCCTGGTCGCGTTCGACCGCGACTCGGGGATAGCGGCCGAGTCCGCCATGAAATACTTCGTGCTCGGCGCCGTCGCTTCCGGGGCGTTGCTGTACGGCATGTCGCTGATCTATGGGTTGACGGGGACTCTGGACCTCGGGCAGATCGCCGCGCGGCTGCAGGCGCCGTTCAGTCCGGGCGTGATCCTGGGCCTTACCTTCATCGTGGTCGCGGTGGCCTTCAAGCTCGGTGCCGTGCCGTTTCACATGTGGCTGCCGGATGTCTACGAGGGCGCGCCGACCAGCGTGACGCTGTTCATCGGTACCGCACCGAAGATTGCCTATTTCGCGCTCACGCTGCGGCTGCTGACGCAGGGCCTCGCCGGCACCGTGCCGCAATGGTCGCAGATGCTGGCCGCGCTCGCGGTCATGACGCTCATTGTCGGCAACGTGGTCGCGATCGTGCAGACCAACCTCAAGCGCCTGCTTGCCTACTCGACCATCGCCAACGTCGGTTTCATCGTGCTGGGGTTCGTGGCCGGCACCCCGGACGGTTACGCGGCGGCGCTCTACTACACCCTGGTGTATGTGCTGGTGGCGCTCGGTTCCTTCGGCGTCATCCTGCTGGCGAGTGCCAAGGGCTTCGAGGCGGACCAGCTCGAGGACTACAAGGGCCTGTACCGGCGCGATCCGTTGCTGGCGCTGGCGATGATGGTGCTCATGTTCTCGACCGCCGGCGTGCCGCCGCTGGTCGGCTTCTGGGCGAAGCTGCGGATCTTTCAGGCACTGTGGGAAACTAACCACCTGTGGCTGGTGGTCATCGCGGCCGCCATGTCGGTGGTGGGCGCCTACTATTACCTGCGCGTGATCAAGCTCATGTACTTCGATGAACCCGCGGCGCAGCTGCCGCCGACGCGGGCCGCGGCGGGCGTGCGCCTGGCGCTGGGGCTCAATGCCGCGGCGGTGCTGCTGCTGGGTGTGTTGCCCGGACCGCTGCTGGATCTGTGCGCGCGGCTGATCCACTGAGCGGGCGGGAACATCCGCCCTGCAAAGCACCACGCGCCACGCGCTGTGTAAGGATAAGGAAGACAAGGAGAGCTCAGATGACACGCATGTTCCGCCTCATGTCGCCGGGAGGCCTGGCGTCGCTGGGCGCGCTGGTACTCGCCGCGCTCGCGACCTACGCACAGGCCAGCCCGCAATATCGCATTGCCCACGAGGTACCGCTGCCCGGGGACGAGGGCTGGGACTACCTCACCCTCGAACCGGGCGGTCATCGCCTCTTCATCGCGCACGGTACGCGCGTGCAGGTCGTGGACACCGACAAGCTGACGCTGATGGGCGAGATCGCCGATACCCCGGGCGTGCACGGCATAGCGCTGGCTACGGACCTCGGCCGCGGGTACATCAGCGCCGGGCGCTCGGGCGTCATCGTGGTGTTTGATCTGAAGACGCTCGCGCGGCTGAAGGAGATCAAGACCACCGGCGAGAACCCCGACGCCATCCTCTACGACGCCGCGAGCCAGCGCGTGTTCACCTTCAACGGGCGCGGTCGCAACGCCACCGCCGTCGATACCAGGACCGACACAGTCATCGGTACCATCGCGCTGGATGCCAAACCCGAGTTCGCGGTCTCGGACGGCAAGGGCCGCGTCTACGTGAACCTCGAGGACAAGAACAGCCTCGCGGTGATCGATCCGCAAAAGCTCAGCGTCATTTCGGTGTGGCCCATCAGTGGATGCCAGGAGCCCTCCGGGCTGGCGCTCGATGCCGACGGACAACATCTGTTCCCGGTATGCGACAACAAGGTCATGGCGCTCATGGACGCCGCCTCGGGCAAGGTGCTGGGCACCGCAGCCATCGGCGCGGGGGTCGACGCTGCGGCTTTCGATCCCGGCAGCCGCCTGGCGTTCGCATCGTGCGGCGAGGGCACTCTCACGGTGGTGAGGCTGAGCGGCTCCGGTGCTGCCCAGGTCGCGCAGTCAGTGCCGACACGGCGCGGCGCCCGCACCATGGCGCTGGATGTGCGTACCCACCGTATCTATCTGGTGACCGCGGATTTCGGCGCGCCACCGGCCGCCACGCCCGAGCACCCGCATCCACGGCCGGCGATCCTGCCAGGCTCCTTCCGCCTGCTGGTGCTCGAGCCGCAGGAGCAAGCCGCTACCACCGCCTCGCAAGGACTACACCCTTGAGCCTGCGCGCTTCGGGATGCGTCGCGGCTGCGCTGTGCGGTGCGCTGGCCGCTCACGCGGCTGCCACGGCCGAAGCACCGGGCGACCGGGAAGCCAACGCCCTCGCTCATGACATCCTTAAACAGCTGATCGAGATCAACACCACCGACTCGGTCGGCAACGTCACGGCCGCCGCCGAGGCCATGGCGAAACGCTTCCGCGCGGCCGGCTTCGCTGCCGTGGACGTCGCGCTGCTCGGGCCGAACGAGCGCAAGAAGAACCTGGTGGTGCGCCTGCACGGCACGGGCAAGCACAAGCCAGTGCTGCTGATCGGACACCTGGATGTCGTGGAGGCGCGGCGCGAGGACTGGAGCAGCGATCCCTTCAAGCTCATCGAGAAGGAGGGCTTCTTCTACGGCCGCGGTGCGCTCGATATGAAGGACGGCGATGCCATCATGGCGACCACGCTGCTGCGGATGAAGCAGGAAGGCTACCGTCCGAATCGCGACATCATCCTGGCGCTCACCGCGGATGAGGAGGGTGGCTGCTGTAACGGCGTGAACTGGCTGCTGCAGAACCATCGTGAGCTCATCGATGCCGAGTTCGTGCTCAATCACGACGGCTTCTCGGTCATGTCCGAGCACGGCGTGCCCAGGGTATTCGAGCTCGGCGCGACCGAGAAGGTGTACGGTGACTATCAGCTCGTCGCCACCAACAAGGGCGGTCACAGCTCGCGCCCGCGGCCCGACAACGCGATCTACGAGCTCGCTGCGGGATTGACGCGCATCAGCAAGTTCCAGTTCCCGTTCGAACTCAACAACGTCACACGCGCCTACTTCGAGCAGCGGGCGGCCGAGGCCAGCGGTGAGGAGGCCGCGGACATGCGCGGCATCCTCGAGAGCCCCCCGGAGCCGCGCGCCGTTGAGCGCCTGTCAGCCGCGGCCGGCTACGGTTCGCTCCTGCGCACGACCTGCGTCGCGACCCGGCTCGAAGGCGGCCACGCCAACAATGCCCTGCCACAGCGCGCCCAGGCGAATGTGAACTGCCGCATCCTGCCCGGACACTCGCAGGAGGAGGTGCGGCAGCGGCTGATCGCGGTGCTGGCCGACCCGAAGATCACCGTGCACTACGTTGCGGATAACGGCGAGGTTTCCGACCAGGCTCCGGAGCGGCGCGGCTTCCCGCCGGCGCCGCTCATTCCCGAAGTCCGCAAGCCGCTGGAGACGCTGGTGGCCGCCACCTGGCCGAAGCTCGCGGTGGTGCCGTACATGCACGCCGGTGCATCCGACGCCATCTATACCAGCGCGGCAGGACTTCCCACCTACGGGGTCGCCGGCATCGCCATCGACCGGGACGACGTTCGCTCCCACGGACGCGACGAGCGCGTGGGCATCGCCTCGTTTTACACCGGCAACGGGTTTTTTTATCGCTATCTGAAGGCGATCACGGCGCAATGAGGGCCGAGTCACGACAGGCGGCGTGAGATGGCGATCGCCGCGATCAGCACGATCGCGATGTTGAGGATCCACCACGCCATCTGCTTGTGATCGCGCAGCACGCTCGTCGTGCCGCTGGCGTTGCGCGCGCTGCCAGTGCGCGCGCCGGGGATGGCGATGCGGCCGCTGAGAATCTCGCGGATGCCATCGTGAGCAACCACCACTTCGAGGTGGGCGTCTGCGATGATGGCGTCGGACAGCGGTACGAACCACGAGCCGTCCGCACGTCGCATGGCTAGCTGGCTCCTGCCATCGACGGACACCGTCAGGTCGGTCACCGACAGCGGTGTTTCATCGGCCGTATGCCGCAGCCGCAGCACCAGGCCCGCGGGTGCGGGGCCGGCCTCGAGGGTCACGAGCGCGGAGTGTGCGACCGGCGTCAGGGGTACCGCCGTGCCGTCGGAGGCGTGCAGCTGCGGCCCGCACGCCAATGCGCTGCATGCGAGTACGCCAGCCGCCAGCCAGTTCAGTCCCGACACGGCCTGCATGTTAGCAGGGACGGACAGCTGAGGAGTGAGCGCGACCGCGAGTGCGCAATCGTTGGTGCGACATTATAGTGTGCGCAAACCCAGGTGGGAGTGAGCTGTATGAGCACCGTTGCCGGAGCAGCCGCCGGCGCCGGGCCGCATTATCACAGCGGCTTCGGCAATCATTTCGCGAGCGAGGCCCTGCCGGGGGCGCTGCCGCAGGGACGCAACTCGCCGCAGCGCTGCGCCTACGGACTGTACGCGGAGCAGTTTTCGGGAACCGCCTTCACCGCGCCGCGCCACGCCAACCGCCGCAGCTGGCTGTACCGCATCCGGCCGGCGGCGGTGCACGAGAGCTTCCGGCGCATCGATGACGGGCGCATCACCAGCTGCTTCGATGAGCCCGCGCCCTCGCCGAATCAGCTGCGCTGGAGCCCGCCGCCACCGCCAACCGAGCCGACGGATTTCATCGCAGCGCTCGCCACGCTGGGGGGTAATGGCTCCCCCGCGCAGCAACTGGGTTGCGGCATTCACTGGTATGCGGCCAACCGCTCCATGAGCGAACGCTTTTTCTATGACGCCGACGGGGAACTGCTGCTCGTGCCGCAGCAGGGCGCTCTGCGCCTCGCCACCGAGTTGGGCGTCATCGAGGTGCAGCCGCTGGAAATCGCCGTGATACCGCGCGGCCTGCGCTTTCGGGTGGAGCTGCTGGAGAACGCGGCGCGCGGCTACCTGTGCGAGAATTTCGGCGCGCCGTTTCGACTGCCGGACCTCGGGCCGATCGGCTCCAACGGGCTTGCCAACCCGCGCGACTTTCAGACACCGGTCGCCTGGTACGAGGACCGGGAGGGGGAATTCGAGCTGGTGGCGAAGTTCGCCGGCCACCTGTGGTCGGCGGGCATCGACCACTCGCCGCTCGACGTAGTGGCGTGGCATGGCAACAATGCACCTTACAAGTACGACCTGCGGCGCTTCAACACCATCGGCTCCATCAGCTACGATCATCCCGATCCGTCGATCTTCCTGGTGCTGCAGTCGATCAGCGATACCCCGGGCGTTGATGCGATCGACTTCGTGATCTTTCCACCCCGCTGGCTGGCGATGCAGGACACGTTCCGCCCGCCCTGGTTCCATCGCAACGTCGCCAGCGAGTTCATGGGCCTGATTGCCGGAGTCTACGACGCGAAGGCGGAAGGCTTCGCTCCGGGCGGGGCATCGCTTCACAATTGCATGAGCGGGCATGGACCGGATGCCGCGACCTATGAGAAGGCGCTCGCTGCCGACACCTCCATGCCGGTGCACCTCACCGACACCATGGCGTTCATGTTCGAGACGCGCACGGTGATTCGCCCGACGCGCTACGCGTTGGAAACGCCGCTCCTGCAGCGCGATTACGCGCAGCTGTGGCGAGGCCTGAAGAAGCATTTCGCGCCGGACCCGGCGACGGCGGCGCCGCGCGGGCGGCGTGGCGCATGAGCCGCAGCGCAGCGCTCGCATGTACCTGAACACGATCAACGCCACGCACGACCCTGCGCTGCGCAGTTGGGTCAGCTCCGCGAACGCGCCCGCGAGCGACTTCCCGATTCAGAACCTGCCGTTCTGTGCCTTCCGGCGCGCGCGCAGCGCGGAGGGCTTCCGCGGCGGCGTCGCCATCGGCGATCAGGTGCTGGACCTGGGCGCACTGCAGGGGCTGGGCCTGTTCGACGGGCTCGCGGCGCAGGCACTCGCCGCATGCGCGCAGCCGGTTCTCAATACTTTCATGGGCCTCGGAGCGCCGGCCCACGCGGGGCTGCGGGCTGCGCTCTCGGCGGCGCTGCGCGCGGACTCCGCGCTGGCGCAGCAGTTGCGCCCGCGGCTCATCCCGCAGGATGCCGTTGAGTACCGCGTCGCGGCGCAGGTGGGTGACTACACCGACTTCTACGCCTCGATCCATCACGCCACCGCGGTGGGGCGGCTGTTCCGCCCCGACAATCCCCTGCTTCCGAATTACAAGTGGGTGCCGCTCGCGTACCACGGCCGCGCCTCCTCGATCCGGGCGTCGGGCTACGATTTTGCGCGGCCGGTCGGCCAGGTGCTGCCCCCGGGTGCCACTCGGCCTGAGCTCGCCGCCACGCGGCGGCTCGACTACGAGCTGGAAGTGGGCGTATTCGTCGGGCGCGGGAATGAGCTCGGCCGTAGCGTGCCGCTGGCGCAGGCCGAGGCGCACGTGTTCGGTCTGTGCCTGCTGAATGACTGGTCGGCACGCGATATCCAGGCCTGGGAGTACCAGCCGCTGGGTCCCTTTCTGGCGAAGAACTTCGCCACCACGGTCTCGCCGTGGGTGGTGACGCTCGAGGCGCTCGCACCGTTTCGCGTTCCCTGGAGTCGTCCGGCCGGTGAGTCCCCGCCGCTCCCCTATCTCGATGACGGCGCGCTGCGCGAAGCAGGCGCCATCGATATTCGACTCGAGGCGTGGCTCGACACTTCGCGCATGCGTGCCGCAGGTCTTGCGCCGCAACGCCTGTCACAGGCGCGTTTTCGTGATTCGTGGTGGACGGTCGCGCAGATGCTCGCGCACCACACCGTGAACGGCTGCAACCTCAACGCCGGGGACCTCCTGGGCAGCGGCACACAGTCCGGTCCGCTGCCGAGCGAGGGCGGGTCGCTCCTGGAGCTGACCGGCGGCGGCCGGCAGCCGATCGCGCTCGCCGGGGGCGAGACACGCGCCTTCCTCGAGGACGGTGATCGGGTCAGCCTACGGGGCTGGTGCGAACGGGACGGCTGCGCGCGCATCGGTTTCGGCGAGGCCGTGGGCACGGTGCTGCCGGGTTGATGAGCTCCGCGCCGTTGAAGAGCTACCGCTACTACGACCTGATCCTGGGCGCGTACGTATGCGTGCTCCTGTGCGCGAATCTCATCGGTCCGGCCAAGGTATCGACCGTGCACGTGCCGTTGTGGGGGCCGGTGACGTTCATGGCGGGGGTGCTGTTCTTTCCGATCTCCTACATGTTCGGAGACATCCTCACCGAGGTATACGGCTATGCGCGCGACCGCCGCGTGGTGTGGAGCGGTTTTGCGGCGCTGCTGTTCGCTGCGCTGATGTCCGCGGTGATCGTGTACCTGCCGCCGGCGGAGTTCTGGCGCCACAAGCAGCCGGCAGTGGAAGAGATCTTCGGCAACACGCCGCGCATCATCTGCGCGTCGATCGTGGCGTTCTGGTGCGGCTCGTTCGTCAACAGCTACGTGCTGGCGAAGATGAAGCTGTGGAGCTCGGGCCGCTGGCTGTGGACCCGCATCATCGGCTCAACGCTGTGCGGGGAACTGGTCGACTCGGGGCTCTTCTATACCATCGCGTTCGCGGGCCTGTGGCCGAGGGACGAGCTCATCGCGGTGACCACGACGCAATACGTGCTGAAATCGGCGTGGGAGGTGATCATGACCCCGGTGACTTACCGGATCGTCGGCTTTCTGAAGCGTGCCGAGCAGGAGGACTATTACGATCGCGGCACGAACTTCACGCCGTTCTCACTCAAGGCCTGAGTGGCGCGGCTGAAACGAGACGGCGGGAGCGCAGTCACCTGCGCTCCCGCCGCTCGCGCACCGGTCTATTACTTGCCGATCTGCTTGCTGACCTGGTTCTCCTGCTGGTTGAGCGCCTTCTGCTCGGCCTTGGTGATGTGGCCGCCGTTGGTGCTCGCCATGGTGCGCTCTTCCTTGCGAATGGCGTGGTCCTCGCGGTGCAGCTTGGCCGCCTGCGCCTTGGTGATCTCGCCTTGCTTGCGCTCCTGATGGATGCGCTTGTTCTGGTTGGCGAGCCGATTGTTCACCTGCTCGCGGCGCGGGTGGGTCTTCTGCCACTGCGTGTCGTCGGCCAGGGCGTTAGTGGCAAGACCGCTGAGCGACAGCGTCACGGCAGCGACGGCCACAGCGGTACGAATGGATTTCAACATGAATCTCTCCTCCTGAAAGCGCCTGTTAAGCGTTCGGTATTGAGCCGGAACCCCCGGCCTCTGGGCGTTAACAACGTCGCAAGTTTGGGACTGCTGACGATTGTGACGGAAAGTTAATCGGGAACCGCAGCGTGACGCGCGTCACAGCAGGAAACGGAATGCGCCGCGCCGCGTGCGGCGCGGATCATCCATGGAACTGCAGCGAGAGGCGCGGTGTTGGTGGGGGGGATTGAGCGAATGACAGGTGGGCACGAGACAACCCGAGCGAGCCTGTTGAGGCACTGGCTCGCCGGCGCGCTGTTGCTGGCGAGCGCTGCCGCCACGGCTGCCGATCAATCACGCGATGACGCCTGGTGGACCGGACCGATGCTGGCGCCTTCCGCGGCCACGCTGCCGCAGGGGCACGTGCTGGTCGAGCCCTACCTCTTCAACGTGATGAGCTACGGGCGCTTTGACATGAAAGGTACTTGGCACGCCAGTTCCCGCGAGCATGATATCGGCTCCCTGAGTTACATTCTGTACGGGCTGACGGACCGGCTGTCCGTGGGTTTGATTCCGCGGTTTCTCTTCAACGAGCCCGCCGGAGCACCCAACAGCTCGAGCGTCGGGGTAGGTGATCTCAGCCTGCAGGCAGGCTACGGCCTGACGCGATTCCAGGATGGCCACCGCATGCCCGCGCTCGCGCTGGTGATCGATGAGACCCTGCCCACCGGACGCTACGAGCGCCTCGGGCGTGCGAGCGATGGCTTCGGGGCGGGGGCGTACACCACAGCCCTGTCGATCTATTCCCAGGACTACCTGTGGATGCCCAATGGGCGGATTCTGCGGGTGCGGCTCGATCTGACGTACGCGCTGTCAGCTTCTGCGGGCGTGCACGATGTGAGCGTCTACGGGACCTCGAGCGGATTTAACGGCCGTGCATACCCCGGCGATTCCTTCACCGCGGATGCCGCCGGGGAGTACAGCGTCACCCGCAACTGGGTGCTGGCGCTCGATGTCGTCTATCAGCACAACGACAATACCCGCGTGAGCGGCAGCCTGCCGTCGGCCGGCGCCGCGGGCCTCAGCGATTTTCGGGCCGATTCAGGATCCGGATATGCCCTCGGTCTCGCCCCGGCGATCGAGTACAACTGGAACAGCAGGGTCGGCCTGCTCGTGGGCGTGAGGATGTTCGTCGCGGGGCGTAACGCCACGGCCAGTGTGACGCCTGCGGTCGCCCTGAATATGGTGTATTGAGCGGCGGCCTGCGCGGGAACGCCGCCCGCGCACAGCGCCGAACGGACCATGAGAGAGGGCGCGCCCAGATCAATGAATTGTCTCAAGAAACCTCAAGGCGCTCGCATCCTTGCGATGGCGGTCAACGCGCCGGTGCGTAACCGCGTTTTAATGTGTGTCGGCTTGAACAGACGCGCCCGCGAGGCGTCTAATCCAGTAGCCGGAGGAACTTCGAGGACCACGGCCACTGCAACGGAGTGATCAGAGTGAACAGAGCGAGCACACTTATACGGACCGTCGGAGCCCTCCTGCTCTGCGTTGCGGTAGCAGGTGCACCGGCTTTGACCTATGCGCAGGCCCACTCTGGAGGCGGCGGTGGCGGCCACTCGGGAGGCGGCGGCGGTGGCGGCCACTCCGGAGGAGGGGGCGGGGGCCACTTCGGAGGAGGAGGCCACTTCCCGGGCGGCGGGTACGCCATCGGCGGTGGCCACAGCATGGGCGGATATACGGGTGGTGGCCGTTACGCCGCTGCCGGGCACTTTGCCGGGCCTCATTTCGCCGGCGGCCCCGGCGCGCAGGCCTACCACACGGCTGTGCACGGGCGTTTCGCGAACACCAGCGCGATGCACGCGGTCACTCACTACTCCGGTGGCGGAGGCTTCGTACCCGGCTGGAGGGGCGGGCACGCCTGGGGCGGTGGCTACTGGCACGGCGGCTTCTGGCCGCGCTGTTATTTCAATCCCGGCTTTGCCTGGTTCCTGCCGGTACTTCCGTTTGGGTACGCCACGTTCTGGTGGGGCGGGCTGCCCTACTACTACTGGAATAACCTCTATTACACCTGGAGCCCGGGCGACTACGGCTACGTGGTGACGGACCCGCCGCCGGTCGCCGGCGGCGAGGGCGACTCGTCCTACGGGGACGCTCCCCAGCAAGGCAGCAGCAGCGGCTCGGACGTGTACCTGTATCCGCGCAACGGCCAAAGCGATGCGCAGACGCAGAACGACCGCTACGAGTGTCATAGCTGGGCGGTGAGCCAGACGGGCTTCGATCCCACTCGCTCATCCCAGCAGGGATCGGGGAGCGCGGCGGACTATCGCCGCGCCATGATCGCCTGCCTCGATGCGCGCGGCTACAGCGCGCGCTAGCCCCACCCACCAGGGCGCACGCGCAGCGCCCTGCGAGCTTTCTTCAATTCCCGACTTGCACCGCCTGAGCGAAGGTGCCCGGCGCGGTCGCGATCTGCAGCATGAGGGTGGCGCTCACGCCATCGGCCACCGCGATGTCCGGATGACCATCGCCGTTGAGGTCGCCGATCGCGACCGCGAGAGGCTGCCCGAAGCCCTGGTAGCTCGTGGCAGCCAGAAACACACCCGGACGCGCGGGATCCTGCAGCAGCACGGACACGCTGCCCGAGGGGGCGGGTTCGAGATTCGCAACGACCAGGTCCGGCTTGCCATCACCGTTCAGATCCGCCACCGCTACATCGATGGCATCGCCCTGGGTGGCGTACGTGACCGGCGCGAGGAAGCTGCCCGGATGCGCCGCGTCCTGCAGCAGCACCGAAACTCCGGCTGATCCGGTGCCGTCGGCACCGGGGTCCAGGTTCGCCACTACGATATCCGGCAGTCCGTCGCCATCCACATCGGCGATCCTCACCGCCTGCGGCTGCGCACCTGCGGGGAAGGTCACCGGAGCGAGGAACGTGCCGCGGGTGGTGGCGTTCTGGTAGAAAACGTAAATGGCGCCGTTGTTGCCGTTGGCGTCGGAGGTTGCGGCCACGATATCCGGCGCGCCGTCACCGTTCAGGTCCCCGATCGCGACCGTCGCGGCGCTGTGGGCGCCGACCGCGAGTGTCATCGGCGCGAGGAATGTCCCCGGGTTGGCGGGGTCCTGGAACAGGACGATGGCGCCGCCGGTGGCACTCGCGTCCGCGAGGACCAGATCGGGCTTGCCGTCGCCGTTGATATCACCGCTCACCACCTGGTTCGGATGCCCGCCGGTCGCCACGTTTACGGCCGTCTGGTAGGTACCCGGACTTGCTCCGTGCATGAACACCGAGACACTCCCGGCGGCGAAGTTCGCAATCACGAGATCGAGGGATCCGGAGCGGGTGAGGTCCACGACCGCGATGCTCGAGGGGTTGTTCCCCGTCGTCGCGTAGCGCACACCGGTATGAAACGTTCCCGGGGAACTGTGGTTGCCGAGGATGACATTGGCGAAGCCCGGGTCCTGGACACTGCCCTGGTCGGCGGTGGTGGCGACCAGCAGATCGGGCGTGCCGTCCCCATCCACGTCCGCGATCGCTATGGAGTTCGGCACGTTGATGGTCGGAAAGCTGTAATCAGAGCCGTAGTGGCAGCTGGCGAGGGCGCCGAGCAGCAGGCCCATGCCGGTGGCCGCGAGCAGCCGGCGTCGGCGAGACTGGATGTTCACTGCCTGTACCCTCCGTGCGCAGGACACCTGTATGCCGCAACGCGCTGCGGCCTGCCGGGTTGACAGAGCCTGCGCCTGTGCTCCAGGGCCACAGCGTACACTGGCCCGCGGGCAACGGCACGAGGCTTGGGGCATGGCGGATGGCGCGGCGAAGATCGTGTTCCTGTTCGACGTGGACAATACGCTGCTCGACAACGACGCCGTGCAGGCCGATCTCAGCGCCCACCTGCAGCGTGAGTTCGGCCACGCCAGCCGCGACCGTTACTGGGCGATTTTCGAGGAGCTGCGTGCGCAGCTCGGGTACGCCGATTATCTGGGCGCGCTGCAGCGCTATCGCCTCGAGAACCTCGATGATCCGCAGCTGCTGCGGGTGTCGTTCTTCCTTCTGGACTACCCGTTTGCGGACCGGCTCTATCCGGACGCGCTGGCGGCGCTGGCGCGCTGCGCGCGCCTCGGAACCACGGTCATCCTCTCCGACGGCGACGTGGTGTTCCAGCCGCGCAAGGTGCAGCGCGCCGGCCTGTGGGATGCGGTGGACGGGAGGGTGCTCATTTACCTGCACAAGGAGCAGATGCTGGATGCCGTCGGGCGGCGCTTTCCCGCCGCTCACTACGTCATGGTCGATGACAAGCTGCGCATACTCGCCGCCATGAAGCAGGTGTGGCGCGAGCGCCTGACCACTGTCTTTGCGCGCCAGGGGCATTACGCGCTGGATGCACGCGAGCTGCGGGGCTATCCGCCTGCGGACCTCCAGCTCGCGCGCATCGGCGAGCTCGTCGATTGCAGCCCGGGGTCGCTGCTTGGCGCCGGCCACGGCCAGCGGTTAGGCTAGCGCACGCCTGAGCCGGAGCAAGGACATGTCGTCAGACCATCCGTGGCTGGACAGTCTTCGGGAGAGCAGTGCCGCCCTGCAGGGGGTGCTGGGAGCGCTGCTGGAAGCGGAGCGGCAATTTGCACCGCCGGCCTCGCCGCTCGAGCGGCTGCGACAGATCACGACCAGCCCGGAATGGGCCTGGTTACAGCCTCTGTACCGGCTGATCGCAGACGTCGATCACGCGCTCGCCTACGCGGATGACCTGCCCGCGAGTGAGAGCGCGGCGATTGGAGCGCACGCGCGGGAGTTGCTCACCGGCAGGGGCGCGGCCGCCGATCAGCCCTTCCTCGAGCACTATCGCGCGTTGCTGCAGACCGACCCGGCAGTCGCCATGGCGCATGCCGCCGCGCTGCGCGCCCTGCAGGCGCTACCGGCGGAAGCCGAAAACCAGTCCGAGCGGCTGCATGCCCGGCACCAGTGGAACGAACGACGACGGTTCCTGCGCATGGGACAACGCGGACGAGGCACATCCTGAAGCGCTGATGAGGTCCGCTGCGAGTCAACCGGGCGAGTGCAGTTCTCGCTATCAGTACATCAGCCGCGAACCGCGCAGTCGGATCTGCAGCTCGTGCCGGCTGTAATCGATGATCAGCACATCGAAGGATCCGAGCAGATCCATGCCGAGCGTCAGTGTCGGCTGGTCGGTCAGCTTCCAGTGCTGGAACAGGTACATGTCGCCGAAAGTGACCCGTATGCCGTGAACCGTGAGGTGACCGAAGTCGATATCGGGTGCGGGTATGTTGTCGCCCCCCTGCACGTCCAGGGTCACGCCGATGATGTCCTCGTGTGACGCGGTGCGCGGCGGATGGCGCATCAGGGCGTCGCGCAGCATGATGTTGCCGACCGTCCCCTGGGCACCGGTGTCGATGATGGCCTTGGCGCGCACCGTTCCCACGCGCACGTCGGCGACCAGCAGGCCGCCGCGGATCAGAGTGAGCGGCACGACGGTGAAATCACGGCGGGCGCGCTCGCCGTGCGAGCGCGAGATGATCAGCTGATCGCGTCCGAAGTCGGCGTAAATCCGCATGTCGGTCAGTCCCTCGATCCCGAGTACGCCCTGCGCGCCGCCAAAGACGTCCGCCAGCACGGGCATCATTGCAGGCCCCATGAGCAGCTCGCCTACCTCCATGCGCCCGACGTGAATGGTGGGCACCACGGCGGAGCCGGTGAATCCGGTCACCACGGTGCTGCCGTCCTCCGAGGGGTTGGTGCCGAGCAGCTGCGCGGTGCGCGCGGTGACCGCCGAGTGGTTGGCCCCGGTATCGAGCACGAGGCGATAGGGCCCTTTGCCATCGATGAGCACCGGCGCCCAGATCCTGCCGATGCGGTCACGCCGCGTCGGAGCCACGAACCTGGGCTCGGTGGTTTGCACGATGACTTCGGCGAGCTGGTCCTGGGTCGGGTCAGCCAGCGGGGGTTTGGGTACGGGGGCCGCGCTCTCCGTGCTCTCGGCCGCGACAGGCACGGAGAACAGGATCCCCAGGAGACAGCCGCACAGCAAGGCTTGGGCGTGACGGATCACGCCCGCCAGTAGAGCACGGCCGCGCGGCTGTCTCCAGTTGCTTCGTCGCACTCCTGCAACGGCGCGTCCCGCGGACCCGTGCAGGCGTTCCACGGCAGCTGTTCTTGATCGGTTGCGTAGCTAAAGTGGTATTTTTCAGCGACTTACGTTTATATGTCTACCGACATACGGAACAAGCGTGCTGAGGGAGCCTGTGACATGAGTCGAGCCGCGAGCGATACGCCTCCGCAGAGCCATAAGGGCGGTGGCGGCGCGGCGACGGGCCCCGGTGCGCAGGCCGGCAGTGCCGTGCCGGCGGCGGCGGCTCTTACGCACCTGCAACGGCTCGAAGCGGAGAGCATTCACATCCTGCGCGAGGTGGTCGCGGAGTGTGAGCGGCCGGTGATGCTGTATTCGGTCGGCAAGGACAGCGCGGTGATGCTGCAGCTCGCCGTGAAGGCGTTCTATCCGGCCCCGCCGCCCTTTCCGCTGCTGCACGTGGATACCACCTGGAAGTTCCGCGCAATGTACGAGTTTCGGGATCGCGTGGTGCAGCAGCTCGGCATGCAACTGCTGGTGCACGTGAACCCGGAGGGGCTGCGCCTGGGAATGAATCCCTTCACCCACGGCTCGCAGCTGTACACCGATGTCATGAAGACCCAGGCGCTGAAACAGGCGCTCGATAAACATCGCTTCGACGCCGCCTTCGGCGGCGCGCGGCGCGACGAGGAGAAGAGTCGGGCCAAGGAGCGCATTTTCTCGTTCCGCTCGGCCCAGCACCGCTGGGACCCGAGGCAGCAGCGCCCCGAGCTGTGGTCGCTCTACAACGCCCGCAAGCACCGCGGCGAGAGCATTCGGGTGTTTCCGCTGTCGAACTGGACCGAGCTCGATGTCTGGCAGTACATCTGGCTCGAGGAGATTCCGATCGTGCCGCTGTACTTTGCGGCCCCGCGGCCGGTGGTGCAGCGTGGGGGGACGCTCATCGTGGTGGACGATGGGCGCATGCCACTCGACCCGGGGGAGCAACCGGTCATGAAGAAGGTGCGCTTCCGCACGCTGGGCTGCTACCCGCTCACGGGCGCCATCGAGAGCGAGGCGGACACGCTGCCGGCGATCATCCAGGAAACGCTGCTCACTCGGGTCTCGGAGCGCCACGGGCGAGTCATCGACCACGACACCGTGGCTTCGATGGAGAAGAAGAAGCAGGAGGGTTATTTCTGATGACCCGCCAGTCCGATCTCATCGCCAGCGACATCGGCGCGTACCTGCGCGCTCACGAGCACAAGAGTCTGCTGCGCTTCATCACCTGCGGGTCGGTCGATGACGGCAAGTCGACGCTCATCGGGCGGCTGCTGTACGAATCGAAACTGATTTTCGACGATCAGCTCGCGGCCCTGGAGCACGACTCGCACAGAGTCGGCACACGCGGCGCGGAGCTCGATTTCGCGCTGCTGGTCGACGGGCTGGCGGCCGAGCGCGAGCAGGGCATCACCATCGACGTGGCCTACCGCTTCTTCGCCACCGAACGGCGCAAGTTCATCGTCGCCGACACGCCTGGGCACGAGCAGTACACCCGCAACATGGTGACCGGCGCTTCGACCGCGGATCTGGCAGTCATTCTCATCGACGCCCGCAAGGGCGTGCTCACCCAGACGCGCCGCCACAGCTTTCTGGCGCGACTGCTGGGCATCTCGCGCGCGGTGCTGGCGATCAACAAGATGGATCTGGTGGGATACTCGCACGCCACCTTCGAAGCGATCCTCGCCGACTATCGCGCCTTCGCCGCGCGCATTGGACTTACCGACGTCACCCCCATTCCGCTCTCCGCGGTGCACGGCGACAACATCATCGCGCACGGCCCCAACATGCCGTGGTACACGGGGCCGACGCTCATGCAGCACCTGGAGAGCGTCACGGTCGAGGCGGACGGCGGCGGCGCGGCCTTTCGCCTGCCGGTGCAGTGGGTCAACCGGCCGAACGCGGACTTCCGCGGCTTCGCCGGGCAGATCGTCAGCGGCAGCGTGAAGCAGGGCGATCGCATCCGCGTGTTACCCTCGGGCCGCGAGGGCCGCGTCACGCGCATCGTGACCGCGGACGGGGATCTGCCGGCCGCGGTCAGCGGCCAGTCCGTCACCCTGGCGCTCGACTCCGACATCGACGTCAGCCGCGGCGACGTCATCGCCGCCGGCGACTCACCCCCGCAGGTGGCCGATCAGTTCGAGGCGACCATCGTGTGGCTGCACGATGAGCCGATGCTGCAGGGGCGTGCCTACCTGATGAAGGCGGGCACGCGTACGGTGTCGGCGACCATCAGTCCGCTCAAGCACAAGATCAACGTCAACACCCTGGAGCACACGGCCGCCGAGCGGCTCGAGCTCAATGACATCGGCGTGTGCGAGCTGGAGCTCGACCGGGCGATCCCGTTCGAGGCCTATTGCGAGAATCGCGCGCTCGGCGGATTCATCCTCATCGATCGCCTCACCAACAGCACGGTGGGGGCCGGACTCATCAACTTCGCGCTGCGGCGCTCGCAGAACGTGCACTGGCAGGCGCTCGACGTCGACAAGCCGGCGCGCTCACGGCTCAAAGGGCAGAAGGCGTGCGTGCTGTGGCTCACGGGTCTCTCGGGCGCGGGCAAATCCACCATCGCCAACCGCATCGAGAAGAAGCTCACCGCCGCCGGGAGACACACCTATCTGCTCGACGGCGACAACGTCCGGCACGGGCTCAACAAGGACTTGGGGTTCACGGCCCAGGATCGCGTCGAGAACATCCGCCGTGTCGCGGAGGTGTCGAGGCTCATGGTCGACGCGGGCCTCATCGTGCTCGTGTCCTTCATCTCACCGTTCCGCTCCGAGCGGCGCATGGCGCGCGAGCTGTTTGCGCCCGGGGAGTTCTTCGAGGTGTTCGTCGACACGCCCCTGGCGGAAGCCGAGCGGCGCGACGTGAAGGGGTTGTACCGCAAGGCGCGGCGCGGGGAGCTGAAGAACTTCACCGGCATCGATTCACCCTACGAGGCGCCAGAGAGCCCGGAGATACGCATCGACACCACCACGCTGACTCCGGAGCAGGCGGCCGACCGGATCGTCGCGCACCTGGAAGCCCTCAAGGTGACCGGCGGCGCATGAGCGGCGCCACGCACGAGCTGCTGGCGCCCGTGGCCGCGATCGCGCGGCGGGCGGGGCGCGAGATTCTCGAGATCTACGCGAGCGGCGAGCTCGCCGCGCGGCCTAAGGCCGATGCCTCCCCGATCACGGCTGCCGATCTGCGCGCGCATCGGCTCATTCTGCAGTCGCTGCGCGAGCTCACGCCCGAGCTACCGGTGCTGTCCGAGGAGGCGGTGCACACAAGCTTCGCGCAGCGCTCGCAGTGGCGGCGATACTGGCTGGTGGATCCGCTCGACGGCACCCGGGAATTCCTGTCGCGCAACGGTCAGTTCACCGTGAACATCGCTCTCATCGAAGGGCATGCGCCGGCTCTGGGTGTGGTGCACGTCCCGGTGACGGACATCAGCTACCGCGGCCTGCCCGGGGTGGGCGCGTGGCGTGAGAGAGCCGGGACCCCCGCCGAGGAGATTCACGTAGCGGCACGAGCCGGCGCGCCGCTGCGGGTCGTGGGCAGCCGCTCACACCGTGGCGACTCTCTCGATGCGTTTCTCGCGCGCGTCGGACCGCACGAGCTGCTACCGGTGGGCAGCTCGCTCAAATTCTGCATGGTTGCCGAGGGCGCGGCGGATGTGTACCCGCGCCTGGGACCGACCAGTGAGTGGGACACGGCGGCCGCGCACGCGGTCGTGAGCGGGGCGGGGGGTACCGTGAGCAGCCTGGACGGGGAGCCGCTGCGGTACAACACCCGCGAAGCGCTGCTGAACCCCTTCTTCGTAGCCTACGGGCCGAGAGATCGCGACTGGCTCGCGCTGCTGAGGACATGAGTGATGGGCAACGAGGCCTACATCATCGGCGCGGTACGCACGCCGACCGGCCGGAAAAAGGGCAGCCTGGCGACGGTGCACGCTGCGGATCTCGGCGCGCACGCGATCAGGTCGCTCATCGAGCGCACCGGCGTGGATGCCGGAGAGATCGATGACGTCATTTTCGGCTGCATCGATCAGGTGGGACCGCTGGCCGGCGACATTGCGCGCACCTGTTGGCTCGCCGCGGGCCTGCCCGAGCATGTTCCGGGCACCACCGTAGACCGCCAATGCGGCTCATCACAGCAGGCGGTGCACTTCGCGGCGCAGGCCGTCATGAGCGGAACGCAGGATCTCATCGTTGCCGGCGGCGTGCAGACCATGAACCAGATTCCGCTCGGGGCGGCGATGCTCGCGGGGCGAGCGTTCGGTCACTCTGACCCGTTCAGCGACTCGCGCGGTTGGCGCGAGCGCTATGGCGCCCAGGAGGTGTCGCAGTTCCGCGCCGCAGAGATGATCGCCGCGAAGTGGAATATCACCCGCCGGCAGATGGAGGAATTCGCGCTCGAGAGCAACCGCCGCGCCATCGAGGCCATCGCGCGCGGTCTCTTCACACGCGAAATAGCTCCCATCAACGGCCTGGAGCAGGACGAGACGCCGCGCGCGGGTACCACGCTCGAGAAGATGGCGACGCTCGAGCCGCTCACCGCCGGCGGCCGCATCACCGCGGCCGTGTCCAGCCAGATCGCCGATGCCGCCGCGGCGCTGCTGATCGCCTCGGAGGGCGCGGTAAGGCGCTGCAGACTCAAGCCCCGCGCGCGCATTCACCACCTCTCGGTTCGCGGTGCGGATCCCATCTGGATGTTGACTGCGCCCATTCCCGCTACCCGGTACGCGCTATCCAGGAGCGGCCTGAAGCTCGCCGAAATCGATCTGGTCGAGATCAACGAAGCCTTCGCCTCGGTGGTGCTCGCCTGGCAACGCGACCTCGACGCCGATCCCGCGCGCGTCAACGTCAACGGTGGCGCGATCGCCCTCGGACACCCGCTGGGGGCGACCGGCGCCAGACTCATGACCTCACTCCTTCATGAGCTGGAACGGCGCGGCGCGCGCTATGGCCTGCAGACCATGTGCGAGGGCGGCGGCCAGGCGAACGTGACCATCATCGAGAGACTGTGAGTGAGGGGCGCCGCGGCGGCGGCGAGCCGCGGGCGGCCTGAGTAGGCGGCGCGAACCGGGCGGCGACACCGGCAGCCGCTACAGGTTTCAGATCTCCTCGGGAATGATGCGTGCCACCACCACGCCAATGTTGGTTCTGGTGCTGGGGCGGGCGGCACCCTGGTGGGTGTATTCATTGAAGATCTGGTAGTGGACCACGTGGCGAAATCTCAACTCCCGCTCCACCGGCCAATCGGTGAAGCTCTCCTCGGCGCGCCTGACGACCTCGGCTGCGCCGGCGGCACCCGCTCCGAGCCGCCGCGCGACCACAGCCGTATACAGCGCTCGACCGCTGAGCTCCGGGTGCTCGCGGTGCTCGAGCCAGTACAGCTCCAGCAGTTGCCGGCTCGCCTGCCGGGCGAAGTGCTTTTCATCGAGCGCCACGAACACGCCGAGATTGCGCGGCAATTGCCGCAGCCGGCCGAGCAGTTGGTGTAATGGCGGCACTTGACCCTCCCTAGTCAGAACTTGAACGTGGACAGCAGCAGACTGGTCTCGGTCTGCGAGATTCCCTCGATCAGCCGGATGCGTGCCAGCACCCGGTCGAAACCCTCGAGACTGTCGGCGCGCAGCTCGGCAACGATGTCCCAGCGCCCGTTGGTGCTGTGCAGCGCCGCCACGGCCGGGTCGCCGCGCAACGCCTTGATCACCGCGTCGACCTTGTTGCCCTCCACCGCGACGGTCATGAGGGCGCGCATGCGCTGCTCTTCCACGTCGGGCTTCAGGCGCACCGTATAGCCGACGATGGTGCCGTTGGAGGAGAGCCGCGCCATGCGGTTCTGCACCGTGCCGCGAGCGACCCCTAACGCCTTCGCCAGCGAGGCCACCGTAGCACGCGCGTCGCTGCGCAGCAGGCCGATGAGTTGCCGGTCTGTGTCATCCACGCCAGTCTAGCCTCTTGCGATCAATATAGCATAAACGTCAGCTATGCCTGACATTATGATCAGAACAGTGCCAGTTATGAACAGGTTTCTGTCTTTCTTTTGGTTGCGAGCCACCAGACCATGGTATGCGGCCGCCCCAACAGCCCTTACGGCCGCCGACGGAGTCAGTCATGGTCAATTTCATTGGCATCGAGCGCATCCAGGAACTCGTCGCCCGGCGCGGGACGGCGCGCTTCATTGAGGAGCTCGCGGGCGAGATCGAGGCGGATTTCCTGCGCTGGAGCGTGTTCGACAAATCCCCGCGCCATGCGACGCACTCTCCGGGGGGCGTGATCGAGCTCATGCCGGCCTCGGACGGGCGGCTGTACGCCTTCAAGTACGTGAACGGACACCCGCAGAACACCGCGGTGGGGCTGCTCACGGTGACGGCGTTCGGAGTCCTGGCGGATGTTCAGACCGGCTACCCGCTGCTGCTTGCGGAGCTGACCCTCACCACGGCGCTGCGCACCGCCGCAACCTCGGCACTGGCCGCGCGCCGCATGGCCCGCCCGGACAGCCGCGTGATGGCCCTGATCGGCAACGGCGCGCAGAGCGAATTCCAGACCATCGCCTTCCATCACATGCTCGGCATCCGCGAAGTACGGCTGTACGACACCGATGCCGGTGCGACCGCCAAGCTCGAACACAATCTCGCACGGCTGCAGCTACCGGACCTTCAGGTGCTGCGCTGCGGGTCGACCGCGCAGGCCGTGCAGGGCGCCGATATCGTCACGACCGTCACGGCCGACAAGCGCAACGCCACGATTCTGACACCGCAGATGATCACCGCGGGCGTACACCTGAACGCGGTGGGCGGCGATTGTCCGGGCAAGACGGAGCTGCATCCGGACATTCTGCGGCGTGCGGATGTGCGAGTCGTCGTGGAGTACGAGCCGCAGTCGCGCATCGAGGGCGAGATCCAGCAGATGGACGCTGCCTTCCCGGTGATCGAACTCGCAGCGCTGCTTGCCGGACAAGTGCCCGGGCGCGGCAGCGATCGCGAGGTCACGATTTTCGACTCGGTCGGATTTGCATTGGAGGATTTCTCTTCCCTGCGCTACCTGCTGCGCATCCATCATGAGGAGCGCGGCGCGCAGCGGCAGATCGATCTGCTGCCGGATCTGGAGGATCCCAAGGACTTGTTCGCGCTGCTGTTGCCCGGGCCGCGCAAGCTTACGACTCGCCCCGGGGTGGCGGCGTGAGCCACCCACGCAAGGCAACCCTCATCGGCGCGCCCACGGACGTGGGCGCGGCGGACCGGGGCGCCTCCATGGGACCGGAGGCGCTGCGGGTGGCGGGACTCACCGCCGCGCTGCGGGAGCGCGAGCTGGAGGTGCTGGATCTCGGTAATCTGAATGGCCCGGGAAATCCCTGGCAGCCCCCGCATGACGGGTACCGGCATCTGCCCCAGGTGGTCCGCTGGAACCATCTGGTGCACGAGGCGGTGTACGCGCAACTGCAGCAGGAGCGGCTGCCGGTCCTCCTCGGGGGCGATCACTGCTTGAGCGTCGGTTCGATCAGCGCGGTGGCACGCCACTGCCGCGAGCAGCGCCGCAGACTGCGCGTACTGTGGCTCGATGCACACGCCGATTTCAACACCAGCGAGCTGTCCCCGAGCGGCAATGTCCACGGCATGCCGCTCGCCTGTCTGTGCGGGTTCGGACCGCCCGAGCTGACCGGGCTCGGCGGAGTGTCCCCCGCGATTCAGCCCTCGTCGGTCCGTCAGGTCGGCATCCGCAGTGTCGACGACGGTGAGAAGCGCTTCGTCCACGAGCAGGGCCTGGAGGTGTTCGACATGCGCTTCGTCGATGAGATGGGCATGCGTCAGACCATGGAACAGGCGCTCGCGGGACTCGACAGCGACACCCACCTGCACGTGAGTTTCGACGTCGACTTCCTCGATCCTGATATCGCCCCCGGCGTGGGCACGCAGGTGCCCGGTGGCCCGACCTACCGCGAGGCGCAGCTGTGCATGGAGATGATCGCCGACACGCGCCGCCTGGCCTCCCTGGACGTGGTCGAGCTCAACCCGGCGTTCGATGTGCACAACAGGACCGCAGTTCTCGCCGTCGATCTCATCGAATCGCTGTTCGGCAAGAGCACGCTGGTGCGCCGCCCTGTATGGCGTCGGCCCGCGCAGGTGCGCACGCCGGCGCCCGCACGCAGGCGAGAGGCTGCGCCTGCCACTACCTCTTCGCGGACATGACCCTCTGCATGTGCAGCTTGAATCCCGGCACCCAGCGCTCCTGCACCTGGAATTCGGTCACCACGTCGTAGGCATCCTGACCTGCAGGCTGCCAGCGGCTGCGGTAGGTCTGCGTCTGCCCCTTTTCCAGGTAGCTGCTGGACGGGAACACGAGCGCGTCGCCCTCGCCGGAGACGGTGCCGCGGCTGAAACCGCCGGCGCTCTCGATGTACAGATACTGCAACTGCCGCGACGTCGCATCCCACACGTAAATCGATTCGCCGAAACCGTCGGGATGGCCTTCGCCATGCACGACGTGCTCATCGCGCACGAACTTGCCGCCGTAGATCCAGCTGAAGCAATGCTCATCGGTTGCCTTGCCGTCGGGGAACGTGCCCTTCCAGCAATGGCCTACCAGGAAAGCGAGCGGCTGGTAGGGGGAGGGGGGCGCCTGCGCCGGCGCCGGCATCGACATCCCCGCCAGCACGATTGCCGCGGCGGCGGTCCACTCTCGCATCATCGGGTTCATGATCGCTCCTTACTTCTTGTGCGTAGTTCACTTCTTGTGCGTAGTTCGCGCGCGGCGCGTCTGGGCGGCGGCTCGCGCAGCAGACTGTCGAAGTAGGCACGCAGCTGGCGCACCGCCCCGTCGAAGCTGCCGATGTCGCGGTAGGTGCGTGCCTGCATTACGGCCCCCTCCATGGTGGTCAGCACGAACGCGGCCAGCTCGCGGCGATCCAGATCGCGTGGCAGGCGTGATGCGGCGTCCTTCAGGCACTGGTGGATGGCATCTGTCCAGGCGGCGAAGTTCGCGGCGAGCCGCTCGCGCACCGGCTGATCCGGTTCGTGTAATTCCAGGGCGAGGCTGCCGATCGGGCAGCCGTAGAAGCAGTCGGTGTCAGTGAGTGAACGGCGATAACGGGCGAGCAGGGCGAAGATCCGCTCGATGGGGTCGGTCACGCCGCGCCACGCCGGCTCGAGCAGCATGCTGCGCAGGCCGCCGTGATACATGTCGAGCACCGCCAGCAGCAGATCCTGCTTACCGGGAAAGAAATGGTACAGGCTGCCGCTGTTGACCTTGGCCGCCTGCAGCACGTCGGCGACGCTGGTCGAGCCGTAGCCTTTCTCCCAGAACAGTTGCATCGCGGTCACGATCAGCCGCGTACGGGTGTCCGCCGGTTGCACGGTGCGGGTGACTTGAATGATTGATCAAGCGGCAGGCTACGCCCACTTGAATGATCAGTCAACTCGCGCTGCCGCGAGTGGCTGCGCCGGGCAGCGGTGACGGTGCGCGCGGCGCGTTGCAATTACTGCGGGTCGGCAGCATCATGCGCTCACGCGAACAACAAGGTGAGAAATCCATGGTCGATAGCGTCTACAAGATCATCGAACTGGTCGGGACCAGCACCGATTCCTGGGAGAAGGCCGCGGGCGCGGCGGTTGCGCAGGCCGCCAAGAGCTTGCGAGATCTGCGCATCGTCGAGGTCGTGCAGCTGGACATGCAGGTGCAGAACGGCAAGGTGAAGACTTACCGCGCCAAGGTGAAGGTCTCCTTCAAGTTTGAAGGCAAGAAATAGCCGCGATCCTCGGGCGGGGCAAGCGAGCCCTTAGCGCTGGGGTGCGCTGAGTGCGGCGCGCTGCAGCGCGGCGCGCGCCAGCAGGCGCGTGGAGTCGAGAGTTGGCAGCGGGGAATTCGCGTCGTTCATGATCAGCGGAATCTCCGTGCAGCCGAGCACCACGGCGTCAACGCCTTCGTCCTTCATGCGGCCCATGACCCGCTGGAAGTAGGCGACTGCTTCGGGCCTGAAGACCCCGGCCACCAGTTCCTCGAAGATGATGCGATTGATCTCGGCGCGTTCCGCCGGGTTCGGCCGAAGGTAGCCGAGGCCGCGCGCGCTCAGCTTCTCGGGATAGACCTCGCCGTCGACGAGATAGCGCGTCCCGAGGATGCCGAGCCTGCGGAAGCCGAGTTCGGCGGCCTGCGCGGCGACCACCTCCGCGATATGCAGCCATGGCAGGGGCGAGCGTCTGATCATCCACGGCAGCCCCTGGTGGATCGTATTGTCCGGACAGATGAGGAAATCAGCGCCGGCCTTGGCGAGCTTGTGGGCGGAGGACAGCATCAGTTCCCCGACACCCGCCCAGTCGTCCCGTTCGAAGCACTTCATGTACCGGGCGAGCGAGTGGGTATGCATCGAGACTTCGGGGTGCTCGAACGCCCCCAGGAGCTGCGCGCCCTCCAGACACACGGTGCGGTAGCAGAGCGCCGCACCCTCGGCGGAGCAGGCGACGATTCCGATGTGCCGCGGCATGCGGCGATTCTACTAGGGTGCCTTGCGTTGCGCTGGCGCGGCGCAAGCGAACCGAGGAAGACCTAATGTCAAAGCGCGGCGGACTCACACTCGCGGGCGTCTGCACGGCGGGATCCGTCGCGGCGCTGTGTGCCGGCACTGCCATGGGGCAACCTCATGAGCGGCTGAGCTATCCGACCGCCGCCCGCGGCCCGGTGGTGGAGCAGTACCACGGCACGGCGGTTGCCGATCCGTATCGCTGGCTCGAGGACCTCGATGCCCCCGCGACCCGTGCCTGGGTGAGCGCGCAGGCGAGCCTGACGCAGGCGTATCTCGAGGCACTACCGCAGCGCGCGCGCATCCGCGCGCGCATCGCCGCCCTCTATGATTTCGAGAAGCGCGGTATCCCGTTCCGGGAAGGCGGCCGCTACTTCTATACCGACAACAGTGGACACCAGGATCAGAGCGTGCTGCTGACGGTGACCCGGCTCGGTGATGTGCCGACGCTCGCCGTCGATCCGAACACGCTGCCGCCGGCGGGCAACCCGGTGGTGACCGGTTACGTGCCCAATCGCGCCGGCACCCTGCTCGCCTACGCGGTCTCAATGTCAGGTTCGGACTGGACTGAGTGGCGCGTGCGCGATCTGGCCACCGGCCGGGACCTGCCCGATGTCATGCGTTTCGCCAAGTACTACGAGCCGGTGTTCACCCCCGACGGGCGGGGCCTGTACTACAGCGCCTTTCCGCCGCCGCAGCCCGGCGCGGAGCTCAGCAGCCAGGATCTGGGCAACGCACTCTACTATCACGCGCTGGGCACGGCGGCGGCGGCCGATCGACGTGTGCTCGGGGACAGCACGCATCCGGACTGGCAGTTCGAGCCGCATCTGTCCACCGATGGCCGCTGGCTCATCGTGCGCGAGGGTGAAGGGGAGGTCGGGGACAAGGGACGGGAGAATCTGTATCTGATCGATCTCACGGCCAGCGCGCCGACCGTGACCCCGATGGCACAGGGCTTCGAGGCCGCCTACATCTATATCGGCGCCGACGCCGGCTGGCTCTACTTCCTCACTTCGCTCGAGGCTCCGAATGGACGGGTGCTGGCGATCGACCCACACAACCCGGCGCGGGCAAACTGGAAGAGTGTGATCCCGGAGGGGCGTGACGCGATCGATCTCGGGGGCAAGAGCGTCAACCTCGTCGATCACCAGTTGATCGTCACGACACTGCACGACGCGCACAGTCGCGTCATGACCTACGGCCTGGACGGCAGGGCGCGTCGCGAAATCACCCTTCCCGGTTTCGGCACCGCCGCTGGCTTCGACGGCCATCCCGAAGATCGCGAGACCTTCTATTCATTCACCGACCTGATCACCCCGCCGACCATCTACCGCTATGACCTCGAGTCAGGGACCAGCACCCTCGTGCATGCGCCGCGAGTGGCGTTCGATCCCGCTTCGTTCGAGCAGCGACAGGTGTTCTACCCCGCCAGGGACGGCACCCGCATCCCGATGCTGCTGGCCTACCGCAAGGGGCTGCGGTTGCGCGGCGACAACCCGCTGCTGCTGTATGGCTATGGCGGCTTCGGGCTGTCGAGCCTGCCGCTCTTCAACGCCTCGCGCATCGCCTGGATGGAGATGGGCGGGGTGTTTGCCCTCGCCAACATTCGCGGTGGCGGGGAGTATGGGGAAGTCTGGCACCGTCAGGGCATTCGCACGCACAAGCAGACCGTGTTCGACGACTTCATTGCCGCCGCCGAGTGGCTCACCGCGCGGCACTACACTTCGGTGCACCGGCTGGCGATTCACGGCCGCTCCAACGGCGGGCTGCTCGTCGGCGCGTGTCTGACGCAACGGCCGGAGCTATTCGGCGCGGCGATCGCCCAGGTGGGCGTGCTCGACATGCTGCGGTTCAATCGTTTTGGACAGGGAGCGGGCTGGGAGGGGGACTACGGCTCGCCCGCGGATCCAGGGGAGTTCAAGGCACTGTACGCCTACTCGCCGGTGCACAACGTGCATCCGGGGACGCACTATCCGGCGACCATGGTGATCACCGGTGATCACGATACCCGGGTCATGCCGATGCACTCGTTCAAATTCGCCGCCGCGCTGCAGACTGCCCAGGCCGGGCCGGCGCCGGTGTTGCTGGCGGTGGACCTGTCGTCGGGTCACGGTGGGGGCGAGACCGTCACGCAGGCGATCGCGCAGAGCGCGGACATCTACGCGTTTCTGGCCGAGAATCTCGACATGCGCGGCCGGTGATCGCCCGCCGGCGCCGCAGCATCAGGCCTAGAGCCGCGCGACCACCACCACGTCCGCCGGAGTCGCAATGGTGACGTAGCTGCAGGCGCCGGGGGTGCGCTTGACGTAGGCGAGCGCTTCGGCGTCGCTACCGGTGACCAGGGGCGGATTTATGCCGTCGCGGAACGACTTCTTGGTCCAGGTAGTCGAGTATTTTGCGGCGTTCATTTTCAGAACCCTTTCGAGAAACACGCTCTGCGCGGAGCTGTTGTCAACCGGCACCAGCTTGACCGCTCCGGCGAACTGCTTTTCACCGAGGAACAGGTCACGGACGTCGCCCGCCGTGAGAGGCACCCGCGAGTTGCAGATCACGGACAGGTCAGCGGCGCCCGCGACGGCGCACCCTGCGCACAGCAGGGCGGCGAGGAGCAGTTTCGCTGAGCTTGTGAACATCTCGCGGTTCCCGGTAACGTCCGATCAGAACCGGATCGCGTACTGCAGGAGCGCTTCGTCGTAGCTGCTGATATCCCGGTCCGTGAGATGGGTCTCGGCGAGCTCCAACTTGAGCGAAGACACCAGATCGACGTCGAAACGCAGCCCCAGGGCCGTGCGGTAATAGGAGCTCCCATTGTCTTGCGCGGAGAAGAAATTGTCTGACTGCTGGAATGCGCCGCGCTCGTACCGCGCGTACGGCGTGTAGCGGCCGGCGCGGTAGCCCATCTGCAGGAAACCAGCCTCACTGCGATGCGTGCCGGTATGACCCGTGAGGTCGTCGTTGTCGAAGACATGAAATTCGGCGATGTCTTCCCAGCTGTCGGTGTCGTAGGCCGCGTAGGCACCGACGCTCCTCACCCGCGTGGCAAATGGCGGCGCTGGCGCAGGCGTGTCCTCGTCCAGGATACGGGTCTGAAACGCGTCGACACCGACCTTCAGGCCGTCCAGAGCTCCGCTCAGGAGCACGCCGAGATTCGCGCCGACGATCGTGCTGCCGTGAGTATTGCCGGCGTTATTCATGTCGAGTTTGCCGCCGGCGATGCGCTGGCTGTTACCAATGAAAACGTCATAGGTAACTTTCTCGTCGCCGACTCGCTGCGAGCCGGTGAGCCAGGCTCCGACGGTGTGCGCGGGCATGATGCCGCCATGGTCCTCGAATTCAATGAAGCGGGGACGCCTGAGGGAGGTCGCGATCTGCTGGCCGTGGTGAAAGGCGGTGTTGTAGTACCCATAGGGCGTGTGAAACCGTCCCAGCCACACCGTCGCGGAATCGGAGAACTGGTAGCCGATCTGCGCGCGCTCCAGATCCACGCCGACGCTGCCGTCCGAGCCGACCTCGAAGTTCAGTTCGAAGAGGGCCCGGGTACGGCTGCCGAGCCGCGGCGTCAGGAAGAAATCCAGCTCGGCAATATCGGCGCCCTGGTACTTGGGAAACTCGGCGTTGTGGTTGCCGACGCCTACGTCCGCAAAACCGTGCATCGGCATGCCGATATCCTCGGCGTGCTGTCCGGCACTCGCGGCCATCTCGGTTACCGTCTGCTCGACTCTCGCCAGGCGTTGCGCGGTGTCTGGCGGGGTTGCCGCGACCGTGCCCGGCTGAGTTGCGGCGGGCGTGCCGGGCTGGGCTGCTGCGGTCGTGACTGGGGCCGCTGCGGGCGCCGGGCCGGGGCCCTTGGCCGCCGCCCCCGCGTTGCCCTGCGCTGCCTGTGCTTCCAGATCGTGAACCCGCGCGGACAGCTGCCGGATCAGCTGCAGACTCTGATCGAGCTTCTGTTCGAGTGCTGCAATGCGATCGCTGTCATCGGCGGCGGCGTGAGTGACCAGTGCATGACCGAGACCCGCCACGAGTAAAGCGCCGACCCATGCTCGGCTCGGACTGGCGCGCCGGGGTGTTGTGATGCCCATGGACCTGCTACCTCAGTGTGGTCTCATACCCGGCCGCTTCGCGGGTTTCGACCAGCTTGCCGCGTTCGTCGAAATACAGGATGCGTGTGTCATGCATGACGTGCTCGTCGTATTTCCAGAACTCGAACCCCAGCTGCCGCGCCGTCTGCTCGACGGCGGTGCGCGTGCCGATGAGGAAGTGCCAGTTGCTGCGCGTGAGATGGCGGGTCTCGCGATACTGATGCCAGGCTGGCGCATCGTCACGGTCGGGGTCGTAACCGATGACCAGGAATTCCGCGCTGGCACCGCGTCGGTCGAAATCGCGTTGCATCTGCAGCAGCCGGCGCATGGTCGTCGGGCAGACCCGGTGACAGCTGGCGTAAGCCATGGTCAACACGACCGCGTGACCCTGCAGGGTCCGCAAATCAAACGGTTCGCCCCGATCGTCGCGCCAGGCGCCAGGCAGCCCGGCTAGTTGAGGGGCGGACGCCCACACGCGTGTGGACCACACGCCCGGCACAGCCGCGATGAGAAGTTGCAGTGTGATCAGCAGCGGGGCGGCCGAGCGCAGGTGTTTTGCGCGGCCGCCACTGCGCCGGGCGGTGTGTGTCAGGAGACCCCCCTGTTGCTTTTGCGCATGCGAATGCGCCGGACTGCGTCCGACGCGCCAAAGTATCGGCCGAATCGAGCCATGTCAAATGTTGTGCTGCTCACGCCGAGCCGGCGGCAAAAGGGGGCCGATCTCAATTGGCAGCGGCGGCCAGCGCCGCGAAGTAGCTCTCGAGGCTGTCGCGCTCAGCATCCGAGAGATTCAATCCCAGCGGCATCTGGTGTGGGCCGGCCGCCGACGACAGCCGGAAGCGGATCTCGTCGATCAAAGCCCCGTGCGCCGACGGTCGAACGCGCAGCTGCTGCGCGAGCCGGGTCGCGTCGGAGAACGGCAGCAGCGGCGCAACCCCGGTTTCGTGACAGCTGATACACAACTGCAGCGCCGCCGGACGCGCAAGGGTCGCGGCGGCTGGCGCGTTGGCGAGAACAGCCGTCGGGTCGGGCGACACGCCCGCCGGTGGCGATGTCGGGTCCAGCGCGATCACCCCGTTTGCCCCGTCGTTCGACGGCGTCAGCGCCGCGCGGCTGCGTCGCTTCAGGTAACTGCAATAGCGATCGCCGTCGGAAGAGGTCCAGTAGAGGCTCAGATCCCGGATGGTGGCGTCGCGCGTCGCAACCTCCGCCAACAGTGTTTCGCGCAAGGGTTGCGCGGGCGACGGAGGCATCGTGAAATCGTAGGTGCCTCTTTCGAGCGCCAGCGTCCAGTTTTGCGTGGCAATGCCCAGAGCTGACTCGGCCACGAAGCGCAACTGGACCAGGGCGTTGTCACGCGTGCCGCTGTCGGCAGTCACGGCCGCGCCGCCGTTAAACGCGGCGCGCGCCGCCTTGAGTTGCGCCTGCCGGGCGTTGGTCGCAGCGCTGTCGCGCGCGAAGCGCTCGAAGCCGGGTCGCTGGGTGCGCCACAGGGCGTCGGGATAGAAATCCGCGAGCCGTCCGCAGGCGTTGTCAGCCAGACCGAGCAGCGCGTATCGATAAAGCTCGAACCCCGGCTGCCGTACCAGTTGCCCCGCGATGGACTGCGCCTGCAATCTGCCGAGGTCAATGGCGAGCTCGGCGTTCGGTGGCTCCTCGGGTATGCCGGCGTACTGAGTGAGCGCGCTCGAGCGGAAGGTCTGCGGATCGGCGAAGCGCTTCACGCCGAGCAGCTGACCGTAGCGGGGGTGCGTCGGCTGCAGCGCGAGGAACGCCGCCAGGCCGGCGCGCTCGCGGGCCGACAGCCTGGCACGGTAGCGCTCACCGTACGCGCCCGGCCACAGTGGAAACGTGTCCCACACGGGCCGCGCCGGCGCTCCGTGACAGCGGGCACAGTGTTGCGGGTTAACCTCGGATACCACGACCTTGGCGACGCCGTCCGCTCGCTCGGGGAACACCAACTCGCGCAGCCGGAATTCCTTGCTGTCATCGTCGAACTCCATGGTCTCCACGACCCGGAATCCCCGCTGCGCCGGACTGCCGTTGAAGGTCACGATGAAGCGCGCGTCCGTTCCGTAGAGGATCACCCGCGGGTTCTCCAGGCTGGCACCCTGCAGGCTGCGGCTCTCGAATACCAGGGCGTAGCGGCTGCGCTGCGCTGCCGGCAGCGCCGCGATCAGCTCCTCGACGCTGTCGATATCCTGACGTGACAGCAGCGACTGCAGCGACGCGAAGTTGAAGCCTGCGGCCTGCCCGGGCGCAGCGGCACCGAGGAGTCCGAGCAGCAGGCAGAGGGTGCGCCGCACAGCGGCAACGGCTAGCGCGCATCGGCGCATGACTTGGCCGGTCTCAGGGATTGTGTTCAGAAGATCACGCTGTACGGATGTCAGGGTCTGCTGCTTGGCAAAGCGTGACCCGCATCTCGCACCCCACCCAGTGAACATGTTATCCCTTAACCACGTGTAATCACAGGCGATCTTGCCGTCCTTACGCGGTGCGAGGCGTGACGTGGCGCACATCGGGATTGCTATGCTTTTTGTCGGTAATTCGCGCCAGTCGGGCGCGCGCCCGGCGGCGCGCCGCCGGCGCGCCCAGGGGCACACGCAATGAGGCGATCGACGGATCGTTTGATCGCGCTGCAGTTCCTGGCCGTTGCCGTGCCCATTGCTTTTGTGTTGCTGGCGCAGATGGTCGCAGACGCACGCCGCGCCGCCGCTCTGGAGCATTCGCGCCCACTGCGTACGCTTGCGAACGAGGCGCGCGCCAACTATCGCACTTTCACCAACGGAGCAGCTGACGCGGTCGACACCGGTGCGCTCGGCCGCCAGTCCGCCGAAGCCCTGAACAGCACCGCCGTGCTGCTGAGCAAGCTGGCCGCCAGCGGCGAGGCGGCGGCACTGGGTAACACTCCCAAGTTGGTGGCCGACCTCGCCTCGCAGGTGCGCAGCGGTGCGACGCTGGACAAGCTGATGGCACTGCGCGGGCAGATCGCGCTGGCGGACCATGACACCCGGGCGATCGATGAGAATTTCGAGCTGCGCGACGCGGCGGTGATCCGCGATGCGGTCGAGTCGGCGCGACGCCAGAAGCAGCAGGTGCCCGTGGCACTGCTCATCAGTGCGATCCTGACGGTCATATTCGTGCTGGCTACGCGGCGCCGCCTGCGACGACAGCTTGAAGCCGACGCCGCGATCGAGCAGCGGCGGCGGGCGGAGCTCGAGACCATCTCGATTCGCTTCGGCATGGCGACCCGCGCGGCCGGCGCCGGCGTGTATGAGGTGCACGAGAGCGGTCGCACGGTGTGGTGGAGCGACACCATGAACGAGCTCTACGGACAGTCGCCACAGACATTTCAACCGACACTGGACGGCTGGCTCGAGCTGATTCACCCCGCCGACCGCGTGGCCGCCCAGGCCGCCATGACCGCGGCGATGCGTGAACGCAAGCAGTTGCACAACCAGTACCGGATCGTGCGTCCCGACGGCAGCATCGGTTACGTCGAATCCGTTGCGGCCGTGGTCACGGACTCATCCGAGGGCGGGGTGCGCCTGGTGGGCATCGATCTTGACGTCACGGAGCGAGTCGCGGCCGAGCAGCGCGAAGACATCCTGCAGCAACAGCTGCGTGACGCCTCGAGGCAAGCCGGCATGGCGGACGTGGCGACCAGCGTTCTGCACAACGTAGGCAACGTGCTCAACAGCGTCAATGTCTCGGCGAACCTGGTGGGCGAGAGCCTGAAGCGCTCGCGGGCGGCGGGGCTGGGTCGGGTGGTGTCGCTGTTGCAGGAGCACCAGAGCGATCTGGGCAGCTTCGTGGCCCACGACGAGCGCGGCAAGGTCCTGCCGGTCTACCTGGCCGAGTTGTCCCGACACCTCAGCGCGGACAACCGCAACGCGTTGCAGGAGCTGGACTCCCTCAAGAGCAACATCGACCACATCAAAGACATCGTGGCCATGCAACAGCGCTACGCAAAGCTCGGCGGCGTGGCTGAGGTCATCGACATCAGGCACCTGGTCGAGGAGGGCATGCGCATCAACGCCAGCGCCTTCGAGCGTCATGCCGTCGAGGTAGTGCGCGAGTTTGCCGATGCACCGCAGATCAGCGTCGACAAGCACAAGGTGCTGCAGATACTGGTCAATCTGTTACGCAACGCCAAGGACGCCTGCGAGAGCGTAGCCGAGCAGAAGCGGTGCGTCACGATACGCATCGACAGGTGCGGCGCGGGCGTGCAGGTCGCGATCGCGGACAACGGCAGCGGGATCGCAGCCGCGCACATGAGTCGCATCTTCACACACGGGTTTACCACCAAGAAGACCGGTCATGGCTTCGGGCTGCACAGCGGAGCACTCGCAGCCAAGGAGATCGGCGGCGTTTTGCGCGCCGAGAGTCCCGGTCCGGGCCGCGGCGCAACTTTCTTTCTCGAACTGCCCCGGAAACCTCCCGAGAATCCACATGGCTAGCAACCTCCTGTCCGGCAATCGGCGCGTGCTCGTGGTCGATGACAACCGGGCGATCCACGAGGACTTCCTGAAGATCCTGGGCGGCAACGCCGGCGGTAGCCCCGAGCTGCTGGCGGCCGAGCGTCTGCTGTTGGGCGGGGCGGTCGCAACCACCTCGCGCCCGGCTTTCCAGATCGACACGGCCTTGCAGGGTGAGGAGGGTGTCGCACGCGTGCAGCAGGCGCTCCAGGAGGAGCGGCCGTACGCGATGGCGTTTATCGATATGCGCATGCCGCCGGGCTGGGACGGCCTCGAGACCATTCAGCGCCTGTGGGAGATCGACCCGCACGTGCAGGTCGTCATCTGCTCGGCGCACTCGGACTACGACTGGACGGAGGTGATAGCGCGTCTCGATCATTCCGACAAGCTGCTGGTGATCAAGAAGCCGTTTGAGCCGATCGAGGTGCTGCAGTGCGCCAACGCGCTGACGCGCAAGTGGGACAACGAGCGGTCCTTGCGCCGCCAGCTCGAGCAGCTGGAGCATGTCGTGGAGACGCGCACCCAGGGGCTGGAAGCCGCCAACAAGCAGTTGCGGCACCTCGCGAGCCACGATGCCCTGACAGGTCTGCCCAATCGGATACTGCTGGATGATCGGCTGGCACAGGCGGTGGCGCACGCGGAGCGCGACGGCCACATCTTCGCCGTCGCGATGTTCGATCTGGACCGCTTCAAGATGGTCAACGATTCGTTCGGGCACCGCGCCGGTGATGAGCTCATCAAGGAGGTGGCGCACCGCATCGCCGGTATCGCGCGCAGCACCGACACCGTGGGCCGGTTGGGGGGCGATGAGTTCCTGTTCATAATGGATCGGCTCGCGAAGCGCGACGATGCGGAACACATCGCGCGCCGCGCCGTCGCGGCGTTGCGCGTCCCGATCCGGCTCGGTGGGGTTGATATCCACACCTCCTCGAGCATCGGCATCGCGGTGTTTCCTGCCGATGGCAATACCTTCGAGACCCTGATTGCCAACGCGGATGCGGCCATGTACTGCGCCAAGCAGCGGGGCCGCAACAACATCCAATCCTATGCGCCGGGAATGAATTCCGTTACGCAGGAAAAGGTCAAGCTGGAGAGCGACCTGCACGAGGCGCTGGCGCTGCGGCAGTTTGAGCTGCACTACCAGCCGAAGGTCGACACCGCAACGGGCGGAATTCACGGCGTCGAGGCGCTGGTGCGCTGGCGGCATCCGCAGCGGGGCGTGGTCTCTCCGGGAGAGTTCATTCCGCTGGCGGAAGCGTGCGGGTTGATCGACTCAATCGGTGCATGGGTGGTGCGCGAGGCATGCCGCCAGGCGCGCGCCTGGCAGCTCGAGGGTCTGCCGCCGCTGCGCGTTGCGGTGAATCTGTCGGCGTTTCAATTCCGGCACGGCAACCTGCTGCAGATGATTCGTGAGGCGCTGCAGGCCGCCGACCTCGAGCCACGCTTTCTCGAGGTGGAGATTACCGAGAGCGCGCTGATGAGCGATCCGGAAGAGTCCGTCACCATCCTCGAGGCGCTCAGCCGCATGGGGGTGGTCGTATCCGTCGACGACTTTGGCACCGGCTACTCGAGCATGAGTTACCTGCGTCGCTTTCCGATCGACAAACTGAAGATCGATCGCGGCTTTATCGCCGAGGTGATGTCGCGGGCCGACGATGCCTCGATCGTGCAGGCGATCGTCTCGCTGGCGCACAGCCTGCATCTGAAGGTGGTTGCCGAGGGCGTGGAAACGCAAGAACAGCTCGCCCTGCTCAAGCGCCTTGGCTGCGACCAGTATCAGGGGTTCTGTTTCAGTCCCGCGGTGCCGGCGGAGAATTTCGCCACACTGCTGCGCGAGTCACAGCTGAAGTCCGACTCGAGCGTCGATCCGGCATCCGACCGCACTCACAGCAAGCTCGCGGTCTATCGACCGCGCTAGCGCCGGAACGCATCCCCCCCACACCCTGTCGCAGCGGGCTAACGCTCCGGCGCGGGCGGCCGCTTAAACCCCGCAGCCGGCAGTAGCATCCAAGCTTACCAGGGGGTGGGTCCCCTGCCAGCGCGTGGGCCTGAAGCCATGGACAGCCTGCACTGGTCGGGCCGCAGTCCGATCGGGGTGATCGTCATCGCGGTGTTCCTGGGTCTCCTCGGGCTTCTGAGCCTGAGCCGCCTGCCGTTGCAGCTGTTCCCGGACATCAACCGACCGGAACTGTCCATCCAGACCGGTTGGCGCACGGCCTCGCCCGAGGAGGTCGAATCGGAGCTCCTCGAGCCCCTGGAAAACGTCATGCAGGGGATGGCGGGCGTCGAGGAAATCGAAGGCAACGCCTTCGCCGGGCAAGCGCAGGTGAACCTGCGCTTCACTCTCGGAACTGACATGAAAAACGCGCTCGTGGAGGTGATCGGGCGCATCAATCGTCTGCCGCCGCTGCCGCGCGATGCCGATCGCCCCAGCGTGTCGCTCGGGGGTAACGGCAATACCAACGAGACCTTGTCCTGGTTCTTCGTGCAACTGCTTCCCGGGACCCCGGGTCCGATCCAGGCGCAGCGACGCTTCATCGAGGATACGGTGCGCGCGCGGCTCGAGTCGATACCGGGCGTCGCGGCCGTCCAGGTCAACGCGGGTCCTCCCGACGACGTGCGCATCACGCTCGACCTGGCGCGCGCCGCCGCCCTCGGAATCACTGTTCCCGACGTGGCCAACCGCGCCGCCAGCGCCACCAACGTGTCCGGTGGTCAGCTCGATGTCGGGCGGCGTCAATACACGCTGCGTTTCACCGGCCGCTTCTCGCCCGAGCAGCTCGGCGCGCTGGTGCTGGCGTGGCGCGACGGCCGGCCCGTGCGCCTGGCGGACATCGCCACCATCGATGTCGCTCCGCCCGCACGCCAGTTCTTCGGCTACCAGAACGGCAACCCGGCCATCGGCATTCAGGTATTCCGGGCCAACGGCGCCAACGTGCTGGCGACGCTCGATGCGGTGAAAGCCGCGGTCGCAGAGCTGCGTGCGGGAGCACTCAAGGCCCACGGGCTCGGGATCGAGCAGTCCTTCGATGCGTCGCTGTTCATTCGCCGCGCCGTGAGGCTGCTGACCGAGAACCTGGTCGTCGGAGCCTTGCTCGCACTGATCGTGGTCTGGTGGTTCATGCGCGAATGGCGCGTCACGCTGTTGATCGCGGCCACCATCCCGGTGTGTCTGTGCGCCACGTTCATTGCGCTCGATCTGTTCGGCCGCAGTCTGAACGTCATCTCCCTCGCCGGGCTCGCGTTCGCGGTGGGCATGGTGGTCGAGGGCGCGATCGTGGTCTCGGGAAACGTCGTTCGCCTGCGCGAGGGCGGTATGTCCCTGGAAGAGGCGACCGGCAAGGGCGCTCGACAGGTCGCCGGAGCGCTGTTCGCCTCCACTGCCACCACCGTCGCGGTGTTCGTGCCGGTGCTGTTTCTCAAAGACGTCGAGGGTCAGCTGTTCGGGGACCTCGCCCTCACCATCTCTATCGCGGTGGCGATCTCGGTCGTGACTGCGTTGACGCTGCTGCCCGTGGCGCTGAGCTTCGCGCTGAACCGCCCGCTGCGTCCCAGCGGCTACGGTGCGGGCTGGCCGGGCCTCACCGAGTGGGTGCTGCGGGTGACCGACACGCGCCCCAAACAGCTGTCGTGGATCGCGGGCTTGCTGCTGATCCCGCTGCTGCTCACGTGGTGGATGCTGCCGCCGCTCGATTACCTGCCGCCCGTGAAGCGCGCGGCCATCGACGCATTCTTCGATTTTCCGCCCGGCATGAGCCCCGAGGCGGTCAATCGCGAGCTGGTCCCGACCATCCTCGAACGGATGCGACCGTACATGGAGGGTCGACAGGAGCCGCGACTGAAGAACTGGTACATCCTCACCTGGCCCGGTGGCGGCACCATCGGCGCCCGGGTCGTGGATGAGAGCCGCATCGGGGAGCTGGAGCGGCTGGTGCGCGACAAGATCGTGGTGGGTTTGCCGGACACGCGGGTCTTCACCGTCGAGGGGGATCTGTTCGGCGGTATCGGCGGCTCGGCCCGCTCGGTGGGAATTCACCTGCAGAGCGAGGACACCGCGGCACTGAACCGCGTGGCTCTCGAGGGCCGGACGCTGCTGGAAAAGGTATTCCCCGGTGCCGCCGTGCAGAGCTTCCCCAACCCCGAGGACGTCGCCCTGGAGTTGCACGCGGTGCCGGACGACCGCCGGATCGCCGAAGTGGGCTGGGATAGGGCGACGCTGGGTACGGTCGTGCGCGCGGTCGGCGAAGGAGCGTGGCTGGGCGAGTACTTCGACGGCAAGTCACGCCTGCCGATCATCCTGCGCTCGAGCGGGGGCACGACGCCCGAGGACCTGTCGAACGCGCCGCTGATGACGCCCGCCGGGCTCATCGTGCGGCTGGGGGATCTGGTGCAGCTAACCACCGAGCTCGGGCCCCCGGCGATACGCCGCCTCAATCACCGGCGCACCGTGACGCTCACCGTCGATCCCCCCGGGTCTCTGTCGCTGGAGAAGGTGCTGAGCACCATCGACACGCAAATCCTGCCGAGGCTGCGCGCCGACATGCCGCCCGATGGCTCGATGCGTCTCGCCGGCAGCGCTGACAGCCTGAGTCAGACACTCGCCGCGATGAGTCGGGTGTTTGCACTGGCGCTCATCGTACTGTTGCTGCTGATGACCGTGCTGTTCCGGTCGCTGCGCGACAGCGTCATCGTGCTGCTGACGGTGCCGCTGGCACTGGTCGGGGGCGTGGTCGGGCTGCGCTTGCTGGATGTGGTGAAATTCCAGGCGCTCGATCTGCTCTCCATGATCGGTTTCGTAATGATGATCGGGGTCATCATCAACCACGCGATACTGCTGGTGGCGGCGGTGCGCAGCGTGGAAGCGGAAGGCGCAACGCTCGAGCAGGGGATCCGTGCCGGACTGCAACAGCGCCTGCGGGCGATTCTCGCGAGTACCCTCACCGGTGCACTGGGAGCACTGCCGATGGCGGTCAACCCGGGGCCGGGGAGCGTCATCTATCGGGGCCTGGCCGCCGTCAACATCGGCGGCGTGGTCATCAGTCTGGTGTTCAGTCTGGTACTGATACCGGCGCTGATGCGGCTGCTGCGCGCCCGGCGCCGCGCGCAAACCGCCAGCGAGCCGGCAATCGCATCCCTGGTGCCACCATGAGTACGTCCATGACCAGGCGGGTAACTTCGCTGCAAGGGGTTGCGCTGCTGGCCATGGTGGCCGGATCCGCGCCGCCGGCCGTGAAGGCCGCGGGGGCTGCGCAGGGAGCCCCAGAACGCGTGGTGGTCGAAGTCGGCACCGTCAGTGTGCGTCCCGTGACGGTGCGCAGCTGGATACCAGGCTCGATCGTGAGCCGCGCCGATGCGCGCATTGCGAGCGTGATCGGCGGTCGGGTGATGTGGATAGCCGAAGTCGGTGCACGCGTCCGACAGGGAGATCCGATTGCGCGGCTCGATGACACGATGGCGCGGTTGCGGGCCGAGGACCTGCGCGCGCAGGTCGAGCGCGCGCGCGCCCAGCACTCGGTGGCCAGCTCGCAGCTGGAGCGCTTCAATCGACTCGCGGCGACCCAGGCACTCAGCGCCAGTCAGCTCGATGATGCACGCGCGCAACGCGACGTATCGACCGATGACGTCGCGCGAGCGGACGCGCAACTGCGGCAGGCACAATACGACATCGATCAGTCGATGATCCGGGCGCCGTTCCCCGGGGTCGTGACCGAGCGCTTCATCCAAAGAGGCGAGTACGTGCAGATCGGCGCCGCGACCGTGCGGCTGGTCAACACTGCCGATACCGAGGCGCGCGCCACCGCCGCACTCGGTCTGGCCGCAAATGTACATCCGGGACAGGCGGTCACGGTGCGCGAGCACGGGGTCGAGAAGACCGGGACCGTGAGAACGGTCGTTCCGGTCGGCGATGATCGCTCGCGCCAGTTCGAGGTGCGTGTCACGTTTGCGAACCCCCAATGGCTGGTGGGCACTCCGGTCGAGGTGAGCCTGCCTTCGACCGCTGAGCGTACCGCCGTCACGGTGCCGCGCGACGCGCTGGTGATCCGGCAGAATCATTCGTATGTGCTGCGTGTCACGCGCTCCGATACCGTGGAGGAGCTCGACGTGATACCGGGCGTCGGCTTTGAGGACGCGGTGGAGGTCCGCGGAGCACTCGCACCCGGTGACCGGCTGGTGGTGCGCGGCGCCGAACGCCTGGCGGCGGGACAGGCCGTGCGCGTCATCGATCCCGCCCGCCACAGGACTCAGGCTCATCCCGGCTGAGCCAGGGGCTACATGCCTCGAGCCGTCGGGTTCTTGGCAGGAATCGAGCGATAGTTGGCATTGCGGCCAGTGGCCCGGCCCCGCAGGATTCGTGCCAGGACGTGGACTTCACGCCATAGGAGCGGACGATGAACAGACGGGAGCTGTTGCAAAACTCTGCTGCAATAAGTGTCACCGCCGCGATTCCGCTTGCGGCGGTAAGCCTGGTGGCGATGAGCGCGAACTCTGCGCGAACACCCGGCGTGCCCGGCGCTGCCGCCGCAGTCGAGCCAAGTCCGCTGCGGCCACCGGCCGAGGGCAGCATTCCCGCGGCGTTCCTGATTTCCAGGGGCGCGGTGGTCATCGACTTCTGTGGACCGTGGGAGGTGTTCGAGAACGTCAGCATCGCAGGGCGCAAGGATGCCGCCTTCCACCTGTACACGGTGGCGGAGACGACGAGCCCGGTGACTGCGAGCGGGGGCATGAAAATCGTGCCCAATTTCAGCTTCGCGACGGCTCCGGCACCCAAGATCATCGTCATTCCCGCCCAGGATGAGCCGAGTGAAGCGACGCTCAAGTGGATTCGCGCAGCGACGCAAAGCACGGACGTCACGATGTCGGTTTGCACCGGGGCGTTCGTGCTGGCGAAGACCGGCCTGTTGAGCGGCAAACCCGCCACGACCCATCACAACGCGTACGCGGATCTGGCGATGCAGTTTCCGGATATCCAGGTCAAACGTGGAGCGCGCTTCGTCGAGGCGGGCAACCTGGCGAGCGCGGGGGGCCTGTCCAGCGGCATCGATCTGGCGCTGCGCGTGGTGGGGCGCTATTTCGGTCGCGAGGTCGCCGCGAAAACCGCTTACTACATGGAATATCAGGGTGAAGGCTGGACCGACCCCAATTCGAACCAGGCTTACCGCGAGCGTCTGGTATCCACCGCAGCGCATCCGCTGTGTCCGGTGTGCGAGATGGAAGTTGACCCCACGACTGCCCCGCAATCGGTATACCGGGGCCAGACCTATTACTTCTGCATGGCGGGTCATAAGGTCGCATTCGAGGCGTCTCCGGAGAAATTCGTGGAGGCACTCAGGACCTAGTGGCGCGCCAGCGCCTGTCGCTGCAGGTGGCCCGTCAGCTCGTGCTGTACCGCGGCCGAGGTGACTCTGGGTTGCTATGCCGGCTCGAGCTGGTCACCCAAGCCGGCGTTGTCGGTGCGTTTCGCCTGTTCGGCATGGTGGTCCGCCGCGAGCAGCATATAAAACGCCGGCACCACGAACAGCGTGAACAAGGTGCCGATCGAAAGGCCGGTCGCAATCACAAGACCCATTGAGAACCGTCCCGCAGCACCTGCGCCCGAGGCGATCACGAGCGGAATCACGCCGAGCACCATCGCCGCGGTCGTCATCAGGATCGGACGCAGGCGCACGCCGGCGCCATGCTCGATGGCGTCGCGCTTGCTCATACCGGCACGCTGCGATTCATTCGCGAACTGCACCATGAGGATGCCGTGCTTGGAGATCAGGCCCATGAGCGTGACCAGGCCGACCTGGGTATAGATGTTAAGGCTCGAAATCAGGTTGACGAAGATCAGTGCGCCAAACAACGCCATCGGTACCGACACCAGGATGACGATCGGATCGCGCAGACTGTTGAACTGCGCCGCGAGTGCGAGAAACACGATGATCACCGCGA
>WNFQ01000085.1_pt2 | contig 50623 bp, 43 predicted proteins | sample 5400171 | NCBI WGS metagenome assembly WNFQ01 (sample SAMN13153356, study PRJNA577476) | soil metagenome | isolation source: 20 cm soil under Madrone tree | place: USA:California | collected 2016-06-14
ACGCTCGAGCGGCACGGGGCGACGCTCGACTTCAAGCGTCCGTTCGCCCGCAAGGACTACCACGCCCTCGTGCGCGAGACGGCCGGCATCGACCTGGCGCGCGCGAAGGAGACCGAGCTGCGCGCGGCGCTGCAGCGCAAGGAGGTCGCCGACGTCGAGCAGCTGTCGGGGGCGAAGCTCGTGGACGAGGTGTTCAAGAATTACGTCGAGCCCACGCTGGTCCAGCCGACGTTCGTGCTCGACTATCCCGTGGCGCTGTCGCCGCTCGCCAAGCTCAAGCGCGGCGACCCGACGCGCGTGGAGCGCTGGGAGCTCTTCATCCAGAAACGCGAGCTGGCGAACGCCTTCAGCGAGCTGAACGATCCCGAGGAGCAGCGCCGTCGCTTCGAGCAGCAGGCGCGGCTGCGCGCGGCGGGCGACGCTGAGGCGCAGCAGCTGGACGAGGACTTCATCCGGGCCCTCGAGTACGGCATGCCGCCCACGGGCGGCGTCGGGCTGGGGCTCGACCGGCTGCACATGATCCTCGCGGACCAGTCGCACATCCGCGACGTCATCCTCTTTCCGATGCTGCGGCCCGAATGATCTCCCGGTTCGAGCTGCACGTCGCCCTGCGCTACTTGCGGAGCCGCCGCGCGTCGCGGCTGCTCTCCCTCATCACCGTCATCGCCGTGGGCGGGGTGACGGTGGGCGTCATGGCGCTGATCGTGGTGCTCGGCGTGATGAACGGGCTCCAGGCGGACCTCCGCGACAAGATACTGGTCGCGAATCCCCATCTCCGGGTCCTGACCTACGGCGAGGGCCTCAAGCTCGACGACTGGCGCAAGGTGCTGGGCGAGGTGCGCCGCGCGCCAGGCGTGACCGCGGCGGCGCCGTTCGTGCTGACGCAGGGCCTCATCTCCGCCGGGCACGACTACGCCGAGGGCGTCGTGGTGTACGGCGTCGATCCCGACACCGCCGGCCGCGCCGTGACGACCTTCGCGCGGCATTTCACCAAGGGCGACCTGACGTTCAAGACCACGCGCTCCGATGTGGAGGGCGGGATCGCCCTCGGCACCCGGCTCGCCTCCAAGCTCACGGCGTTCCCGGGCACCGTCGTCACGCTCGTCGCGCCGGCCGGGGCCAAGTTCAACCCGAGCGTCGGCGCCTACGTGCCCAAGTTCCATCGCTACGAGGTGACGGGGATCTTCGACACCGGCATGTACGAGTACGACAACAGTTACGTCGCGCTCGACCGCCGGGCCGCGCAACGCTTCGCGGGGCTCGACACCGCGGTGACCGGGCTCGAGGTCCGGCTCGCCGAGCCGGAGCAGGCGCGGCCGTTCGGCATGGCCCTCGAGGCGCGGCTCGGCTACCCGTACCGCGCGCTCGACTGGCAGTCGCAGAACGCCTCGCTGTTCTCGGCCCTGAAACTCGAGAAACTCGCGATGGCGTTCGTGGTGTTCCTCATCTGTGTGGTGGCCGCGTTCAACGTGGTCGGTACGCTCACGATGGTGGTCCGCGACAAGACACGCGAGATCGGCATTCTACTCGCCATGGGGCTCAAGCAGGCGTCGATCCGCCGGATCTTCCTGGCGCAGGGGATCCTGGTCGGGCTCACCGGCACGGGGCTCGGCGTGGTGCTGGGCCTGGTGCTCGGGGGGATGTTGAATCGCGGCCACTGGATTCCGATCGATCCGTCGATCTATTTCATCGACCATCTCCCCGTGCACACGCAGCCGCTCGATGTCCTGCTCGTGATCGGAGCGAGCCTCGTCATCGCCACCCTCGCCCCGCTGTATCCGTCGATGCAGGCGGCGCGGCTCGATCCCGTCACCGCGATTCGCTACGAATGACCGCGTTGCTCGAGGCTCGGGGCGTGCGCAAGGTGTTCGCCGGCGGCGACGGGCAGCCGCTCGAAGTGCTGCGCGCGGTGGAGCTCGAGGTGCACCGCGGCGAGTTCGTGGCCATCGTCGGCACGTCCGGAGCCGGGAAGAGCACGCTGCTGCACCTGCTCGGCGCCCTGGACCGGCCCACCGGCGGCGATGTCTGGCTCGACGGTTCCCGCTACGCCGACCTGGACGCCAACGCCCTGGCCGAGCTGCGGAACACGAAGTTGGGCTTCGTCTTTCAGTTCCATCATCTCTTGCGGGAATTCTCCGCGCTGGAGAACGTGATGATGCCGCTCCTGATCGGGGGGATGGGGCAGCGCGAGGCCCGCTCCCGGTCCGAGGAACTGCTCTCCCTCGTGGGCCTCGCGGGGCGGATGACGCACCGGCCGGCCGAGCTGTCGGGGGGCGAGCAGCAGCGCTGTGCCGTCGCGCGCGCGCTGGTGCACGACCCCAGCCTGGTGCTCGCGGACGAGCCGTCGGGCAACCTGGATCACGCTAACTCGGACCGGCTGCACGAGGTATTCTTTCGGTTGGCCCGGGAGTACGAGACCGCGGTGGTCGTCGTCACGCACAATCGGCAGCTCGCCGGACGGGCGGATCGGATCCTGATGCTCGAGGACGGTCGCCTGGTGGCGGTCGGATCGGTGGACGCGATACCCTGATGATGTGCGACAACTGCAAGGAGCGCGACGCGGTCATCAACCTGACGCAAGTGGAGCGTCGAGACCGGCGCCGCGGTGCTCAAGACGCCGCTCGGCGGCTTTCTGCAGGGGATGATCGGGAAGGGCGGGAATGTCCTGCCCACGCCCGCCGATGGCCTGCGCTGCGCTGCCTGCGGGAGCACGCTCAAAGACTTCCGGGAGTCGGGACGGTTGGGTTGCTCGCAGTGCTATGACTCCTTCGCCCCGCACTTGCGCGACCTGCTGCGCCGGCTGCACGGCTCCAGCCAGCATGTGGGCGAGCGCTACGCCCCGCCGGGCGCGGAGGGCGCCACCGACCCGCGGCTCCAGCTGCTCGAGCTCAAGGAGCAGCTGCGGCGGGCCGTCGACAACGAAAACTTCGAGCTCGCCGCCGAGCTGCGCGACCGCATCCGGGTGCTCGAATGATCGATCTCTCCCTCCTCCCCGACGGTGGCATGGGCTGGCTCGACGCGTCCGGGCCGAAGGGCGGCATTGTCCTCTCCACCCGCATCCGGCTCGCCCGCAATCTCGAGGGCTACGTGTTCGGCCAGCGGGCCAAGGACGCCGATCGCACCGCGGTGCTGACGCGCGTGGAGGAGGCGAGCGGGGCGAGCGATCTGCTGCAGGGCGCGGTGACCATCCGATTGGACCAGCTGGAGCGCGTCGACCGCCAGCTGCTGCACGAGCGGCACCTCGTCTCGAAGGAGCTCGCGGGGCTGGATCGCGAGGCGCGGCCCCGACCCGGCGCGGCGCTCGTGGTGCAGGGGACGGTGGGGGTGATGGTGAACGAGGAAGACCACTTACGATTGCACGGAATGCGTTCGGGATTCGCCCTGGAGGACGCCTACGCGGATCTCGAGGGGCTGGACGCCGATCTGGGGCGGTTGCTGCCCTTCGCGTTTCACCCCGAATTTGGCTATCTTACCTCCTGCCCCACCAACGCCGGGACCGGACTCCGGGCGAGCGTGCTTATCCACTTGCCGGGTCTCGTCTTGACGAAGGAAGTCGGGAAGGTGTTGCAGGGGCTGGCCCAGGTAGGGCTGACCTTCCGGGGTCTGTACGGGGAAGGCAGTGAGGTCGTCGGGAACTTCTTTCAGTTATCTAACCAGACGACGCTGGGCAAGTCGGAAGACGAGCTGCTGGACCACCTTGGCAAGATCGTCCGGCAGGTGATCGAATACGAGGAGCAGGCGCGCGACGTGTTGCTGCGCACGGCACCCGACGAGGTGGCCGACAAGACGTGGCGGGCATACGGACTGCTGAAGTACGCGCGGAAGCTGACGTTCGAAGAGACGATGAACCTGTTGAGCGGCGTGCGGTTGGGCGTCGGGTTGAATCTGATCCCGAGCTTGAGTGTATATACATTGAACAAGTTGTTGATTTTCACCCAGCCCGCGCACCTGGCGGCACTCGAAGGGCGCCAGACCGGCGATCCGGAGTTGCCTACGGTGCGCGCGACGTATGTACGTCGCGTGCTGGAGACCGAGGCGGCGTGAGGAGGAGGTAGGGGGGAGATGAACGGCTACAACTTCACGGATCGGGTCCGCAAGGTCCTGCAGATGGCGCGGGAGGAAGCCGCCCGGCTGCACCACGAGTACGTGGGGACCGAGCACATCTTGCTGGGCCTGATTCGCGAGGGCGAAGGCGTCGCTGCGGCGGTGCTCACCAACCTGAACGTCGATCTCGAAGAGATCCAGCAAAAGATCGAAGAGACGGTCAAGAAGGGTAAAGCGGCGGCGGCGGCCGGGCCCGACTTGCCGTACACGTCGCGGGCGAAGAAGGTGCTCGAGTTGGCGATGAGCGAGGCGCGCGAGCTGAACCACTCGTACGTCGGCACCGAGCACCTGCTGCTCGGGCTGCTGCGCGAGGAGAAGGGTATCGCCGCGCAGGTGCTCACCGACGCCGGCGTGAACCTCGAGCAGGCGCGCGCGGAGACGCTGCGGCTGCTGGGCAGCGAGATGCCCTCGGGGCCGGCCCCGTCCGGCTCCGGCGCGCAGCCGGCGAGCCCCAAGAGCGAGAAGAAATCGAAGACCCCCGCGCTCGACCACTTCTGCCGCGATCTGACCCAGCTCGCGGCCGAGGGCCAGCTCGATCCCACGATCGGGCGTCAGAAAGAGATCGAGCGCGTGATGGAGATCCTGTCGCGCCGCAAGAAGAACAACCCGGTGCTCATCGGCGAGCCGGGGGTGGGGAAGACCGCGATCGTCGAAGGACTGGCCCAGCTCATCGCGAGCGGCCAGTGCCCCGATGTGCTGAAGGATCATCGCGTGCTGTCGCTCGACATGGCGGCGGTGATCGCCGGCACCAAGTACCGCGGCCAGTTCGAGGAGCGGCTCAAGGCGATCATCAACGAGATCGCGCAGAACCGGAACATCATCCTGTTCATCGACGAGCTGCATACGCTGGTGGGGGCCGGCGCGGCCGAGGGCGCGGTGGACGCGTCCAACATGTTGAAGCCGGCGCTGGCGCGCGGCGAGCTGCAGTGCGTGGGTGCGTCGACCCTCAACGAGTACCGCAAGTACATCGAGAAGGACGGCGCGCTCGAGCGCCGCTTCCAGACCGTGATCGTCGACCCGCCGACGGTGGACGAGACCATCGAGATCCTCAAGGGGCTGCGCAAGCGCTACGAGGAGCACCACCGGGTGATCATCCCGGATGAGACGCTCGACGCCGCGGCGAAGCTGTCGGAGCGCTACATCACCGACCGCTTCCTGCCCGACAAGGCGATCGACGTGATCGATGAAGCGGGGGCGCGGGCGCGGCTCGCCACGCAGGTGCCGCCGCCCGAAGTCGCCGCGCTCAAGGCGAAGCTCGAGCACATCAACGGCGACAAAGAGAACGCCGTCCGCGACCAGAACTTCGAGAAGGCGGCCGCGCTGCGCGACCAGGAGCGCGAGCTCCAGGCGGAGATTCGCCGCAAGCAGGAAGCGTGGGAGAAGGAGCGCCAGACGCACCGGCCCACGATTAGCGAGGAGGGCGTCGCCTTCATCGTGTCGCGCTGGACGGGGATCCCCGTCACGCGGCTCCAGGAGGCGGAGACGGCGCGGCTGCTCCGCATGGAGGAGGAGATGCACGAGACCGTGGTCGGCCAGGACGAGGCGATCGCGGTGATCTCGCGCGCCATCCGGCGCAGCCGGGCGGGGCTCAAGGACCCCAAGCGGCCGATCGGATCGTTCATCTTCTCCGGGCCCACGGGCGTCGGCAAGACCGAGCTCGCGCGCGGGCTGGCCCGCTTCCTGTTCGCCGATACTAACGCGCTGATTCGGGTCGACATGTCGGAGTACATGGAAAAGTTCTCAGTGAGCCGCCTGATCGGCGCGCCGCCCGGCTACGTCGGCTACGAGGACTCGGGGACGCTGACCAAGTCCGTGCGGCGGAAGCCCTATTCCGTCGTGCTGCTCGACGAGATCGAGAAGGCGCATCCCGACGTCTTCAACATCCTGCTGCAGGTGCTCGACGAAGGACACCTGACGGACAACTACGGCCGGGTGATCGACTTCAAGAACACCGTCGTCATCATGACGTCGAACGTCGGCGCCCGGGACATGGTCAAGGGCAAGGCGCTGGGCTTCTCGCAGCCGGACATGCGGGCGACCTTCGACAAGATGGCGGAGAAGGTCAAGGAAGAGATCAACAAGACCTTCAACCCCGAATTCCTGAACCGGCTGGACGACGTCATCGTGTTCCACCCGCTCACGCGGGAGCACATCGCGCAGATCGTCACGATCCTGCTCAAAGAGGTGCAGCGGCGGCTGGGCGAGGAGGAGCTCACGCTCCGGTTGACGCCGGCGGCCTCGGAGTTCCTGGTGGAGCGCGGGTACGATGAGCACTTTGGCGCGCGCCCGCTGAAGCGCGCGATTCAGAAGTACGTCGAAGATCCGCTCTCGGAGAAGATCCTGATCGGCGAGTTCGCGCGGGGCGAAGAGATCGAGGTCGACGCGGCCCCCGACAAGGAACGGTTGGCGTTCCGCGCGCTCTCCGGCTCGAAGGCGTGATCCGCAAGCTTTCCGCCGTCATCTGTGTGGGTTCGGCCGTGCTCGCCCCGCGCCTCGCGCGCGCCCAGGGCGAGGCGCCGAGCGCCGCGTCCGCCGCCGTCGCCCCCGACTCCATCGTCGTCATCGGCCTGCGCCGGGTGGACCGCAAACAGGTGCTCGAGCAGAGCGGCCTCACCCCCGGCCGGCCGCTGGGCTACCGCGACGTGCAGCGCGCCATCCAGACCCTCTACGCGACCGGCCAGTTCGACGACGTCCGGGTGGCGCAGGACACTGCGGGCGGGCGCCAGCTCCTGGTCGTGCGCGTGCATGAGCGTCCCATGCTCGTGAAGTGGGCGGTACGCGGCGTGAGCCGCCTCTCCGAGGGCAGCGTGCGCGACAAGGCCCAGCTGACCGAAGGCCGACCGGTCGACCCCGCCGCCGTCGCCCGCGCGCGCGGGCGCATCGATTCGCTGTACCGCGCGCAGGGCTATTACCTCGCCCAGGTGAAGGTCGTCGACGTGTTCGAAGCCGACTCGGCACGGGTGCGGGTCATCTTCGACGTGGATGAAGGCCGGCGCGTCGCCGTGGCGCGCGTGCAGCTCGACGGCAATTCGCACGTCCCGACGGATCAGCTGGTCGGCCAGATGAAAACCCGCCCCGAGGGGTTCTGGTGGTTTCGCTCCGGTGAGTTCGACGACGAAAAGCTGCGCGCGGACCTCCAGGAGCGGCTCCCCAAGTTCTACGGCGACCGCGGTTACGTCGACTTCCAGGTGCTCGACGACACGCTGGTCGTGGACGACACGACCGGCAAGGCGACGCTGGTCGTGCGCGTCAGCGAAGGCGAGCCCTACCGCGTGGGCTCGTTCGAGATCGTGGGGAACCGGCGCTTCTCGACGGAAGAGTTGCACCAGCTGTTTCCGTTCAAGGGTGGGGACCGCACGGGATTCCTGGGATTGGGCGGGACCCAGCAAGGGCCGGTGTACTTCAGCCAGCAGAAGTGGGACGACGCCACGCAGCAGATGCGCACGCTGTACTACAACAACGGCTACATCTACGTGAACGTCCGGCCGGAGGTCATCCGCCGCGCGGGCGCCGACGGCAAGCCCGTGGTGGACCTCCGCTGGGCGATCAACGAGGGGCAGCCTGCGATCGTCAACAAGATCGAGATCTCGGGCAACGACGTCACGCACGAGCGGGTGATCCGCGAGGCGATCATCCTGCTCCCGGGCGATGTGTTCCGCCAGGACGCGTTGATCCGATCGTACCAGAACATCTCGAACCTCGGCTTCTTCCAGCAGCCGCTGCCATTCCCCGACACGCGCCCCGCCAACGATCAGGGTGACGTGGACGTGATCTTCCGCGTGACCGAGAAGCACACCGGCAACATCAATTTCGGCGCCTCGGTCGGGCAGGGCACCGGGGTGGGCGGATTTCTCGGGCTCGACGAGCCGAACCTGTTCGGCCAAGGGAAGAAAGGCCACTTCCAGTGGCAGTTCGGGAAGAATATCAGCGACTTCGCCGTCAGCTACACCGATCCCGCGATTCGGGAGTCCCGCATCTCGGGGACCCTCGACGTTCACAATACCCGGCTGCGCTACACGATCGCGGACCTCGGCACGCTGCGCCGCCGGGGCGCGAGCCTCCAGTTCGGGTTCCCGGTGTTCAGCGATCGCTACACGCGGTTGTTCGTCTCGTACGGCATCGACGACCAGAGCTTCACCGGCTCGAGCACCGGCCTCGCCTCGCTGCGGTGCAACAACTGCATCCGCTCGACGTTCGGGGTATCGCTGCTGCGGGACACGCGAATCGATCTCCCGTTCCCGACGGGCGGAACGATGCACTCGATCGGGATCTCGCAATCGGGCGGTCCGCTCGGCGGGTCGGGCAACTTCCAGCGGTTGGATCTCGAGGGTCGCTGGTACGCCCCGCTCGGCCAGCTGGGTGGCGCGGCCAGCACGTCGCCCGTCCGGTTCGTGATGGGGCTCTCGACCCGGTCCGGACTGGTGTTCGGCAACTCGCCGTTCTTCGACCAGCTGTTCACGATGGGCGGCGTGCAGTACGGCATTCCCCTGCGCGGCTACGACGAGTTCGCGATCACGCCGCACGGCTACGACCCGAACGCCGTCAACGGGCAGGCGACCGCCGCCTCGTTCGGCAAGGCGTACCTCGCGATGACCGGCGAGGTGGGGGCGCGGCTGTCGCAGATGTTCTACCTGTCCGCGTTCTTCGACGCCGGCAACGTGTGGGCGAACGCCGGCGAGTTCGATCCCACCCGGCTATTGCGGGGTGCGGGGCTGGGAGTGAGCATCATCTCGCCGCTCGGCCCGATCGGCATCGACTGGGCGTACGGCTTCGACCGCACCGACGAGTTCGGGCGGCCCGCACCGGCCTTCAAGCTGCACTTCAAGCTCGGCAACTTCTTCTGATCGGAGCGCCCGCGCTACGGCGCGGCGCCCGGACCAGCAGTTTTTTTCTTGGGGAGATCGTTTATGAGGCGTGTGGTGACAGTGTGGGCGTGGATCGGGCTGCTCGGGGTCGCTCCGGCCGCGACCCAGGCGCGGGCACAGGCGCAGCCGGGGCTCAAGATCGCGTTCATCAGCTCGCAACAGATTCTCGAGCAGACGCCCGGCTACGCCGCGGCCGAATCCACGTTCAAGAAAGAGTATCAGGGCTTTCAGGACGAGGCTCAGAAACTAAAGCAGCAATTCGACTCGGCCGTCCAGACGTTCGAGAAGCAGTCCATCGCCCTCTCCTCCAGCGCCAAGCAGGCGAAGCAGAAGGAGCTGCAGCAGCTGCAGCAGCGTCTGGAGCAGCGCTCCAGCGAGCTCCAGGACAAAAGCCAGCAGCGCCAGCGCGAGCTGATCCAGCCGATCCAGGCGCGCGTCAACGCCGTGATCCAGGGGCTGCGCGCCGAGGGCAATTACGCGCTGATCTTCGACGCGGACTCGCCGACCAGCAACATCGTCGCCGCCGACCCGAGCCTCGATATCACCCCCAAGGTGATCGAGCGGCTGAAGCAGGCGAAGTAGGGCGCGCCCAGCCCGTGCGCGGCCGGCCGGCGTCGGAAGGCACAGCGGGCGGCGGGGGGGCCGGCGGGAGGGAAGCGGGCGCCGCGCGGCGCATCAGCGCGCGCGAGATCGCCGCCCTGACGAACGGTCAGCTCGTGGGCGCTCCCGACGTGACCGTCTCCGGCGTCGCGCCGCTCGATCGTGCCGGCCCCGACGACCTCTCATTTCTTGCCGCGAAGCGCTATCTCCAGTATTTTCAACAGTCTAGCGCGGCGATCGTGCTCTGCAAGCCGGGCCTGGTACCGGAGGACGCCGGAGCAGGGCCGGCGTGCCGCGTGGTGGTGCGCGACCCGCACGTCGCGTTGCTCGCGGTCATCCCGGTGCTCTATCCCGAGCCCGCCTGGCAGCCCGGCATCCACCGGACGGCGGTGATCGGGGAAGGTGCCGTTTGGCAGGATCCGGTGGCGATCGGCCCCTACGCGGTGCTCGGCCGGGGCGTGCGGCTCGGCAAGAACGTGCGCATCGGCGCGTCGGTGGTGCTGGGAGACGGTGTGGCGCTCGGCGACGACGTGCAGCTGCTGCCGCACGTGGTGTGCTACAGCGGCACGGTCGTGGGAAACCGCGTCATCTTGCACGCGGGCGTACGGCTCGGCTCGGATGGCTTCGGCTACGTCCCGGGGAAGAACGGCGAGATGCCGCGGAAGATGCCGCAGGTGGGCCGTTGCATCATCGGAGACGACGTGGAGATCGGGGCCAACACGACCATCGACCGCGGCAGCGTGGACGACACGGTGGTCGGCCCGGGAACGAAGATCGACAACCTGGTGCAGATCGGGCACAACTGTCGGATCGGCGCGCGCTGCCTCATCGCGGGCCAGGCGGGGATTGCGGGCAGCACGCACGTCGAGGATGACGTGTTTCTCGCCGGTCAGGCGGGACTCGCGGACCACGTGACGATCGGGCGCGGCGCCCGCGTCACGGTGCAAGGGGGCGTTATCGGGGACATCGAGCCGGGCGCCACGGTGTCGGGCTACCCGGCGCGCAACCATCGGGAGTTCCTGCGGGCCCAGGGCGCGCTGTACCGGCTCGCACACATCGTGGACGATCTCGAGGCGCTCGTGCGGCGGACCGATGAGTCCCAGCGTTAGACGCGGCATCCGGAAGAAGACCGCCGTCTCGGGCACAGGCCTCCACACCGGGGCCCGCACCGAGGCGACCTTTCTACCCGCGCCGGCGGGGCAGGGGATCGTGTTCCGACGCGTCGATCTCGCCGGAAAGCCCCAGATCCCGGCGCTGCTGTCGGAGGTCGAGGCAGTCGAGCGCCGCACCGCCATCGGCAAGGGCGAGTCCACGATCCACACCGTGGAGCACCTGCTCGCAGCGGTGGCGGCGCACGAGATCGACGATCTCACCGTCGAGCTCTCGGGCCCCGAGCCGCCGATCCTGGACGGCAGCTTCCAGCCCTACTTCGAGGCGCTCGAGCACGCCGGCCCGACGGAAACCAGCGGCGAGGCGCTGGTGCTGACGGTCCCGGCGCCGTTCACCGTGAGCGAGGGCGACTCCAGCTACATCGTGGCCCCGGCGAAGGAGCTGCGGCTCACCGTGACCATCGAGTGGCCCCATCCCCTGATCGGACGCCAGGCCGGGAGCTTCACCGTGACCCCACAGGCGTTCGCGCGGGAGCTCGCGCCGGCCCGGACGTTCGGGTTCACGAGCGAGGTCACGGCGCTGCAGGCGAAGGGCTTGATCAAGGGGGCGTCGAGCGCCAATGCGATCGTGCTGGACGAGCGGGGTCTCGCCAACGGGGGCGAGCTCCGCTGGCCGGACGAGTTCGTGCGCCACAAGGCGGCCGACATCCTCGGCGACCTGGCGCTCACGGGCGGCCGGGTGCGCGCGCACATCGTCGCGACGCGACCCAGCCACGGCGGCAACATCGCCCTGGCGCGGGCGCTGACGCGCGCGGCGCAGCGCGGCGGCGCGCCCAAAATGGATATCGGCCGCATCATGGACGTCCTGCCGCATCGCTATCCCTTCCTGCTCGTCGACCGGATCATCGAGGTCGAAGGGCAGCAGCGCATCGTCGGCATCAAGAACGTCACCATCAACGAGCCGTTCTTCCAGGGGCATTTTCCGGGACATCCCATCATGCCCGGGGTGCTCATCATCGAGGCGATGGCACAGGTGGGGGGTATGCTCCTGATGAGCTACTTCGAGGGGCAGAACGTCGAGGACAAGGTCGTGTACTTCATGTCACTCGACAACGTGAAGTTCCGGCGTCCCGTCGTCCCCGGGGACCAGATCCGCTTCGAGCTCGACATGGTCCAGTTCCGCGGCAAGACGTGCAAGATGAAAGGCGTCGGCTACGTGGACGGGCAGATCGTCGCCGAGGCGGACATGATGGCGTCGGTGGTGGACCGGTGATCCACCGGACCGCGCTGGTCGACCCTACCGCCCACATCGAGGGCGACGTCACCGTCGGTCCCTATGCCATCATCGGGCCGCGCGTCACCGTGGGCGAGCGCTGTCACATCGCCGCGCACGCGGTCCTCGAGCGCAACGTCAAGCTCGGCCACGGGGTGAAGGTGGGCTACGGCAGCGTGCTCGGCAACGACCCGCAGGACCTGAAGTACAAGGGAGAAGACACCTGGGTCGAGGTGGGCGACACGACCGTCATCCGGGAGTACTGCACGATCAACCGTGGGACGCAGGCGACCGGCAAGACGTCCGTCGGGCAACGCTGCTTCCTCATGTCTTACGTGCACCTGGCGCACGACTGCCATGTGGGCAACGACGTGATCATCGCCAACGCGGTCCAGATGGCGGGGCACGTGACCATCGAGGACCGCGCGATCATCTCCGGGCTCGTGCCGATCCACCAGTTCGTGCGGATCGGCACGTTCTCGTTCGTGGGGGGCGGCTCGCGCGTGAACCAGGACGTCCCGCCCTACACCAAAGCCGTGGGCAACCCGGTCCACCTGTACGGCTTGAACTCCGTGGGCCTGCAGCGTGCCGGGTTCTCTCCCGACGTGAAGCTGGCCCTGAAGCGCGCCTACCGGCTGCTGTTCAATTCCGACATGACGGTGAGTCAGGGAATCGCCAAGGCGCGCGCCGAGCTACCGCAGATTCCCGAAGTCGAGAACTTCCTCAAGTTCATCGAAGGGTCGCAGCGGGGAGTGCTGGTGTGACCGCACCACCGGTGCGGGTGGGCGTCATCGGCACCGGTGCGCTCGGCTTCCATCACGCGCGGCTGCTGCGGCGCATGGCGGGCGTGTCCTTTGCCGGGATCTACGACAAGAATCCCGTGCGCGCCGCCGAGGTGGCGAAGCAGCTCGAGACCGCGGCGCACCCGGCCCTCGCGGCGTTGCTGGAGCGCGTGGACGCGGTCACGGTGGCGGTCCCGACGCCTGCGCACGTGGACGTCGGAATGGCGGTGCTGGAGCGCGGTATCGCCCTCCTCATGGAGAAGCCGCTCGCCGACACGGTCGCGGGGGCGGAGGCGCTGGTGCGCGGCGCCGCGGCGCAGGGCACGGTGCTCCAGGTGGGACACGTGGAGCGGTTCAACCGGGCGGTACGGGCGGCCGCCCCCTACCTCGACGAGCCTCGGTTCCTGCAGATCGACCGGCTCTCCCCGTTCCAGCCGCGCGGCACCGACGTGGCCGTGATCCTCGACCTGATGATCCACGACTTGGATCTCGTGCTGGAGCTCGTGCGCGCCCCCGTGACCGATGTGCGCGCCACGGGGGTCGCGATCCTCACGCCACACGTGGACATCGCCAACGCGCGCATCGAGTTTGCCAACGGCGCCATCGCGAATCTCACGGCGAGCCGCGTGTCGCGCGAGCGCACCCGCAAGCTTCGGATCTTCCAGCCGACCGGTTACTGCTCGCTCGACCTGGCTCAGGGGAGCGGGGACTTCTTCCGGCTGAAGCCGGGATGGCAAGGCCTTGGTGCGACCACGCTCGAGCAGATCGTTGACCACGTACGGCTCGAGGCCCCGGAAGCGGAGCCCCTCAAGCTCGAGCTCGAGAGCTTCTTGCGCGCCGTGCGCGGCGAGGAGGACGTCGTCGTGTCGGGCGCAGCCGGGGCCCAAGCGCTGGCCCTCGCGTTCCGCGTCGCCGGCGCCATCCAGGCGTCGCCCCTCGCTCCTCCCCCCCCGGCTCCACTCGCCGCCTCGCGGCCGTGAGCCGCGCGCCTCGCATTTACATCTCGGCGGGCGAGCCGTCGGGGGACGCGCACGCCGCCGCGGTGGTCACTGCGCTGAAGCGCCGTCTCCCCGGGGTGAGCGTCGAGGCGTTCGGCGGCCCCGACCTCGAGGCCGCGGGCGCCTCCGTCCTGGACCGCATGGAGCAATTCTCCGTGGTAGGGTTCGTCGAGGCGTTGTGGAAGCTGCCGGCCCACCTGCGCCTGCTCGGGCGCGTCCGTCTCGCCCTCCAGGCCCGGCGCTACGACCTCGTGATTCTCGTCGACTATCCCGGCTACCATTTGCGCCTGGCGGCGGAGGCCGCTGCCGCCGGCATCCCGGTCCTCTACTATATCGCGCCCCAGATGTGGGCCTGGGCTCCGGGCCGCGTGCGGAAGCTGGCTGCGGTGCGACGCCTCGCGGTCATCCTGCCGTTTGAAGAGGCGTTCTTTCGCGAGCGCGGGGTGCCGGCGACGTTCGTCGGCCATCCCCTCAAGGACCGGACGCCACCGCCCCCGCGGGCGGACGCCCGGCGCCGCCTCGACCTGGACCCCGCGCGACCGGTGCTCGGCCTCTTCCCGGGGAGCCGCGCGCAGGAAGTGAAACGACTCTGGCCGGCGTTCCGCGATGCGGCGGTCCGAGTCCTCGCCGCGCGCCCCGACGTGCAGGTCGTCACCGCCGGGACGCCGCGCGGCCGCTATCCCGCCCCCGGTGCCATCCGCCTCCACATGGGAGATCCGCTCACCGTGTTCGCGGCTGCTGACGCCGGTCTCTGCAAGTCGGGGACGACCACCCTCGAGGCGGCACTCGCCGACGTGCCCATGGTCATCGCGTACCGTCTCAACCCCGTTTCGTTCGCCATCGCTATCCGCATGCTCCAGGTGCCCCACGTCGGTCTCGTGAACCTGATTGCGGGGCGAGAGGTGAGCCCCGAACTGCTTCAGGGCGCGGTGACCCCCGGCGCGCTGGCGAATGCCGTGCTGCCGCTGCTCGACCCCGACAGCGACGCCGCCCGCCGCCAACGGGAGGGATTGGAGCTGGTACGACAGCGGCTGGGGCCGCCGGGGGCGTCGGACCGCGTGGCCACGCTCGCCTTGGAGCTGGCGGGGTGAAGCTCGGCCGGGCCGAGCCCCTGGTGACGGCGCTCGTGGCGGGACTCGTGCGCTTGCTCGCGGCGACCTGGCGGTACCGCGTGCAGGGGTGGGAGCACGTGGCCGCCGCTCGAGCGAGCGGGCGGCCCGTGATCTACGTGCTGTGGCACAGTCGCATCCTACCGCTGTTGTACCACCGGCGTGGCGAAGGTGTGGCCCTCCTCATCAGTCGTCATCGCGACGGCGGCTACCTCGCCGAGCTGTCCGAGCGCTGGGGGTACCGCGTGGTGCGCGGGTCCTCGCGGCGCGGGGGGGAGGCGGGTCTGCTGGGGCTCGTACGCTACCTGCGCCAGGGCGGGGAAGTCGCCCTCACCCCCGACGGCCCGCGCGGGCCGGCAGAGCGGATGAAGCCCGGCGCGCTGGCCGCGGCGCAACACGCGAACGCGCTCGTGATCGCCGCGGGCGCCCAAGCCTCGTCCGCGTGGTGGATCGAGTCGTGGGACCGGTTCTGTCTGCCCCGACCGTTCGCCAGAGTCGCGGTCGCGTACAGCGCGCCATTCGGCGTGGAAGTGGGGAAAGACGCGCTGCGTCGCGCAATGACGGTAGCGGAGCGGGCGCTGCACGCCGTGACATACGGCGGGAACGAGGCACCACGGCAGGAGAGGACGGACGGGTGACTGGGACCCAGGTGGTGCACTGGCTGTGGGGTAGCTCCCGGTCCGCCCGGGTGGCTCGCGTGCCGCTCATCCCCCTCGCGGGTGCGTATTGGGCCGTCATGAAGCTGCGTGCGGCCCGGGACCGCGCCGACGCCGTACGCCTCCCCCTGCCGACGATCGCCGTCGGGAATCTGTCCGTCGGCGGTACGGGGAAAACGCCGCTCGCAGCCTGGATCGCGGCGTACTGTGTGGCGCGCGGCCGCACGCCCGGCATCCTGCTCCGCGGCTACGGTGGGGACGAGCCCCTGGTCCATCGGCGCCTTGTGCCGCGGGCGGTCGTAGTGGCAAACCCCGATCGGGTGGCGGGCGCGGTCGCCGCGCGCGCTCAGGGCGCTCAGGTGCTCGTCCTGGACGACGCCTACCAGCTCCTGGGGGTGGGGCGGGATTTGAACATCGCGGTCGTGAGCGCGGAGAGCGCTGCGGGATCGCCCTGGCCATTACCCGCGGGGCCGTGGCGCGAGGGCCGGGATGCCCTGGGCCGGGCCGACTTGATGGTCGTCACCCGGAAATGGGCGTCGGCGGAAACGGCTGGAGCCCTGGCGGACCGGCTGGCTCGAGGGAGGGAGGGGGTGCCGGTCTGCGCGGCGTGGCTTGCGGTCAGTCATCTCGAGGGCATGCGGTCCGGAGGACGCCAGGAGCTTGCGGTGCTCGCGGGGCGCCGGGTGGTGGCGGCTGCGGGCATTGCCGACCCGGAAAGCTTCGCGCAGCAGCTCGGGACGGCCGGCGCGAGCGTGCAACTCGTGGCGTACCAAGACCATCACGCCTATCGCCCGGCCGACCTCGAACGACTCGTGCAGGCCGCCGCCGGGGGCGATTATGTTGTAGTCACTGAAAAGGACGCGGTGAAGCTTCGGCGACAGTGGCCCGGGAGTGCGGTCGAGCCCCTCGTCGCGGTCCTAGCCGTCCACTGGGAACGGAACGGCCGGGCGCTCGAGCAGGCGGTGGACGCCGTGCTCGCCCCGGCCGGCCGTGCCTGAGACCCGACCTCCACGAGCGCCACTTGAGCGAACCTGCGATCAAGCCCCAAGGTCACATCGGTATCCGGCCCGACAAGGACACGTTCCTCGCGGAGGAGAACCCGTTCGAGGCGATGATGGAGCGCTTCGATCACGCGGCGCAGCTCTTGAACCTCGATCCGGGCCTCTACAAGGTCCTCCGCAACCCCGAAAAACAGATCATTGTGTCCCTCCCCGTGCTGCGCGATTCGGGCGAGCTGGACGTGTACACGGGCTATCGGGTGCTGTACAACACGTCCCGCGGGCCGGCCAAGGGCGGTATCCGGTTCGATCTCAACGTCACGCTCGAGGAGGTGAAGGCGCTCGCTGCGTGGATGACGTGGAAGTGCGCGCTCGTGAACATCCCGTTCGGAGGGTCGAAGGGCGGGGTCGTGTGCGATCCCACCACCATGTCGATGGCCGAGCTCGAGCGGGTGACGCGCCGCTACACCGCGAGCATCATCGAAGTCCTCGGCCCCGACTCGGACGTGCCGGCCCCGGACGTCAACACCAACGAGCGCGTGATGGCGTGGATCATGGACACCTACTCCATGCATCACCGTCATACGGTGACGGCGGTCGTGACGGGGAAGCCGGTGGAGATGGGGGGCTCGCTGGGGCGGCGGGAAGCGACGGGACGCGGGTGCATGTTCGTGACCCGGGAGGCGCTGGCCAAGCTGGGCCTGAGTCTCAAGGGTGCACGGGTGGCGGTGCAGGGATTCGGGAACGTCGGGTCGGTGGCCGCGGACCTGATGTCCAAGGAAGGGGCGATCATCGTCGCCGTCTCGGACAAATCGGGCGCGGTGTACAACCCCCAGGGGCTCGACATCCCGGACATGCTCAAGTGGGTCAAGGAGCATCACCAGCTCGCCGGTTATCCCAAGGGCGAGCCGATGAACAAGGACGCGCTCCTCACGGTGGAGTGCGACGTGCTGGTGCCCGCTGCCACCGAGAACGTCATCACCCGTAAGAACGCTCCGCAGATAAAGGCGAAGATCATTTGCGAGGGCGCAAACGGTCCCACCACCGCCGCCGCCGACGAGATTCTCGAGAAGAAGGGCATTTTCGTCATTCCCGACATTCTGGCGAACGCCGGCGGCGTGACCGTGAGCTATTTCGAGTGGGTCCAGGACCGCGGCGGCTACTTCTGGGACGAGGACACCGTGAACCGGCGCCTCGAGAGCATCATGGTCCGCGCCTTCAACGAGGTCGCGGCCACCGCGGAGAAGTACAAGGTGAACACCCGCATCGCCTCCTACATCGTCGCCGTCGATCGCGTGGCGGCGATGCATCGGCTGCGTGGGATGTATGCCTGATGCGGTACCGCGTCGTCGCGGTGGGCCGCGTGCGGGACGCGGCGCTCCGCGCGGCCTGTGACGGGTACCTCGAGCGACTCCGCCACTACGCGCGGGTTGAGGAACGGGAAGTGAAGGACGAGGCGCGACTCCTCGAGGGTGTGCCCGAGGGGTCGCGCCTCGTCGCGCTGTCCGAAGCGGGAGAGCAGTGGACGTCGGGGCAGCTCTCCGACTGGACGGCGCGCTGGGAGCTGGACGGCCGGGACGTGGCCTTCGCGATCGGCGGCGCGGATGCGCTCCCCGCCGCCGTGCTCGAATCCGCCGAGCGGACCTGGAGCCTGTCCCGGCTGACGTTCCCGCACGAGCTGGCCCGGGTGATCGTGTACGAGCAGCTGTACCGCGCGTACACCATCCGCCGGGGGGAACCCTACCATCGCGGATCCTGACCTGACGCCGGCGGACCGGGCCGCCCTGTTGGCCTTGGCACGGGCGACGCTGGAAGCGCACCTCGCGGGGCGGTCGTTGCCGCCGCTGTGCGCCGTACCCGGGGCGGCGCTGAAGCGGGGGGCCTTCGTGACCCTCACCGAGCGGGGTGCGCTGCGTGGCTGTATCGGCCACATCGCGGCAGATCGCGAGCTCGGCGCCGTGGTGCAGGAGATGGCGATTGCCGCGGCGCGGGATGATCCCCGATTCGCCCCGGTCAGCCGCGAGGAGCTGCCGTCCCTCGCCCTCGAGATCTCCGTACTGACCGAGCGCACGCTGCTTCCCGCGCCCGTGGATGCGGCGCGCGTGGTGGTCGGCCGGGACGGGTTGATCGTGCGACGCGAGCAGTTCATCGCGTTGCTCCTCCCCCAGGTGGGGCGAGAGTATCATTGGGGACCCGAAGCGTTTCTGGCGGCGACCTGCCGCAAGGCCGGGCTGCCGCCGGACTCCTGGCAGGAACCGGCGACCGAGGTGTTCACGTTTCAAGCGGACGTGTTCGGAGAGACAGAGGCCGGGTGATACCGAAGATCGTCACTACTCCCATTGCGCCGCTCACCGTCCCCGAGCTCCGGGTCGCACCGCGGCGGGTGGCCCCGGACGTGGTCGCGGCCGCGCTCCCGGGAGCGGCGCGCGATCGGCTCGCGGCGGGCGAGGTGTTGGTCGTCACGACCGGCCAGCAGCCGGGGCTCTTTACCGGGCCGCTCTACACCGTCTACAAGGCGCTGTCGGCCATCGCGCTGGCGCGGCGTCTGGAGCGGGAGCGCCGGGTGCCCGTCGTGCCGGTGTTCTGGGTGGCTGGGGACGACCACGACTTCGCTGAGGCGAACCACACCTGGTTCTTGAACGCCAGCGGTGAGCTCGTGCAGATCGTCCTGCGCGAGCGCGCGGCGGATGCGCCGCTCGTCCCCGTCGCCCGCGAGCCCTGCGGTCCGGAGATCGTCACGGCGCTGGCCCAGCTCAGGGAGGGCACGCCCGAGACCGAATTCAAGGCCGGCGTGATCGAATGGCTCGAGCGCTCGTACCGGCCCGAGGCCACGCTGGCGGACGCGTTTGCCGGGGCGCTGGACGCGGTGCTGGGGCCCCGGGGGCTCGTGGTGCTGCGCGCGTACGACGCCACCGCCAAGCGGGCAGCCGCTCCCTGGATCCTCAAGGGGCTCGACCTCACGCTCCCGGACGGCTACACGCCCGTGTTGGTGGAGGCCCGCCAGGGCCGCGACCGGCTGCAGCGCGACGGCGACGTGCTCGTGACGCGCCGCAGCGGAGAGCGCTTCACCCGCGCGGAACTCGAGCGCGTCGCCGTCGAGGCACCGGAGCGGCTCTCGCCCAACGTGCTGCTTCGACCCGTGGTGGAGGCGGCGCTGCTTCCAACGGTGGCCTACACGGCGGGGCCGGCGGAGCTCAAGTACCTCCAGGACGCCGTGCCGCTGTACGGCGCGCTCGGCGTGACCCGCCAGCCTCCGGTGCCGCGCTGGTCGGGCGTGATCGTGGAGGGCCGGGTGGAGAAGCTGATGGAGCGTCACGGGATCGATCTCGCGGCGTTCGATGGCAAGCCGGGCGAGCTCGAGGCTCGCCTCGTCCGGCACGAGTTGCCGCCGGAGACCGTGGCGACGCTCGCGGCGCTGCGCCGCGGCCTCGAGGAGCAGTACGGCCACCTGCTCGAGTCCGTCGTGAAGATCGACCCGACGCTCGAGCGGACCGTCGAGTCCGCCCGCAACGCGGCCCTCGCGGGCGCGCAGACGATCGAGAAGAAGCTCGTCGCGAGCCTCAAGCGCCTCGAGGGCGAGACGCTGGTGCGCCAGATCGCCCGCGCTCGTGCAGCCGTCTATCCAGCGGGGCAGCCGCAGGAGCGGGTGCTCACGCTCCCGTCGTTCCTCATTCGCTACGGGCCCGGCCTCGTCGACGCGCTGGAGCAAGAGGTGGCGCGCTGGGCGAGCGCTTCGTAGAATCCTTCCATGTGGGTCTTCGTCGTCGTGCTGCTCGTGGCCCTGATGATTCCCATCACCGCGATCCTGCTCGATTCACCGCTGGGGCGCTCGTTTGCGCGGCGGCTGGAAGGTCAGGGAGACGGAGGGGGGGCAGGGAGCGGGGTGGGGGTGCGCCAGCTGGAGCAGCGGGTGGAAACGCTGGAATCGGACCTCGCGGACCTGAACCGTTCCATCGCCGGCATGCGTGAGGAGCTGCAGTTCGTGCAGCGCCTGCTGGAAGACCCCGGTAAGAAGAAGCGTCCGACCTGACCGCGCCACCGCCGGCCGCTCCGCGGGGCGGGGGAGGGCGCCACGCGGCACAGGTCGCCGCTGGCATCTTCCTGACGCGCGTGCTCGGCTACGTGCGCGAGCGCGTGTTCGCGCACTACTTCGGCAACGACAGCATCCCCGCCGACGCCTTCCGCGCCGCGCTGCGGATCCCGAATACCATCCGCAGCCTGCTCGGCGAAGGCACGCTCTCGGCGTCGTTCATTCCCGTGTACGCCGCGCTCAACGAGCGGCCCGACAAGGCGGCCGCGCGATCGCTGGCGGGGGCGATTCTCGGGTTGCTGTTACTTGCCTCGGGCGTGCTCGCCCTGCTCGGCATCGCGCTGGCGCCGGCAATCACCACCCTGATCGCGAAGGGATTCGACGAGCCGCGCCGCCAGCTCACCATCACGCTCGTGCGCATCCTGTTTCCGATGACGGGGCTGATGGTGGTCTCGGCGTGGTGTCTGGGCATTCTCAATACGCACCGCCGCTTCTTCCTGCCGTACGCGGCACCGGCGCTTTGGAATGTCACGGGGATCGTGGCGATGCTCGCCGCCGGCACCTGGTTCGCGAACCACAGCCTGCCGCTCGACGTCCAACTGCACCGCCTGTCGCTGGCCCTTGCATGGGGTACGGTGGCGGGGAGCCTGCTCCAGATCGGGGTGCAGCTGCCCGCGTGCTGGAGGCTGCTCCAGGGCATCCCCCTGCGGCTTTCCACCTCGCCCGAGGGGGTGGGGAGCGTTCTGATGGCGTGGCTCCCGCTGCTCGTTGGCGCAGGGGTCGCACAGCTCTCCGGGCTCATCGACACGCTGCTCGGCTCCTTCAGCGGGCCAGGGGGCGTCTCGGCTCTCGGCTACGCCCAGCTGATCCAGGTCCTGCCGATCAGCCTGTTCGGTGTCTCGGTCACCGCGGTGTCACTGCCGGAGCTGTCGCGTGAGGTGGCGGCGGGAGGAGGAGGTCGCGCGCCCAACGAGCAGCTGCGAGCGCGGATCGCCCTCGGGTTCCGGCGCATCGTATTTTTCGTCGTGCCGTCCTCCATCGCATTCATCGCCCTGAGCCGGGAGATCGTGGCCGCGCTGTACCAAACCGGTCGATTCACGGCCGATGCGACGGCTCTCGTCGCGAGTGTGCTCGCCGCGTACGGCATCGGGCTCGTCGGTCAGGCCACCGTGAAGCTGTTCGCGTCGGGGTTCTACGCGATGCGCGACACGCGCACCCCGGTGAAGATCGCGGCATTCTCTCTCGTGGTCTCGACGGGCCTATCCTGGCTGTTCATGCGCTGGCTCGGAGCGCCGGGGATCGCGCTCGGCTCGTCGATCGGGGCCTTCGTCAACACGACGCTCCACCTGCGCGACCTGAGCGGGCGCCTGGGCAGCGTGTTGCGCGGTGCCGATTGGCGCGCGTTCGGGATCACGCTGGTGGCGGGCGTGCTCGCGGGCGCGGCCGCAGTCGGCGTCGCGCGGCTCACGGGCAGCGTCGCTCCCGTCCCGCGAGGGGTTGCCGTGCTGGGTATCTTTGGGGTCGTGTACGCCACGCTGACGCTGGCGCTCAAGCATCCCGATGCCGCCCGGACATGGCAATCCCTGACCGCCTTTCGCGCACCCTAGACGCCCTTCCCGACAAACCCGGCGTGTATCTGTGGAAGAACGCCGCCGGTGAGATCCTGTACGTGGGGAAGGCGAACAGCCTCCGCGCCCGCGTGCCGAGCTACTTCGGCCCGGACGGCGGGGAGACACCGGAGCGCGCGGCGCTGGTGAGCCAGATCGCCGACCTCGAGACGATCATCGTTCCGAACGAGGCCCAGGCGCTGCTGCTCGAGAACAACCTGATCAAGGAGCATCAGCCCCGCTTCAACATCCGCCTCACCGACGACAAGAGCTATCCCCGGATCGCGGTGACGCTGGGGGAGCCGTTCCCGCGCGTGCTGGTGACCCGTCGGGTGACGATTCCCGGCGCCCGCTACTTCGGGCCGTACACCGACGTCGCCACGCTGCGGCAGACCCTGAAGATCATCCGCCGCATCTTCACGGTGCGCTCGTGCCACTGGGATCTGCCGCGCGAGGCCCCGGACCGGCCGTGTCTCGACTACCACATCGAGCGCTGTCGGGCGCCGTGCGTCGCGCTGCAGAGCGTGTCGGACTACCGGCGGATGATCGACGACGTGGTCGTGTTCCTGGAGGGGAAGACCGTGGATGTGCGCATCGGGCTGCGTGAGCGGATGCAGCAGGCGTCGCGCCAGCTCGACTTCGAGCGGGCGGCTCAGGTGCGAGACGCCCTGAAGTGGCTCGACCAGCTGGAGCAGCCGCAGGCGGTCGAGGTCGTGGGCGGTGGCGACGCGGACGCGGTGGGCATCGCGCGGGACGGGGATGACGTGTGCGGCGTCGTGCTCCGCGTGCGCGGCGGCAAGCTGATTGCACGCGACCACTGGTTTCTGGAGAACGCCGAGCACGAGACGGAAGCTACGATCCTGTCGGCGTTTCTCGTGCGGTGCTACCTGCCGCTCGAGGTCCGGGCGCGCAAGGTGCTGCTGCCGTTCCCGCCCGCCCCCGAGGATCTCGCGTCGCTCAGCGAGCTCGCGCCCGAGGTCGATTGGCACGTACCGCAGCGCGGCAGCAAGGCGCAGCTCGCCGAGCTCGCGGACCAAAACGCGCGACACCTGCTGGACAGCTTGAAGATCGAGAGCTTCGACATCGACGAGCGGTCGGCGGACCCGGTGTTTGCGCTGGGACGCGACCTCGGGCTCGCGGTGGTGCCGCGCGCGTTCGTGTGCATCGATATCTCGACCAACCAGGGACGCGATACCGTGGGGTCGCTCGTCTGGTTCGAGGCGGGCCGGCCCAAGAAAGCGGAGTATCGGCGGTTCAAGATCCGGGGCGCGCCCCAGGACGATTTCGCGGCGGTGCACGAGGTCGTGACCCGCTACCTCACGCGGCGGATCGCCGAGGACAGGCCGCTCCCCGACCTCATGGTGATCGACGGGGGGAAGGGCCAGCTCGGCGCGGCACTCGATGCGGCGCGCGCCGCGGGGCGCGAGCAGCTGCCGATCGTGAGCCTCGCGAAGCGGGACGAAGAGATCTTCCTGCCGGGCCGCGTCGAGCCGCTCGTGCTGTCGCGACGCAGCCCGTCGCTCAAGCTGCTGCAGCGCGCCCGCGACGAGGCGCACCGCTTCGCGGTCAGCTACAGCCGCCACCGCCGCGCCCGGCGCACCATCACGTCGGAGCTGCTCGCGATACCGGGCATCGGGCCGGGCCGGCGGCGCGCGCTGCTCGAGCGGTTCGGCTCGCTCGCGGGCGTGAAGACGGCGACGCCGGCCGAGATCGCGTCGCTGCCCGGATTCTCGAGCAAGCTGGCGGAGCGCATTCTGGATCGATTACGTGCCGGTGTGTGAATTGCCCTGGTCGCTCGAATGCTCCGGTTGCGGGGCGACCCGCAGCGCGGACGGGTTGCCCGGCGTGTGCGCCTGCGGCCAGCCGTACCTCGTCCGATACCGTGCGACACCGGCGCTCGAGGCCAGAGCGCTGCTGCAGAAGCGTGACTGGACCATGTGGCGCTACCGGGAGTGGCTGCCGCTCGCCGAAGGAGAAGCGCCGGTTACCCTGGGAGAGGGCGGGACGCCGCTGCTCGAGGTGCGGCGGCTCGCCGCGAAGCACGGCTTTCGCGACCTGCGGGTCAAGGAAGAGGGAGCAAACCCCACCGGATCGTTCAAGGCCCGCGGACTCGCCGTCGCGGTGACCCGTGCCGCGCGCGCGGGGGCTCAGCGCCTGGTCGTGCCCACGGCAGGCAACGCCGGCGTGGCGCTCGCGGCTTACGCCGCGCGCGCCGGCCTCGCGGCGCGGGTGTACGCGCCGGCCACCACGCCACCCACGATCCTCGGCCAGATCCGGAGCTTCGGTGGCGACCTGGTGCTCGTGGACGGTCACATCGGGGACTGCGGCGCAGCGGCCCGCGCCTACGCCACGGAGACCGGTGCCCTGGACGTGTCCACCTTGCGCGAGCCGTACCGTATCGAGGGCAAGAAAACCCTCGGGCTCGAGCTCGCGGAGCAGCTCGGCTGGACCCTGCCCGATGCGATCGTGTACCCCACCGGTGGCGGCACCGGACTGATCGGCATGTGGAAGGCGTTCGCCGAGCTCACCCGCGCCGGCTGGCTCCACGGAAAGCCGCCCCGCCTCTACAGCGTGCAGGCCGCGGGGTGCGCGCCCGTCGTCAGAGGATTCGAGGCCGGGACGCCAGGCTGCGCGCCTTGGCCCGACCCACGGACCATCGCCGCGGGGCTCCGGGTGCCCGCCCCACTGGGCGATCGTTTGATGCTCCGAGCGCTGCGGGAGAGTGGCGGTGGGGCGGTGGCGGTGCCGGACGAGCTCCTTGGCGCGGCGGCCCGCGACCTGCAGACCCTCGAGGGCATTGATGCGGCTCCGGAAGGCGGGGCTTCGCTCGCGGGAGCCATCGAGCTCAAGGCGCGGGGGATGCTCCACCCTGACGATCGGATCGTGATCTTCAATACCGGCGCCGGGTGGCTCTACCGGGCCTAACCCGTTTATATTCCGTCGCTTGAGACGTATGCGCATCGCGATCCTGGACCCCGCAGCCGGCATCTCCGGCGACATGACCCTGGGGGCGCTCCTTGCCCTCGGCGTGCCGCAGAACTGGCTCGAAGCGTTGCCCGCCCGGTTGGGGCTCGAAGGAGTGGCAGTCACGGTTCGGAACGCCGTCCGGTGCGGCGTGGGTTGCAAGCAGGTGGAGTTCACGATCCCCGAGCAACCGCACGGACGGCACGTGGGAGAGCTGGTGCGACTGGTCGAGCGAGCACCAGTGTCCGATTGGGTGAGGGAGCGCGCGGTACGCGCGTTCCAACTTGTCGGCGACGCCGAGGGCCGCGTGCACGGGGTCGCGCCGGAGAAGGTGCACCTGCACGAGGTCGGGGCAGTCGATGCCGTGCTCGACATCGTGGGTGCGATCGAGGGGTTCGAACAGCTCGGAGTCGAAGCAGTGTACGCCTGGCCCGTCGCCGTGGGAAACGGTTGGGTGGAGGCCGAGCACGGCCAGCTGCCGGTCCCGGCGCCGGCCACCGCGATCCTGCTGGAAGGGGTCGAGCTGGCGACGGGTGGCCCAGTGGAGGGAGAAGCCACGACACCCACCGGGGCGGCGCTGGTGCGCGTCCTCGCCGCGGGTCCGCCACCCAGACAGTGGCGGATGGTGAAAGGTGGGTGGGGCGCGGGGCAGCGGAACCCGAAGCACTATCCCAACGCGCTTCGGATCCTCCTGGCCGAGCAGGCGGCGGAGGCCGGCCGCGTCGTGCTGCTGGCCACCGACGTGGACGACATGAGCCCGGAGTACGTGGAGCCCTTGCGGCAGGCGCTGGTTGCCGCCGGCGCGCTGGACGTGCAAACGTGGCCGGTGCAGATGAAGAAGGGTCGTTCCGGGTTCCGGGTCGAGGTCGTGGCGCCCGAGGAGCTGGCGGAGCCCGTGACCGCGGCGCTGTTCCGGCACAGCACCACGGCGGGGGTGCGTCGCTGGGTGGCGGAGCGGGCGACCCTGGCCCGCCGCCAAGTGACCGTCCAGCTCACGCCCGAGGTCACCGTGCGGGTGAAAGTGCTGGAGCAGCCGGATGCGGAGGGCGTAAGAGTCAAACCGGAGTACGACGATGTTCTCGCGGCGGCCCGCGCGCTTGGCCGGCCGCCGCTCGAGGTCGCCCGGGTCGCGCAGCGCGACGCCGAGGCGTTGGTGGCCAAATCCAAGGAGTGAGCATGACCGTGAAGCATCACGCCACCCTACTCGCGTGCCTGTGTCTCGCCGTTGCGGCTCCGGCCGCCGTGCGCGCGCAGGGCATCGGCTTCCTCCCGGCGGGATGCGGGATCAAGCCGAACACCAAGCTCGTGAACAGTGGAATGGAATCGCTCAGGACCGGGATGAACACGAAGTTCGCGGACCAGCGCACCAAGGCGTTTAAGGAGGCGGAGCGCGATTTGACACAAGCCGTCCGCGCCGACGGCCAGGAGAAAAACCCGGCCGCGTGGTACTACCTGGGGCGGTACTACCTGGCGGTCAACGATCTCGCGGGCGCGGACTCCGCGCTCGCGAAGGCGTTGGCCCTGGCACCGGACTGCAAGGAGGATATCGGGATATACCGGCGCCAGGCCTGGGTACCGGTCTTCAACAGCGCCGCGGCGGCATGGCAGGCGGGGAACACCGACTCCGCGATCGCAGCGTTTCGGCGTGCCAACCAGATCTACCGGGCCGAGCCGTTAGGCTTCATTTACCTCGCGAACCTGTTCGTCACTCGCAATGAGCCCGATTCGGACCTCAAGCGGACGGACGCGGCGAAGTATCACACAGATTCGCTCGTCTATGCGACGCGCATGGACTCGGCGGCGAAGTACTTCCGATTGGCCGTGCCGGCGGCATCCGATCCGAAATACGCGACCGAGCGACGGGAAGCGTGGCTGAACGTCGCCCGCGTCTATCACACCGAGAAGCGCTACGACGAGGCTGCTGCGGCCTACAAGGAGTTCCTCGCCGCGTATCCCAACGACGTGCAGGCGAGGGCGAACCTGGCGGAGCTGTATCTGCGTGGGGACCAGCGCGATTCGGCGATGGCCATGTATGCGGCCATCACGGCGCACGCGGACTCGGCGAGTGCAGACGATCTGTTCGGCGCCGCGGGGTCCGTGCTGGGCGCGATCCCGCCGACCCCCGACACTACCGAGCTCGATGCCGCGTGTGGAAAGGTATTGAAGAGGAAGACCCCCGCCACGCTCACGCCGCGTCAGATCGCGGTGCGGTGTCAGGCTGCGGCGGTCGACACGATGCGGAAATTCCACGCGCTGGCGGACCCGCTGTATCGGCTGGGCGTGCAGACGTACCAGGCGGGTTTGGCCAAGAACCCGTTCTATCGCGACGCGCTGTACAACATGACCGGCATCTCGTTCATGCTCAACGACACCGCCAAAGTGCTGCAGCTCGCCCAACGACTGTACGCGGTGGATCCCATGAACCGCCTGACGCTCGCCAAAGTCGCGGGCGCCTGGCAACTCGTGGGGAAGAAGGACTCCGCGCTGTATTACCTCACCCTGGCGGACTCGCTCCCGGTGGAAGTCACGGTAGGAAGATTCACCACGAACGAGCAGGGTACCGTCTTGGAAGGCTTGTTCACGAATTTCCACTCCAAGCCTTCCCCGGTGGTCAAGGTTACGTTCGAGCTGGTGGACGGCAAAGGCAACGTCGTTGCGTCGCTGCCGCAGGACGCGCCCGCCGTGGATGCAGGGGGGAACCAATCGTTCAAGCTGAAAACGGATCAGAAGGGGATCATGGCCTGGCGCTACAAGCGATCCTAAGGTGGGATTGATAAAGTGGCCTGATGTTGGCACACTTCCTGCCAAGTTAGGCGCTTCGCGGGCGTAATTCAGGGGTAGAATGCCAGCTTCCCAAGCTGGACGTCACGGGTTCGAATCCCGTCGCCCGCTCTGCATGCCGTCCGCCACGCGTCACCGTCCTGCCGGCGAGGATGGTCCTCGCTCGAGCCCTTCTCCCCTGTCCTCACACGATTGGACAGCGCGGATCCGGGCGGGGGACGAGGCGGCGTTCGAGGCCATGTTCCGGACGCACTACGACGGGCTCTGCCGCTCCGTCGCCACCTACCTGGGTAGCCGCGACACCGCCGAAGACGTGGTCCAGGGTGTGTTCGCGCGGATCTGGGAAGGCCGCGCGCATTGGGTCGTGTCCGACCTGCCGCATTACCTCTACGCGGCCGTGCGCCGCCGCGCGATGAGCCAGTTCCGGTGTGCCGCCGTCCGACGTCGGGCGGTGCCGCTGCTCGCGCTCGAAGCAGGCGCTTGCGCCGCCGCCGTGCCGCCCGACGCCGACTTCGAGGCCGAGGAGCTGCGACAGCGTCTCGAGCGGGCGCTCACCACTCTCCCCCCCCGCACCCGCGCCGCGTTCGTCTTGAGCCGCCGTGAGGGCTTGAGCTACGCCGAGGTGGCATCGCGGATGGCCATCTCTCCGAAGACGATCGGGGTGCACATCAGCAGGGCGCTCACCGTCCTGCGAAAAGCGCTGCTGCCGTCATAGGTAAGTACGCCGCCTCGCTGCGGCGTCATACGATGATGCCGAGGTCTCGCCGCGCATGGATTACGCTCGTCGTCGCTGTGTCCTGCTCGTTCGCAGGCACGCCCGAGTCATCGCGTCCCAGTTGGCAGCTCGTGTGGCACGACGAGTTCGACGGCACGGCTCTCGCTGCCGGGAAGTGGGTCCGCGAGACCGGTGGCGACGGCTGGGGAAATGGCGAGCTCGAGTTCTACACCGACCGCACCGACAACGCGCGCCTCGAAGGCGGCAATCTGATCATTGAGGCCCGCCGTGAGACATTCGGGAACCGGGACTACACGTCCGCCCGCCTGAAGACACAAGGCTTTGGCGCGTGGCGGTACGGCCGCATGGAGGCGCGGATTCAGATCCCGCGCGGACAGGGGCTGTGGCCCGCCTTCTGGATGCTGGGCGACAACTGCGGCACGGTCGGCTGGCCCGCGTGCGGCGAGATCGATATCATGGAGAACATCGGCAGGGAACCCCGCCGGGTGCACGGTACCGTGCATGGCCCCGGCTACTCGGGTGCACGGGGCGTCACCAGCACGTATCAGCTGAGCACGGGCGCCTTCGCCGACAGTTTTCACGTCTATGCCGTCGAGTGGGAATCGGGCGCGATTCGATGGTACGTAGACGATACGCTGTATAAGACCACCACGACGCGGGATGTGCCGGGGCAGTGGGTGTTCGATCACCCGTTCTTCATCATCCTGAACGTGGCGGTCGGTGGGTCCTGGCCTGGCAATCCAGACACCACGACCGTGTTCCCGCGGACTATGCGGGTGGACTACGTCCGCGTGTACGAGAAGACGGGTGGGGGACGAGTAGGGGCAGCCCGAACGCCAGGCACGGTGCCGCCGCCAGAGACGGTCGACGTGTGGACGACACACGGGCTCGAGAACGTCTTTCGCGACGCGACGCCGCCCGCCGGCGCACCCACGGCGATGCGCCTCACCGCCGCGCGCGGGGAGACCGAATCTGCGCAGATCGTCTTGCGAGCGCATGGTGCCTGTCTCGACTCGGTTCACCTGGTGCCTTCCCGGCTTGCGGGGAGGAGGGGTGGCGGGCTTGGCGCCGGCGCGGTCCGCGCCGATTGGGTCGGGTACGTCAGGTTGACCCGCAATTCCGATAGTACACCCGCCCGCGAGCTCGCACGCCGTGCGCCCGACGACTTCCCCGATCCGTTGCTCGACGATACGACTGTCACCGTCTGCCCCGGCTCCACCCAACCTGCGCTCGTGCGCGTGGCGATTCCCCGCGAGGCGGAGCCGGGCGTCTACGACGGCGCCATCGCGCTTCGAGCCGGTGCCACGCTGCTGCGTAACGTCCCGCTCACGGTCGATGTGTCCCCAGTCATGTTGCCCTGGATGCCGTCGCTCAGGGTCACGAACTGGTTCAGCGCGCAGGCGATCGCGCAGCAGCATCGCGTCCAGGAATGGGGCGATGCGCATTGGAGGTTGCTCCGGGCCTATGCGGACGACATGCGCGCGCATGGCCAGACGATGTTCCAGACCGATCTGGAGCTGATTCGCGTCCGACGAGAGCCCAACGGCTCCTACGCGTTCGATTACAGCTTGTTCGACCGCTGGGTACGGCTGTTTCTGTCCGCGGGCTTCCGCGACATCGAGCTGATGCATGTCGGGCGACGGACGACACCGTGGGCGTGGACCAATCCGTTCGAGCCCGCCCCACGCCCTGCCACGTCCTCGACGACCGGTGACACCACGGAAGTCCCGCTGGAAGTCTTTCTGGCAGGACTCCAGCGTCATCTGGTCGCGCGTGGGTGGGTCGAGCATGCGGTCCTGCATGTCGCCGACGAGCCGATCCTGGAGAACGTCGATTCCTGGCGCGCGCTCTCGCGGCGCGTGCACGCCGCGGCTCCCCGGTTGCGGCGGATCGAAGCCATCCAGGCCCCGGATTTCGACGGCGACCTCGAGATCTGGGTGGCGGAGGAGAGCTATCTGGAGCGGTGGCATGACCGATACCGAGCCCGGCAGCAAGCCGGTGGGATGGAGCTGTGGCTCTACACGTCGTGGCTGCCCCAGGGAGCGTACCCCAATCGCCTGATCGACTACCCGCTGCTGAAGACGCGCCTGCTCCCCTGGGTGGCGATGCGGTACGAAGCAAGCGGGTTCTTACACTGGGGGTTGAATCAATGGCCCAGCGATCTCGATCCCAACAAGGGTCTGTTTGCGCCCGGCGATGACTTCATCGTCTACCCGGGGCGCGACGGACCGCGCTCCAGTCTGCGGTGGGAGGCGTTCCGGGACGGGGTCGAAGATCAAGCGCTATTCGGGCTATGGCGACGGCGCGATCCTGCGGCGGCGCTGGCCGCCGTGCGCGAAGTCGTTCCGGCGATGACCACGTACCCGCGCGATCCCGCGATCCTCCTCGCCGTACGCCGGCGGGCCTTGACCGCGCTCTCGAGTAAGTAAGCGCTCCCCCTGCGGCGTCATAGGGATGATGCCGCTCCCCGCGTCCAGAATCAATCTCGGCGCGCTCGCCCGCTACCTCGACGGGGCCGCCCGCCCCGAGGACCGCGCCGCCGTCGAGGCGTGGATCGGCGCGGATCCCGCGCGCCGGGCCGCCATCGCGACCCTGCAAACGGCTTGGGACACGGATGCGCAGCGCCTCGGCGCACCGTACGACGTGGACGCGGCCTGGAGCCGGTTCGAGACCCGGTATAGCCGGCCCAAGCGATCGGGACGGTGGAACATCGCGATTGCGGCCGGGATCGTCGCCGCCGTGATCGGCGCCGGTGCGGCCTGGTGGCTCGATCACGACGCACGATCGGTGGCCCAGGCCCCCGCCATGAGGGAGTACGCGACCGCTCGGGGGCGGCGCGCCATCCTCCGGCTGCTCGACGGCACGGAAATCACGCTCAACGCGGACTCGAGGCTACGGGCGCCGGTCACCTTCGCGAGCCGCCGACGGGACGTGTACCTGGAAGGGGAAGCGTACTTCCGGGTGGTGCACGACGCGGCTCGGCCCTTTGTCGTGCACACCGCGGGGGGGGCGATCCGTGACATCGGGACCGCGTTCGGTGTGCGGGCCTACGGCGACGCGGCACACGAGCGTGTCGCGGTGGTCGAAGGAGCGGTCGCGCTGGCAGGGACCTCGGTCCGGGCCGGTCAGGTCGCGACTCGGTTGCGGACCGGCGCGGTGCGCGTGCTGCGCGGCGCCAAGGTCGCCGACGAGGTCGCGTGGACCCGCGGGCGCCTGGTGTTCGCCAGCGTGCCGCTCGGGGAGGCCGCTGAGGCGCTCAGCCGCTGGTACGACCTCGACGTCCGGGTCGCGGATCCCGAGCTCTCCGGCCGGCCGGTGACCGGGTCGTACGGCGACGAGCCGGCCGCGCAGGTTCTCACACTCATCACCGCCGCCGTCGGCGCCCGCTACGAGTGGCAGGGGCGAACGGTGACCATCTCAACGATTCAAAGGGCACGCTAGCGAGAACGGGAGGCCGAGCATGCACATCGGAGCGAACGCACGGGCACAGTGGGGCGCGGTCGTCGCCCTCGTTGTGGGAATCACCACCGTCGGCGCCATCGGAGTGGCGCAGGCGCAGGATCCGGTGGAGTCCGTCGAGCTCGCCGCCGCCGGCCCGCGGTTCCTCGCCGCCGGGCCCGGTCGGTCGAGCGACGCGGCGCCGCGGTGGAGGGATGCGAGCAACGCCGCCGTTTTTCGGAAGACTATCTCGGTCGACTTGAATGACGTGCCCCTCGGTGTGGCACTGTCCACCATCGCACAACAGGCCGGCTTGCGGCTCACCTACAGCGCGGCCGTCGTGCCGCTCGACGCGCGGGTGACCTTCAGCGCGGCGAATCTGACCGTTGGCGCCGTGTTGAGCGCCGTGCTGTACGACGTCGGCGTGGACGTGCTGTTGACGTCGCGCGGACAGGCCGCGCTCGTCCAGCGCGGCGCGCTGGACGGATTCCAGGGGGGCGCGGTGACCGGGCGGGTGACCGACTCGCTCAGCGGGCAGGGGATCGCGGTCGCGACCGTCACGGTGGTGGGCACGGGGCTCAGCGCACGGTCCGGGGACGACGGCAAGTATCGCATCCCCGACGTCCCGGTGGGCGAGCACACCGTCAGGGTCGTGCGGATCGGGTACTCCTCGGTGACCAAGTCGGTCACCGTGCTCCCGGACCAGGAAACCACGGTCGACTTTGCGTTGACGCCGCACGCCACCCAGCTCGAGGAAGTGGTGGCGATCGGGTACGGGTCGACAGAGCGCCGCGACCTGACCGGGGCGGTGTCATCGGTTACGGCGGAGCAGATCGCCTCAGCGCCCGTCACCTCGGTGGACCACGCGCTCTTGGGTCGCGCGGCGGGCGTGCAGGTCGTCACGTCGAGCGGGCAGCCCGGGGCGGGGACCATGGTACGGATTCGCGGCGGCAACTCCATTTCCGCAAGGAACGATCCGCTGTATGTCGTCGACGGTGTGCCCCTCACCACCAATCTCGACGACGCATCGCCGGGCACGCTGCTCGGGGAAGGGATGCGGGGCTTGAATCCAATTTCCGCCCTGAACCCGGAGGACATCGCCTCGATCGAGATCCTGAAGGACGCATCGGCCGGTGCGATTTACGGGGCGCGCGCCGCGAACGGCGTCGTCCTGATCACCACCAAGCACGGGCGCGGCGGCGGGAATTCCGTCTCGTTCGGCTCCTACTACGCCATTCAAGAGGTGCGGCGCACGCTTCCAGTGCTCGATGCGGCGCAGTTCGCGCAGATGGTGAACACCGCGTACGCCAATGCCGGGCAGCCTGCGTTCTACACGCCCGCCGAAATCGCAGCCTTCGGCGCCGGAACCGATTGGCAGGGTGCGATCTTCCGCACGGCGCCGCTGCGCAGCTATGACCTTTCGATTTCGGGCGGCGACGCCAACACCAAGTACTATGTGTCCGGCGGCCTGCTGCAGAACGATGGCGTAGTCATCGGCTCCGACTTGAGTCGCGGGTCCTTCCGCCTCAACCTCGATCGCACGGTCAGCAGCAAGTTTCGAGTGGGGAACCGCCTCAGCTTGAGCCGCTCGCATGCGCACGTGCTCCCCAACGGCGGCGCCGCATCAGTCATGTTGGATGCCCTCACGGCGCCACCCACGCTTCCCGTGACCGTGGCGGGCGGCGAGTACTTCACGGGGGTCAACCCCCTCACCGGTAAAGCGTTCCCGAATCCGGTCGCCACGGCGTTGGTGATCACCAACGAAGAGCGCGACAACCGCGTGATCGGCAATGCGTTCGCCGAGTACGACATCCGGAACGGGCTCACGTTGCGGAGTACCGTGGGCGTGGACTTCCTCAACGCGGTGCAGGACTACTACTCACCCTCCACGGTGCTGCCGGGGCTCAACAGCGGGGGCGAGGGGAGCCGGGGCGAGGCCGAGACCTTCAGCTGGACCTTTGAGAACACCCTCCAGTACCAGCATCGGTTCGGGGAGCTGCACAGCCTCGACGTGGTGGGCGGCACGACCATGCAGCGCTCGAACACGGCGCTGATCGCGGGGTCGTCGATAACGTTCCGGACCGATGCGCTCGGGGTGAATGGTCTGAACACGGCGCAGACGTTCCGCAACATCTCGTCGTTGGCCCCGCATTCGTCGCTCCTCTCTTACTACTCGCGGGTGCGTTGGGGCATTGCCGACAAGTATCTGTTCACCGTGTCGGCGCGGGTGGACGGCTCGTCCAGGTTCGGCTCGGGGCATCGGTATGGGTTCTTCCCGTCCGCGGCGTTCGCCTGGCGCGCCTCGGACGAGCAGTTCTTGAAACGCCTCGGCCTATTCAACGATCTCAAGCTGCGCGTCAGCTACGGCCGGACGGGGAACCAGGAGATCGGGAACTACAACTCGCTCGCCCTGCTCGGCAACACCGTGAACGTGTTTGGCGGCGTGCGGGGGATCGGCTTCGCACCGTCCACCCTCGCCAACCCGAACCTCAAATGGGAAACGACCAACGCTGTCGATCTGGGTGTCGACGCCGCGCTCTTCCGGAGCCGGGTGGCCGTTATCGCGGACTACTACCACAAGAAGACGCGCGACCTGCTGTACTACGTGCCCGTTCCGGCGACTTCGGGGTTCAGCACGTCGCTCCAGAACATCGGCAGTGTCCAGAATCGTGGCTTCGAGCTGAGCGTCACGACCGCCAACCTCACAGGCGCGCTGGGCTGGGAGTCGACGCTCAACCTCGCCTGGAATCGGAATAAGGTTCTGGACCTCGGGCCGGATACCATACTGGTCGGCGCTGCGTCAGGTATCGGCGGCGGCGCGCACCAGAACCCCACGGTCCTCAAGGTGGGGGAGCCGATCAACTCGTTCTACGGCTGGGTGTACCAAGGGCTGCAGGGCGGACAGCCGGTGTACAAGGACCTCGATGGCGACGCCGTGATCACCTCGGCCGACCGTACGATCCTCGGGAATGCGGAGCCGAAGTACACCGGCGGACTGAACAATCGGCTCACGTTCCGCAACTTCGAGCTGTCCGTGTTTCTCCAGTGGTCCGTGGGGAACAAGATCTACAACATCAACCGGTCGCTGCTCACCGCCGCCGGAGGGAAGGCCAACCAGCTGCAGGACGTGATGACCGGCGGGCCCGGTATTCCCGACCCGAAGATCGGCAACACGTTCGAGAGCACCGAGTCCAGCCTGTTCGTCGAGGATGGCTCGTACCTGCGCGGCAAGAACCTCCGGCTCGGCTATAACGTCCCCGCGGCCTGGCTGGACGCAATGCATCTGAAGGGCATGACGCGGCTGCAATTGTATGTCAGCGCGCAGAATTTCTTCACCGTCACGAACTACACCGGCTACGACCCCGAAATCAGCGAGTACGCGGCGACCAACCTGGCGCAAGGAATCGATTTCGGGACGTATCCGCAGGTACGACAGATCACCTTCGGCTTCACGGCCGGCTTCTAGGCGAAACGGAGCCATCCTATGCGACCGATTCAACGATCCTCTGCTCTCGGCGCGCTGGCGGCGCTCGTGTTCGCGACGTCGTGTGACAGCTTCCTCGACCCAAGCCCATCCGACGTGCTTACTCCGGAGAACTTCTACCACACTTCGTCCGACGCGGTCGCGGCGACCAACGCCGTGTACGAGTCGACCAAGTGGTCGTACTGGCTGGGGTTCTGGTACATCTCGGACATCGCCACCGACGACATCTTTGCGGGTCCCCGGTTCGGGTCCGACGGCCATCGTATGGCGGATTACATCTTTGACTCCACCGAGTGGCCGATGGGCGATATGTGGGGTAGCGCGTACTGGATCATCAACCGTGCCAACACCGTGCTCGATCGCGTGCCTCCGATCACGATGGATCCGACGCTGCGGGACCGCCTCCTCAACGAGGCGCGCTTCCTGCGGGCGAACGCCTACTTCAACCTGGTGCGCTCGTTCGGGGACGTGCCGCTGCTCGAGCACGAGGTGAAATCGCTCGACGGGCTCCGAGTGTCACGCGCGGCGGCGGCAGACGTGTACGCCCTCATTGTGAGTGATTTGCAGCAGGCCGCGGCTGGCCTGCCCCCGTCCTACACGGCAAGTGACATCGGCCGCGTGACGAGCGGCGCCGCCCAGGCGATGCTCGCGAAAGTGTACCTGACTCGTCAGGACTGGGCCAACGCGGCGCAAACGGCCGGGCAGCTGATCGCCACCGACCGCTATGCGCTGCTTCCCAACTGGAAGGACTGCTTCAAGATCGCGACCGAGATCGTGAATAAGGAGAGCATCTTCGAGGTCAACTACGACGGCCTGCTCGATCCCGGTGCCGGCAGCGTGCATACGCTGTTCAGCCTGCCCGCCGATTTTCCCGGCGGGGACGCATACGGGCTCATGACCGTCGCGCCGTCGCTCGCGAGTCTGTTCGCCGCGTCCGACACCCGCGGCAAGAACGGGACATTCATCACGTCGCCGTACGTCGATGCACTCGGAGACACCGCCAAGTGGGCCGATCCCCCGGCCACGCTCGGTCCCGCGTTCATCAAGTATTTGGACCAGACCGACTTCCAGAACATGCACCAACGGGCCTGGCAGCGGCAGTCGAACAACTGGATCGTGCTGCGCTACGCCGACGTCCTGCTGATGTATGCCGAAGCCGTGAACGAAGGCGGGGCGTCCGTCGCGGCCATGACCGCGGAGCAGGCGCTCAACGCGGTGCGGACCCGCGCCGGAATCGGCCCAGTACTGGGTCTCTCGACCGCGGCGTTCCGGGATTCCGTGTGGCTCGAGCGCCGGCGCGAGTTCGTGTTCGAAGGACAACGTTGGTTCGATCTGTCGCGCTGGGGCGTGCTCGACAGCGTCATCACGGCCAAGACCACCGAGCTGGAGAACATCTCCCCGGGCGAGACGACCGTGCATGGCGCGCCAAATAACCTGCTGCCGCTTCCCCAGACGGAGCTGAGCAAGAACCCGAACCTGACCCAAAACCCGGGTTGGAACTGATGCGGCCACCGGCGGCGTGGGCGCTCGGCGCCGTCGTGGCGTGCGGGCGCCTCGCCCCGGGGGAGCCTTCCCCCGGCCCGCCGCCCCCGCAAGGACCCCCCGCTCAGGTGTGGCTGACCACCGGCTCCGGGTCGAAGCTCCTGACCCGGGAGACCGACGTCCATTTTGATTCCGGCACCCCGCCGGCGACTCTGCTCCGAATCGTGGTGGACGAGGGGAGCGCGTATCAGGAGATCGTGGGCTTCGGGGCCGCGATCACCGACGCGTCGGCGTGGCTGATTCAGAACCGCCTGTCGGTGTCGCAGCGGGAGGCCTTGCTGCAGGAGCTGTTCGGCCCTAGTCCCGGGCTCGGCCTGAGCTTCACGCGCCTCACCATGGGCGCGTCTGATTTCTCGCTGCATCAGTACAGTTACGACGACATGCCCGCGGGCCAGACCGATTCAGCGCTGGCGCACTTTTCCATCGATTCCAATCGCGCCTATGTCCTGCCCGTGGTGCAGCGCGCGCTGGCGATCAACCCGCGGCTCAAGATCATGGCGTCGCCGTGGAGCCCCCCGGGCTGGATGAAGACCACCGGCAGCCTGATTCAGGGGACCCTCCTCCCCGAGGCGTACGGCCCCTTCGCCGAATACTTCCGGCGCTACATCGAGGCGTACCGCGCCGAGGGGGTGCCCATCTACGCCATCACCGTGCAGAACGAGCCGCACTACGAGCCGCCGACCTATCCCGGTATGCGGCTCGAGCCACCCGCCCGCGCCCAATTCATCGGGCAGTACCTGGGGCCCCTGTTCGCGCAGCACGGCATTGGGACGATCATCCTCGATTGGGACCACAACTGGGACGAGTACCAGTCGCCCCTCCAGGTGCTCGCCGACACCGCGGCGCCACGCTCCATCGCCGGGGTCGCGTGGCACTGCTATGGCGGGGACGTCTCCGCCCAGACCCTGGTGCACGACGCCCACCCCGAAAAGGACACCTATTTCACCGAGTGCTCGGGCGGCGAGTGGGCGCCGAACTTCGCGGACAACCTCAAGTGGTTCGTCCGCACGCTCATAATCGGGGCGACGCGCGGGTGGGCCAAGGGCGTGATCTTCTGGAACCTCGCCCTGGACGAGAGCCACGGGCCGCATACGGGCGGCTGCGGGGACTGCCGTGGCGTGGTCACGATCAGCTCCTCGTCCGGCGCCATCACGCGTAACGTGGAATACTACGCGCTGGCGCATGCCAGCCGGTTCGTGCGCCCGGGTGCGCGCCGGGTCGGGTCGACCTCGGGCGTCGCGGGGCTCGAAAGCGTAGCCTTCCGCAACGCCGACGATGGCTCCAAGGCTCTGATCGTGGTCAATACGGAGGTGCAGGACCGGGCCTTTGCGGTTCGGTGGGCCAGCCAGTCCTTCCGCTACACTCTCCCAGCCGGCGCGGTCGTAACGTTCGTCTGGAGTTGACAGCGGCTCGCTGGCGCCATTTCTAGCCGCCCATGCGTGCCGTCGCGCGCGTCGCACGACCGGCAGGAGGCCCTCAGCAACGCCTGGCACCTGGCCGTTCGCAAAGTGCAGGGCCATCCGGCGGCGCAGCGGGCTGCTCGTGTGCGCGCGAGCCTCGATTCCATCCAGCGCGGCGTCACCAGCGATTCCCCAGTACTGGCGCGCCTATCCGCCCCGCTGCACCTCACCTTCGAGTTGCTCGACGTCGCCGGGCAGGTGATTGCGACCCTGACTCAGGACGTCCCGCCATGCCCCCGCGCCAAAGCCAGGCGTTCGACCAAGGTGAGCGGCAAGAGGATCCCCGGCTGGCGCTACCGCGCTTCCTAAGGCATATTTCACAGCTCTCGGAAGTCACGGTCCACGTTGGGGTTGCGACGTCAGGCTCACAAAGTCCTTGAAGGGTAGGCAGGTGCGGTGATTCGCGTGCAATCGGTGGCACCCGATTCCATCGGCGGCGAGCTGGAGATCGTCCCGGGAACGGAGCTCTTGGCCGTCAACGGCCGGCCGCTCGAGGACTTCCTCGACTGGGAGTTTCTCACGGCGGACGAGCGCTTTCTCTTGGCGGCGCGCCTTCCGACGGGGGAGGAGATCGAGTACGACATCGAGCGCCCCGAGGGGCTGCCGATGGGTGTGACGCTCGAGCCGCCGCGGATCCGGCGCTGCGCGAACCACTGTGACTTCTGCTTCGTCGACGGCAACCCGGATGGCCTGCGCACGCCGCTGTACATCCGGGACGACGACTACCGGCTGTCCTTCCGCTACGGCAATTTCGCGACGCTGACGAACCTGAAGCCCTGGGACATGGAGCGGATCGTCGAGTATCGACTATCGCCCCTGTACGTCTCGGTGCATGCCACGGACCCCACGATCCGCCGCTGGCTGCTCCGCAACCCTGAGGCGCCCGAGATCATCCCGCAGCTGGGCTGGTTCGCCGAGCGGGGGATCGCGTTCCACACACAGGTCGTCCTCGTTCCGGGAGTGAACGACGGAGTCGAGCTCGAGCGTACGCTGGCCGCACTGTACGACCTCGGTCCCGCGGTGCTGTCCGTTTCCGTCGTCCCGGTCGCCCTCACCGAGTTCTCGAAACATGGCTTGGTGCGCGAGTTGACGCGGGACGAGTGCCGGGCGGCGCTCGCGGCGGTCGATCGGGTGGCGACCCGAGCGCTCGCCGAACGGGGGGCGCCATGGTGCTTTGGAGCCGACGATCTCTACCTCCAGGCTGGAGAGCCGTTGCCGGGCCCCGCGTGGTACGGGGATTTCGAGCAACGCGAAAACGGCGTCGGTTCCGTGCGCTTTCTTCAGACCAGAATCGCGGCGGCGGTCGATCGGCTTCCCGACCTGGCCGGGAAGCGCATCGGGGTCGTGACCGGTAGGGCCATGGGTCCTTTGATGCCGCAGGTCCTGACTGACGTCGCGGCGACGACGGGCGGCCGGTTCGAGCTGGTGGTGGTCGAGAACACGTTGTTCGGGTCGTCGGTCACCACGGCGGGACTGCTCCCCGGCGCAGCCATCGAGCGGGCCCTCGTGGATCGGCGGGACCTGGATTTCGTCCTGCTGCCGGCGGAGGCGGTGAACGACGACCTCGTGTTCGTGGACAACCTGAGCGCCGACGAGCTCGCGGGGCGGGTGCCTGTGCCCGTGCACCTGTCGTATGATTTTGCGGACGTGCTCGGAGAACTCGGAAGTGGGAACGCGGAAGTCGGAACAGATGATCACAGTTCCGCATTCCGCGTTCCACGTTCCGCGTTGGAGCGGGGGCAGAGATGAAGGGTGGCGCACCGACGGTCGCCATCATCGGCCGCCCCAACGTCGGCAAGTCGACGCTGTTCAATCGATTCATCGGGGGCCGGGATGCGATCGTGGACGCTCGCCCGGGCGTCACGCGCGATCGGCATTTCGGCGCGGCCGAGTGGAACGGACGGCGGTTTTGGCTGGTGGACACGGGCGGGATGGTGCCGGGCGCCCACGACCAGCTCAACCGTGCGATCCGGATCCAGGTCGAGGCGGCGGTGGCCGCGAGCGATGTCGTGTTGTTCCTCGTCGACGTCGAGGAGGGGGTGCATCCCGCGGACTTGGAGATCGCCCAGTACCTGCGGAAAGTACGCCGTCCCGTGATCCTGGTCGCCAACAAGGCCGACCAGCTACCCAAAGACACGCGACACCTCGCCTTCTACGAGCTCGGGCTGGGCGATCCGTTCCCCGTGTCCGCTGCGGTCGGGAAGAGCTCGGGCGACCTGCTGGACCGCATTGTCGAGCTGTTGCCCGCGGCCCCGGAGGCGAGCGAGGAGGCCGAGATCCACGTCGCGGTCGTCGGCCGGCCGAACGTGGGGAAGTCGAGCCTGGTGAACCGCCTGCTCGGCGAAGAGCGGCTGGTCGTAGCGGATGAGCCCGGTACGACGCGGGACGCGATCGATACCCCGCTCAGCCATCAGGGGCGCACCCTCGTGTTCATCGACACCGCGGGACTGCGCAAGCGCAGCAAGGTCGAGGACGACATCGAGTTCTACTCGACACTCCGGACCTCGCAGGCAATCGAGCGCGCCGACGTGTGCGTCCTGGTCGTGGATGCGAAGGACGGGATGCACGTCCAGGACCTGAAGATCGCCAACGACGCCTGGGAGCAGGGCGCGGCGATCATCGTCGCCGTGAACAAGTGGGATCTGATCGAGGAGAAGGAGACGAACACCGCGGCGCGGGGCCAGCGGGAGGTGGAGGAGCGGGCGCCCTTCCTGCAGTTCATCCCGTTTCTGTACCTGTCCGCGAAGACCGGCCAGCGGGTGCCGAAGCTCCTCGAGCTCATCCTGGAGGTCGCGGACGAGCGCACCAAACGCGTGCCCACGGCGGAGGTCAACCGGGTGCTCGGAGCCCTCGTGGACCGGCAGCAGCCGCCGCAGCCCGTGGGGGAGTCGGTACGGCTGCTCTACGCGTCGCAGATCGGCACGGCGCCACCGCGGTTCGCCATCGTGTCCAATCGCCCCGAGGCGATCCCGGAGGCGTACACGCGCTACCTCGTGAACGGCTTCCGGGAGGCGTGGCGGTTCACCGGCTCCCCGCTGAACCTCAAGCTCCGCCGCAGGCGGGAGACCGCCCGCCGATGAACGACTTCGGGCTGGCCGTCATGCTCGTTCTGGCGTACCTGATCGGCGCCACGCCGACGAGCTACATCGCCGGCAGGCTCGGCAAACGCATCGACCTGCGCGAGCACGGCTCGAATAACCTCGGGGCGACCAACGTGTACCGCGTGCTCGGTTGGAGGTACGCGATTCCCGTCGGTGTGATCGACATGGTCAAAGGCGCGGTCCCGGTTGCGATCCTCGGCCCCTGGTCCAACGGGCCCGCGTGGTTCACGGTCGCGCTGGGACTGGCGGCGGTGCTGGGGCACATGTTCTCGCCGTACGTGCGCTTTCGCGGCGGCAAGGGCGTGGCGACGGCGGCCGGGATGTTCCTGGCCCTCGCCCCACTGGCCATCGTAATCTCGCTCGCGATTTGGGCCGCCACCCTGTGGCTCTCGGGGTACGTGTCGGTCTCATCCCTGACGGTGGCCGTGCTGTTCCCGCTGTGGGTCCGGCTCACGGCCCCCGAGCAGCCCTACACGTTCTGGGCGAGCGTGGTCCTGGCGCTGCTGATCATTTACTCGCATCGGCACAATATCGCGCGTTTGCGGCAGGGGACGGAACACCGGTTCCGCACGAGAAAGGGCGTGGCCGCGTGAAGTGCGCGAGTAAACTCGCGGCTCGGCCGCTGCGCGTAAACGGGCTAGCCGCTTCAGCGGCAATGCCGAGCCGCGGCTTTAGCCGCGCACTTTCGTGAAGAAGATCGCCGTGGTCGGCGGCGGCGCCTGGGGCACCGCTCTCGCGGACCTGCTCGCCCGCAAGGGAGACTTCGACACGGTCATCCTCTGGGCGCGCGAGCCCGAAGTGGTGGAGAGCGTGAATCGGGATCACATGAATCACATGTTCCTCCCCGATGCCGCGCTCGCTCCCGCCGTGGCCGCCGAGGAGGACCTCACGGCGGCGGTGCGTGGCGCTGACGTCGTCGTGTCGGCGGCCCCGTCCCATGCGGTGCGCGAGGTCATGACCCGGGCGCGGGGGCAGATCGGTCGCGGCGCGTTGGTCGTGAGCGTGTCCAAGGGTCTCGACCCGGATCGACTCTCCACCCCGTCGTGCGTGTTGGCCGACGTGCTGCCGAAGGATGCGCCGATCGCCGTTCTGTCCGGCCCTTCTTTCGCCCGGGAGGTGTACGCGCGCCAGCCGACCGCCGTCGTGGCGGCGGCGCGGGAGCACGCGGTCGCTCAGCGGGTGCAGCAGGTGTTCTCGACCGGGTTCTTTCGGGTGTATTCCGCGACGGACATGCTCGGCGTGGAGCTCGCGGGAGCGCTCAAGAACGTCATCGCCCTCGCCGCCGGCATCCTGGAGGGACTCGGGATGGGCCATAACACGCGCGCGGCGCTGATCACCCGCGGGCTCGCCGAGATCACACGGTTGGGCGTGGCGCTGGGCGCCGAGCCGGCCACCTTCGCCAGGCTCTCCGGGATGGGCGATCTGATCCTCACGGCCACCGGTCCTTTGTCGCGCAACCACCAGCTGGGGGTCGAGCTCGGGGAAGGGAAGCGCCTGGAGGACGCGCTCGCGGGCCGCGCGTCGGTCGCCGAAGGAGTGAACACGGCCCGCTCGGCGGTCACGCTCGCGGAGCGACACGGCGTCGAGCTGCCCATCGCGCGCGAGGTGGCCGAGGTTCTGTTCCACGGGAAATCGCCCAGCCAGGCCGTGGCCGACCTGATGGAACGGGAGCTCAAACCGGAGCACTGGCGTTGAGCGCCCCGCACCCCGTTCAGGAGTTCTTCTCGATCGGCGAGGTTTGTCAGCTCACCGATCTGAAGCCGCACGTGCTGCGATACTGGGAGAGCCAGTTCCGGTTTTTGAACCCCGCCAAGAACCGGTCCGGCAACCGGGTGTACCAGCGGCGCGAGATCGAGCTGATCATGCTGGTGAAGCACCTGCTGTACACGGAGAAATACACGATTGAGGGGGCGCGCCAGAAGATCGAGCAGTATCGGCGCTCGGGCGAGCTCAAGCCGGAGGCGCGCCGCGCGCTCGCGACGCAGACGGTCAAGGACCTCCGCGCCGACCTCAAGTCGATCCTCGCCATCCTCGAGGGGAACGCTTCTCCCAATGCCGGGGCGCGCTGACCGCGCGGTCGCGGTCGTCATCCCCGCCTATCAGGCCGCCGCCACAGTCGCCGCAGTCGTCTCCCGGACGTCCCGTGCCGTTCCGGGCGCAACCGTTTACGTTGTGGACGACGGATCAACCGATGGGACGCACGCAGCGGGAAGGGGGAACGGCGCAACCCTGCTCGTCCATCCGCGCAACCGCGGGAAGGGGGCGGCTCTGGCGACGGGTATCGCGGCGGCGCTCGAGGGCGGGGCCGGTGTAATCATCACGCTCGACGCCGACGGGCAACACTCGCCTGAGGAGATTCCCGGTCTCGCGGCCCCGGTGCTGGCCGGGGAGGCGGACCTCGTGTTGGGTGCCCGGGCACGCAGCCGGGCGATGCCGTGGGCCCGGCGCTGCACCAACTGGCTGTCGGCGGCGCTCGCGTCGCGCATCGGTGGGGTGGCGGTCCCGGACGCCCAGAGCGGCTTTCGGGCGCTGTCCCGGCGCGCGGCCCAGGCGGTGCGGCCCGGGGAGCAGGGCTATGATTTCGAGACGGCGTTCCTCCTGGCAGCCCTGGCACAAGGCTTTCGGGTAGGGTTTGTGCCGGTGTCGACGGTCTATGAAGGACGGCCCAGCCACTTCCGGCACTGGGCCGACACGTGGCGGCAGGCCCGCGTCTTCACGCGGTACGGTCGGGCGATCATTTTCGGGGCGCGATGAACATCCTCATCTCGAACGACGACGGCATTCTGGCCCGCGGCCTGGCCGTGCTGGGCGACGTCTGCGCTGCCCTGGGACAGGTGACGGTGGTCGCTCCCGATCGGGAGCAGAGCGGCACGTCGCACTCGCTCACGTTGCACCGGCCGTTGCACGCCACGCGACGGCCGGACGGTGCCTTTCAGGTGGACGGGACCCCCACCGACTGCGTGCTCCTCGCCATCGGGATGCTCATGCCGCAGAAGCCGGACTTCGTCATCTCCGGGATCAACCACGGCCAGAACATGGGGGAGGACGTGTTCTACTCGGGCACGGTAGCCGCGGCCATGGAGGGCCTCGTGGCCGGCATCCCCAGTATCGCCGTGTCGTACGCCGGGGGGGACCTGGACGTGCTCGAGACGCACAAGGAGGGCCTGCAGTCGTTGCTCAAGCGTATCGTGGAGGTCAAGGACTTCCCGAAGGAGACGCTGCTCAACATCAATCTTCCCGCCCTTCCCGGGGACCAGGTGAAGGGTGTGAAGGTGACGCATCTCGGGAGCCGGGTCTTCAGTGAGGAAATCGCGCTCATGAAGGACCCGTGGGGCAAGGAGATCTACTGGATCGGCGGCGGTCGCATCACCTGGAGCGGCGGCGCCGATTCCGATTTCCGCGCCACCAGCGACGGTTACATCTCCGTGACGCCGCTTCACATGGACATGACCAACTACGACCTGATCGAGGTGGTGCGGAAGTGGCTCCCCGGCGACTGACCGGGGCGGCGGATACGTACGCGGGATACCGCGCGCGGCTGGTCGAGACGCTGCGCGGCAGGGGGATCCGCGACCTCGCCGTCCTCAAGGCATTCGCCGAGACACCGCGGCATCTCTTCGTGCCGCCGGCGGTGGGGCACCGGGCCTACGAGGACACGGCGCTGCCGATCGGCAACGGCCAGACCATCTCGCAGCCGTTCACGCAGGCCCGCTATCTCGAGGCGCTCCGCCTCAAGGGCAAGGAGCGCGTGCTCGAAATCGGGACTGGCTCGGGGTATCAGACCGCGCTGCTGGCGGCCCTCGCGGGCACGGTCTTCTCAGTCGAGCGCGTGGAGGCGCTCGCCGTTGCGGCGCAGCGGGCGCTGCGCGAGGCCGGGATTGCCAACGTCTCGGTGCTGCTGGGCGACGGGACGTTGGGGTGGAGTGCCTACGCGCCCTACGACGCGATTCTGGTCGCCGCCGGTGGCCCGGAGGTCCCGCCTCCGCTCGTGGAGCAGCTTGCCCCGGACGGCCGCCTCCTGATCCCATTGGGCGAGCACGGCGCGCAGACCCTCACGCTGGTCGAGCGCGTGGGGCAGGGACCATCCTCGGAGGTCCGCTCCACCCCACTGGGCGCGGCGCGGTTCGTCCCCTTGCTGGGAGAACACGGCTTCGATGCTTGACTCGTTCATCCAGTGGCTGCTGGACCTGTTCCGCGGGATGGGCTATCCCGGCATCGTGGTCCTCATGGCGGTCGAGTCGTCGATCTTGCCGCTCCCGAGCGAGCTGGTGATGCCGCCCGCGGGCTACCTCGCGGCCAAAGGGGAGATGAACTTCGTCGTGGCGGTCGCCTGCGGCGTGCTGGGGAGCATCCTCGGCGCGCTCGCCAACTACGGGCTGGCCGCCTGGCTCGGGCGCGCTTTTTTTCTGCGGCTGGGTAAGTACGTGCTCATCACCGAACGGGCGCTCGACCGGTCGGAGCGCTATTTCGCGGCCCACGGCGAGATCAGCACGTTTCTGGGTCGCATGCTTCCCGTCGTGCGCCATCTCATCTCGATTCCCGCCGGCATCGCGCGCATGCACCTTGGCCGGTTCGTGGTGTTCACCGGGCTGGGTGCGCTGGTGTGGTGCACCATCCTGACCTGGATCGGTTGGTTCATCGGCAGTCGGGAGGACGTGATCCTGGAGGTGCTCAACCAGGAGGCGAGGCGCTACGCCGCGCGCGCCGTGCTCATCGTGTTGCCGGTGCTGGCGGCGGTCGCCGCAGTCTACATCTGGTGGTACCGCCGGCGCGCGGCGCAGGACCGGCAAGGGTAGCGCTACGTGGCCGCCATGCGCTTCGTGGTGCACGGTCGGGTCCAAGGGGTGGGGTTCCGCTGGTGGGTGTGGCGACAGGCGACGCGTCTGGGCCTCCGCGGGCTCGCCCGGAATCTCCGCGACGGATCGGTCGAGGTGATCGTTGAGGGTTCGGACTCAGGACTGGTGGAGCTGGAGCGTTTGCTTGCGCAGGGCCCGCCCGCGGCTCAGGTGGACCGTGTGGAAAAATCTCAGGTTCCACATGAGGTTCTCATCCCGAACGGCTTTGATATCAAATAGTTGCGAGGTCGGCGCTTGACCAAAGCCATCACGGTCCAGGAGATCTATCAGGCCATTCGCGACGTCCCCGACTTTCCCAAGCCGAGGATCCTGTTCAAGGACATCACGCCGCTGCTGCTCGATCCGGGGCGGTTCCGCCGCGCGCTCGAGCTGATGGCGGCGCCGTTCGGCGGATCCAAGGTTCAGCGCGTGGTCTCGATCGAATCGCGCGGCTTCCTGCTGGGCGCGCCGATCGCGTTGCTGCTCGAGGCGGGACTCGTGCCCATCCGGAAGCCGGGGAAACTCCCAGCGGCGCGAAGTCGAGTGGAGTACACGTTGGAATACGGCACCGACGCACTGGAAATGCACCGCGACGCGGTGGGCCAGGGTGACCGGGTGCTGATCGTGGACGATGTGTTGGCGACGGGCGGCACGGCAGAGGCGGCGGCGAAGCTGGTGCGGGCGCACGGAGCGCAGGTGGTGGGCTTCACGTTCCTGATCGAGCTCGATTTTCTGAAGGGACGCGAGCGGCTCCGGAACGAGCGCGTTGAGGCCTTGCTACACTACGCGTAACCTCGCTACATTGCGGGGCTTAGCCCCTGTAGCTCAGGTGGATAGAGCAGCGGTTTCCTAAACCGTTGGCCGGGTGTTCGAGTCACCCCAGGGGCACTGGGGGGACCGGAAAAAGAATAAAAACGTAGCACAGAGGCGTAGCACAGAGGCGTAGCAAAGAGACGTTGCACAGAGACGTTGCATTGAAAGGCGTGAGCGCATGGCGACGACGGTAACGACGGCGGGACGCGCGGTGGTTGGGGAGTCCAAGGCGCTGACGTGGCTCACTGGCTGGATCAGGAGTCACAAGCAGGTAGCGACCTACCTCGCGGTGGCGCTCGTCGTCGCTCTGGGGCTCTTCGCGTGGAGCTTCCTGACCGCGAAGACCGCGGAGCGCAGTGCCGGTCGCCAAATCGCGCAGGGGCGCCTCGCGCTCGATTCGAAGAACTACCCGCTCGCAGCCAGCGTATTGTCACAAGTGGTGGAAAACTTCTCCGGGACCCACGCGGCCCAGGAGGCGAGCATCCTGCTCGCGCAGGCCCGGCTGGCGCAGGGCCAGACCCAGCAGGCGATCGACGTCCTCCAGCGGTCGGCTCCCAAGGCCGACAAGTCCTTCAGAGCGCAGAGCTACGCCTTGCTCGGTGCGGCCTACGAGAACGCGCTCCGGCCCAAGGAGGCCGCGACGGCCTACGAGACGGCCGCCGCCGCGGCTCTGTACCCGTTCCTCCGAGCCCAGTTTCTCTCGGACGCAGGGCGGGCCTGGCTCGCCGCGGGCGATACCGCGAAAGCGCTCGTCGCATACCGGACGATCGCGGAAAAGCTGGATTCCACGACCGCCGCCGGGGAAGCAAAAGTCCGCCTCGGGGAGTTGACCAAGGGAAGCGGTCATCCGTGATTTCTTGAGCACAACGACTTCGTATAAGATATGTTATGTTAAGCTGAAGCGACAACGAATGTGGAGAAGCACGTCAGTTAATCACACCCCGTACCACGAGCCTCGCCTCCCCTCCCAGCCACACGTCGTCATACAACCCCGCTTCGGTCTTTCGCGCCCGGATCTCGAGCCGCCTGGCGCTCCTGGTCCAGAACGTGATCGGGAGCTTCGCGAGGCCCCAGTCGGCAAGCGCGCAGGCCGCGGCTACGGCCCCCGTCCCACACGCCAGGGTCTCGTCCTCCACACCGCGCTCGTAGGTCCGCATGCGCCATTCGGACGCCCGAGCGGCCGGGGAGATGAAGTTCACGTTGGCTCCGGCGGGCCCCAGCGCCGGGTCGGACCGCAGCAGTCTGCCGCGAGTCACGACGTCAATCAGCTCGACGTCGTCCGCGAGTACCACGAGGTGTGGGACCCCCACCGTGCCCAGCACCGCCTGCCGCTCGGCGGGAGTGGTCGCCAGGCCCGGCACGGGTGCCGGCGACCGGACCGGCGCGAGGTGCAGCTCCGCGCGCTCGCCATCGGGCGTGCAGCGGCTCTCGTACGTGGCGGCGTCGGTCTCGAGGGTCATGCGCTGGGGGTTCGCAAACCCCAGTCGGGCGGCGAGGCGCGTGCTGCACAGGGCGGCGTTCCCGCACATCGCTGCGCGCGAACCGTCCGAGTTGAAGTAGACCATGCGAACGATGTCCGGCTCCGATCCCGGCCCGACGAACACGAGCCCGTCGGCGCCAACGCCGGTGCCCCGCGCGCACACCGCCCGGATGTCCTCGACGGACCAGTCGGCGGGCGTCGTGTGCCGGCCGTCGACCATGACGAAGTCGTTGCCCGACCCCGTCATCTTATAGATCGCGGTCCCGACTAGATGCGGCCGAACCAGGCCATCAGTCTGAGCCGGGGGACCATCCACACGGCTTCCCGCACGATCGCCCGGTTCATCTTGCTTTGCCCCTCGGTTCGGTCGACGAACACGATCGGGATTTCCTTCAGGGTGAACCCTTTGCGCCATGCCCTCACGCTCATTTCAATCTGAAACGCGTACCCGTTGGACCGCACTCGCGACAGGTCGATCGCCTCGAGCACCCGCCTGCGAAAGCACTTGAACCCTCCTGTCAGGTCCCAGATCCGCAGGCCCGTGAACCAGCGGGCGTAGATGTTCGCACAGTATGATAGCAACAACCGCCCCATCGGCCAGTTGACGACCGTCACCCTCCCGTTCAGGTAGCGCGAGCCGAGCACCAGGTCGGCCTGGACGACCGCCTTGAGAAACTCCTTTAAGTGGAGCGGGTCGTGGGAAAAGTCTGCATCCATCTCGAACACGTAGTCGTAACCCCGCTCCGGCGCCCACCGAGAGCCGGTGATATAGGCGGTGCCGAGGCCGAGCTTCCCTTCCCGGTGCAGCACATGGACCCGGGGCTCGTGCGCCGCCAGCGCATCGGCGATCTGACCGGTGCCGTCCGGGGAGTTGTCATCCACCACCAGGATCTCGAGACGGGGGTCCTGCGCCAGGACTTGCGGCACGAGGCTGGCGACATTCCCAGCCTCATTGTAGGTGGGGATGACGACCAGCGCCCGCTCACCCATGCGAGGCGCGCCGGGGCAGCACCACGGCCGCGAGCAGCGCGATGAGGAGCGCGGCGAGCGACGCGATGGTCAGGGTCCGGCCCAGCTCGTAGAGCTTCGAGCGAAACGTGAGGTCAACCACTTTGGCACCGGCCGGGACTGCCACCGTGATCAGGCTGTAGTCGCCCCGCAGCACCTGGGCCGGCCGGCCGTCGGCACTGGCCTCCCAGTCGGGATACCAGTTCTCGGCGATCAGCAGGTAGCCCGGTTGAGGGGGAGCGGGGTCGAGCGTCACAGTCATGCGTCCCGGTTGCCACGCGGTCACGGCGGCGCGCGACGGGCTCGGCGGAGGCAATTCCATCTGCTTCAGCGGCTCCGGCGTGATCGGCTGATCGTTCGTGAGGAGCACGATCCGGGAGAAGTCCATGCGCGGATGGAGCAGCGTCGGGATGATAGCCTCCGAGTCCACCTTGATCGCCGCGGGAACGACGCGGGCGTAGGGAGCCGGCGCCGAGCGCTCGAACAGATTGACGCGCGCCCCGTCGAAGATCGTCACCGAGTCGAGCACGCGGTGGAACCCGGGGATCGAGTCGAGCGTCTGGGCACCCGCCGGCAGGATCGCGTAGCGCACCGCCCACAGGTCCCACAGCGGCAGGACGCCCAGGTTCCTCCACTCGTTCTTACCGCCCCACAACTCGTCGTAGTACCGCAGCTCGTTGCCGTGGTACCCAAACAGGTCGGGGACGTCGAACGCCATCAACGCAGATCCGGGATAGGCGCCCGGGCCGGGCGGATTGAAGACCCGGTACGGAAGCGGGGTCGCGGCGATGCGGTCGATCACGCTGTCCCGGCCGTACGGTTTCGTGTACCTCCAGAAGTTGCGGGCATT
>WNFQ01000226.1_pt1 | contig 50507 bp, 43 predicted proteins | sample 5400171 | NCBI WGS metagenome assembly WNFQ01 (sample SAMN13153356, study PRJNA577476) | soil metagenome | isolation source: 20 cm soil under Madrone tree | place: USA:California | collected 2016-06-14
CCCAGGTGGGTGCGGTTTGTCGTGCTGAACGACGTGCCGTGGTAGGCGCAGACGTGGTGGTGCTCGTCCCGAAACTCGGTCGTCTGCCAGTTGGCGCCATCGCCCCGGCTCTGGCCCACCAACTTGAGGTTGCAGTTGAAGCCCTGGAAGCCGGCTGCACGCATCGCCGCCGGCACCTGGCCCTGCAGGCCTGTCTCGGGGTGATCGTTCTCGCCGCACGTGGCCTTGGGAACGGTGAGCGGAGCGGGCGATTCGTCCTGCTCATGCTCGTCACCGGAGGACCAGCCGCTGAAAAACGATAGTGCACCGCACGAAAACGCGATCAGCGCGAACTTGATCGGATTGCCATACCCGCCGCGCAACAGCCCTGGTTTCATGGTTTCTCCCTGACAGGCGACGTCCGCCTCTTCTTCATTTGACTTCTTTTTCGTGCACGAGCGCCCGCCAAGCGCACGGCGCCGTGATGGCTTGAGAGTATGCGGCCTGCTGCAATATGTAAAGTAGACCAAGGTCGAACGATTTCTTATCGTTTGTGCGGGGTCCCGGAAGCGATGACGACCGACTTCAACTCTGCGTCGCTCTCGCCGATTTCGTCGATCCGGTCGGCGGTGATCGGCCCCTTTGAAGTTATTTAGATCGAGAGCAAGTCAGCGATGCTCGAAGCGGGTCAAGTCGACGGCTTTCGCAATCGCGCGACCCCCCGCTGCATTTGGGTGAAGGTGGTCGCCGCTGTCGTAGATCGGCAGAAGCCGCGTCGGCCAGGCCGGATCCCGCAGAGCAAGATCGGCATCCACGATGCCGTCGAATTCACCGCTGGTGCGAATCCATTGATTGAGTGCAACGCGCGCAGCTTCGTGCGCAGGCGTGTCGAAGCCGGGCAGGCTCGTATTCCCACCCATCGGGGAGATCGTGCACGCTTGTATCGTCATGCCGCGTTCGTGCGACCGGGCGATGAGCTGCCTGAAGCCGGCGATCAGATCGTTCTGTGAAACGACTTCCGCAGCCGGGTAGAACGTGCCGGGCCCGGCGATGTCGTTCAGTCCGATCCAGACGATCACGTGCTTGAGGCCGGGCTGTCCGACGACATCACGATCGAAACGCGTCAACAGGCTTTCACCCCATCGAGGGTCCGGTCCGCCGGGCCCGGCACTGTTGTGAAGAAGCCGGTTGCCCGCAATCGCCTCGCTGACGACCCCCAGATTATCCATTCCACTGGCAACAAGGCGCTCCGCAAGAGCTCTTGGCCACTGTGAAACGATCGTGGCCGAATCGGCGAACGCTACGATCGTTGCGGCGTCGCCGTCGTTGGTCGCATCGACGCCGAAGACAAAGGGCCATTCGGCGAGCGGAGTCGCGCCCGGCAGGTCGATCGTCGCCGTCTGGTCGCCGCCTGATCCCGACAAGTAGGCCGCACCTTGAAACAGCGTCGACGTTTCGCCTTGGGTCAGCGATGGCAAGTAAAGGCTGATCGCAATGTCGGCCAGCTTTTCGAGTCGGGCATCAACCACATCGCTCAGTGCAACCGCTCCGGCAGGAATGTCGACGGAAGAGTTGCCGCCGAACGTCAGAGCGCGATCCGTGCCGGGCACGATGCTGGAGCCCGAGTTCGGAACGGCGACGTGCGCCGCTCCGATGTGAAGGGTATCGCTTCCAAAAGTATTTGCGAATCGTATCCTGAACCGATCTCCACCGATGCTCGTGTGAACGATCTCGCGCAAAGTCTGATCTTGATATCGAGCGACGCTTGCGGGTACCGGATGAATGTGCCCCGTCGACCACGACGCAGCGGCTCGGCCTTGCTCTTCGTCGGCAAAGGCGCGGGAAGCCGTCAGATCCCAGGCAGTGAGCCCGATCCACAGGGCGGCAGCCACCCGCGCGTTGCGGATACGGACATGGCCGACCTGTCGCAACGGGGTCAGGAAGTGCGAAGCAGAAGCCTTCAACGGGAACGTCATGTCAGACCCTCCTCTGAACGCGCCGTGGTGGCGCCCGATCTAACGATAGGTGTTGTTGGACTTGTGGTCGCCGCCGACCCACTGCTTCAGTTCCAAGTGTGCGGTGGCCCTGCGCACGCGCTTGATTTCGTCCGCCTGCGGATGATCGAGCGTGAATTCCAGGATCAACCCGTTCGGGTCGGTCACATACACGGATCTACAGTAGCCGTGCTCGAGCACGAACGTCTGCGGCTCCTTGTAGCCCGCCGCGGCGAGGCGCTGCTCGATCGCTCGCTGGGTCTCCTGGTCGACATTGAGTGCGATGTGGTGAAACGGCGTTGCGGGCATTGCCGGGCCGAACAGGTCCTGATCTTCCTGCTTCGCGAACTTGAAGAATGCCAGCGCTCCTCCGTCGCCCAGCCCGAAGAACAGATGGCAGTACACCCGCTCGGCCCCGAACAGCTCGTCGGCCTCGCACCATGTTGCGACCAGCGGGAGCCCGATCACCTCTTCGTAGAAATACCGGGTGGCTTCCAGATCGCGCGTGACGTAAGCGGTGTGATGAAGCCGTGACGGCAGCTTGGTCAAGTAGGCCATACGACGCCTCCAATTCAGAACCGGTAAGTTAAATCGACCCCATAGAGCCGAGGCAGAGCCTTCCACAGGAATCCGCCCGGCGAAAATTCGGTGTTGTACTTCTTGTCGAATAGATTCTTCGACCAGGCGGACAGGGCCCACTTTCCTCCTTCGAGCCCCATCCGCACATCGACCAGCGACACCGGATCTCGGGACGTCACGTTGTACGGATCCCACCACGTCCGCCCGATCTGCTGGAAGTCCAGACGCATCGTGCCGCTCAGATCATCAGGCAGCGGCTGACGGTACTGCGCTCCGACGTTCAGCGTCGTCCTCGAAACAAGGGGCGCCTGGTTTCCGATCACTTTCGGATCCGCCATCCGGGTGATCTCGCTGTCGGTGTAGCCGAAGTTCGCGTACAGATCCAGCCGCTTGGTGGCCCTGAACGCGAGCTCGAGTTCCGCGCCCTTGTAGGTAGCGTCGAGATTGCCGAGGTTCTGCGTGGAGTTCGCCGCCAGGAACACGAAGAAGTAGCCGTTGCGCGAGCGGGTGCGAAACAGGCTCAGCCCCGCGTTCAACCGCCGGTCGAGGAACTGCCCCTTCGCCCCCACTTCGACCGTGTCGGCCACTTCGGCGTCGAACAGGTCGTTCACGCCCAATATGTTGTTCGCTCGGGCGACGGCGCCGACACCGGTCTGGTTGAAACCGCCGCTGCGGAAACCCCGGCTCCAGCTGCCGTACAGCGTGACGTTGTCCTCCGGCTTGTAGCGCAGCGTAGCTTTCGGTTGCAGCTTGCTCCACGTGTGATCGCGCACCTCGCCGGTGTGGGCAGACGGATCGGGCAGGAACGCGGTCGGCGTGTCGGTCGTGTTCCGGCGCGAATCCCGGTCAAAGCGCAGGGCCGCATCGAATTCGACCTGGTTCGTCAGCTCGTAGGTCGCATCGCCAAAGACGGCCCACGCGTTGTTGTTCTGCGTATCGGCGAGAAACGTGGCACTCGGGTTCGGCCCGGTCAGCCGGGGATCGTAGTAGATAGGGAATACTCCGGCACCCGTATCGACCATGTTGCCGGTGGAAATGAAGCGGTCGGTGTGGACGAAATACGCCCCGCCGATCCAGGAGAATGCCCCAACCTTGGGCGCGGTGAAGCGCAGCTCCTGGCTGTAGGCCTTGACGTTCAGAAACTGGCTCTGGTTGAGGTCGAAACCCAGCAGCGCCTTGAAAATGGATGTGGCGCTCGGGCGGAAATCGAACGCATCGCCGGTCAGGATCTCCCGGGTCTTCTCGAACGCCGATATCGACGTGATCGTGCCGTACCCCGTGTTGAAATCGAGCTTCAAAGAGGTGTTAAGCAGATCCCTGATGTTCACGCCGTCAGGGTCGGCCGTGATCGGGGTGCTGACGTTGTTGGCGTCGGGCGGAGTCGTGAACGTGCTGAACGGATTGGCTTCGTTGCTGCGCGGAATGACGAAGTACAAGGCGCGCGTGTCGAGCCGGTCCGCCGATATCCGAAAATCGCCCGTGAACTCGCCGTTGGGCTTCCACAGCATCCTCCAGCGCCCCGAGTAATCACGGGCTGGATCGGCCTTCTCGTGCAGATAGACGTTGTCGAGGTAACCCCTCGTGTTGTAAAAATTTACCGACGCGCGGTACTTCAGCTCGTTAGACCCGTCGAGGGGCCCGCTGGCGGCGACCTGCGCCCGCTCGGCCGGGCCGTTGGCCACGCCCACTTTGACGCTCCCCTCGAAGTGATCTGTCGGCTCCCGGGTGCGGATCAGGATCGCGCCGCCGATTGCGTTGCGGCCATACAGAGCGCCCTGCGGCCCCTTCAACACCTCGATCTGCTGGATGTCGAACAACTCCTGATTGAACTCGGCCGGATTCGTCTCCAGAACGCCGTCGACCAGCACGGCGACCGACGGCTCGCTGTTGCGGGCCTGCGAGACGCCGCGCACCACGACAAAAGCGTTGCCCGCATTCTGCGTCTCGACCAGCGTCATGTTCGGCACGAGCGAAATGAAGTCGCCCGGCTTTTGGATTCCGGCCGACTCGATCGCCTGCTCGGTGAAGACACTGACCGACATGGGAACGTCCCGGAACGATTCATCGCGCTTTCGCGCCGTAACGACGATTTCTTCAGGCTCGCTCGACTGCGCCCGGACCACCAGCGGCGCGAACTGCAGTAAGCAGACAGTCGCCAACGCCGAAGCCCGCATCACATTGGATGTGCCCATGTCGTCTCCCCCTGTTGACTTCTTTTGGATGTGTCATTTCACGACTCAGCAGATCTGCCGAGTTGAGCGCGCGCGAGCTGCGCACCGGCTACCATGGCTTGCATCTTTGCGAAGGCGATGTCGCGCGGCAGGTATTTCATCCCGCAATCGGGCGCGGCGATAAGATTTACCGGATCGACGTAAGGCAGCGCGCGGCGGATGCGCGCCGCGACCTGCTCGGGCGTTTCGATCTGCTCATTCGACAGGTCGATCACCCCCAGGATGATTTTCTTGCCCTGGAGCGTGTGCAGGACGGCGCAATCGAGACTCGATTGGGCCGTCTCGACCGAGACCTGCCGACACGAGCAGTCCGCGAGCTCGCTCAGGAACGAGTAGCCTGACGGCCGCTCGTGGATGATCGCGGCGTACCCGAAGCAGATGTGCACCGCGGTTTGGCCTGAAATCCCCTGCAAGGCGCGATTGAGCGCCTGCAAGCCGTAGGAACGCGCCTCGGCCGGGCGCGCCTGCATGTAAGGCTCATCGATCTGAACGATGTCGGCGCCCGCGGCGAACAGGTCTTGGATCTCCTCGTTGACCGCAATCGCGTAATCCATCGCAGCCAGCTGCCGGCTGCCGCCGTAGAAGTCGATTTGAGCCTGCTGGGCCATCGTGAACGGGCCCGGCACCGTGACTTTGACCCGGCGCTTGGTGTGGCCCAGCAGGAATTCGAGGTCGGAAAGACCCACCGGATGGCGCCTGCGGATCGGCCCCACCACCCGCGGCACCGGGTTCGGGTGTCCGCTGCGGTCCAAAGCGGTGCCGGGATTTTCCAGATCGATGCCATCGAGCGCCGTAGCAAAGCGGTTCGAGTAGCTTTCGCGCCGGATCTCGCCGTCGGTGATGATGTCGAGCCCCGCGTCTTCTTGTGCCTTGATCGCGACCAGCGTCGCGTCGTTCTGGGCTTCGGCAAGGTCGGCCTCGGGTATCTTCCAGAGCTCACGGGCGCGCACGCGAGGCGGAAAGCGGCCCGCCAGGCGCTTGCGGTCGATCAGCCACTCGGGCTGCGGATAACTTCCTACGAGCGTGGTCGGGAACAGCATCGGAACCTCCTCGACTTCTCCGGACCGTCAGCTGGCCGTCCCGGTCGTTTCCCCTTCGGCCGTTTCCCCTTCCAGGTCCGGCCACCGCTGTCCTGCGCCAAGCGCCTCGCGAATCGCGGCGCCATGCTCGTCGAGAAGCGGTGCCGCACGAACCGACCGCGAGCGCCGGCCGGAAAATTGGACGGGCGGCCGTACCGCTCGCGCGCCCCGATGCGGCGACCGCACCGGCACAATCAGATCAAGGTATGCGACCTGCGGATCCTCGATGACTTCCTCGATCGAATGGACCGGCGCGAATGGAACGTCGTTGCGGGCGAGTCTTTCGGTCCAGTACGAAAGCCTGTGCTGCGAGAAGCGCTGATCGAGCTCGGCCGCCAGGGCGTCGTAGTTGGCAATGCGCGACTCGCGCGTATCGAAGCGGGGATCGGCTGCAAGCGCGGGTGCATCAAGTGCCGCGACCAGCCCGGTCCAGAACTTTTCAAGCGACGACAGATGCAGGGCGATCAGACTTCGGTCGGCCGTCCGCAGGATGTAGGCCTGTGCGAGCCGAGGGCGATCGCTCGACGTCGGCACCACACCCAGGTCGAAGTAGGTGGCGAACGGCTCCACGGCAAAGTGGGCCATCGCCTCGAGCATTGATACTTCGACGACACAACCCCGGTGCGTGCGGCCTCGCTGCACTAGAGCGCCCAGCACGCCGTAGGCCGCGTACAAGCCCGTGATGGCGTCCGCCAGCGCCGGCCCTAGGAAGCGCGGCCGGTCGGGGTCGACAACCACGCTGAGGAATCCGCTCAAGGCCTGCGCGACCGAGTCGTAGCTCGGCCGATTGACGTACGGCCCGCTCGATCCGAAACCACTGATGGAGCAATAGACGAGGCGCGGGTTCAGGGTTTGTACCTGCTCGGCACCCGCGCCGAGGCGCTCAGCCGTCCCGGGCCTGAAGTTTTGAATGAGGACATCGGCTTCCCGGACGAGATCCTCGAAAAGGATCTGGTCCGATGGCCCTTTCAGGTCAAGAACGATGGCGCGCTTGTTGCGGTTGTAGGCTTGGAAGTGGGGCGAGTACTGATCCCCCTGATAGCTGCGATACGGGTCGCCCTCGGGACTTTCGACCTTGATCACGTCGGCGCCCAGGTCACCCAGCATCATCGCCGCGCAGGGTCCGGTGATGAATGTGCCCAGATCCAGGACCCGGGTGCCGTTCAGCACTGCAGCCATTTGCTCGAGTTGCGGCTCAGGCTTCATCGCTCGGCCGGAAACCTGCCGGAGCGGGCCCGTCGTACGAGACCGCCCCGGCTGCCGCGTGCGAGAGCACGAATCCGATCGGCCTTTGCTGTTCCTCGAGCAGGTGAGCGATCAGTCCGGCCGCGCGCGCAAGAATCGGAATGCCTTTCAAAGCCAGCAACGGATAGCCGGCATCGAGCAGCACGGCTGCTATGGCGCCGGAGACGTTCAACGACAGCGCCTTGCCCACCAGGTTCGGCAATACCCGCTCGACGAGTCGCGCAATCGCGACGTGCCGCCCGGCAATGCCGACTTCCACTGCAACCTCGAGCAGCCGTAGTGCACGCGGGTCATATCCCTTGTGCAATGGATGCCCGTAGCCCGGTATCGCCCGCCCTTCGGAGCGGAACTGACGCACGAGGGCCTGCGCCGCATCGTCCAGCGGCACCGCGTGCTCCGCACGCTCGGCGATTTGTGTGAAGAAGCGCCCAGCGGCTTCGGCCGAGCCCAACACGACCGAGCCGCAGCCGAGAATGCCCGCGGCGACCGCTCCCTGAAGCGCCTCCGGCGCGGCCGCCAGGGTCATGCGGCTGGCCACGACGCTGGGCACGAGGCCGTGCTCGGCGATGGACACCAGCGTGGCATCGAGCATGCGCCGCTGCGCCGCCGAGGGCATGGTGCCGGTCAGCAGCAACCAGAAATAATCGGTGAAGCTGACCTGGCCGATCAACTCGGATGCGAGCTCCCGGCCACGAACGAGGATCGTCTGCTCGTTCGAAGCGCTGATGCCGGAGCTGCGGTGCGTTTGCGGGCCGATCTTCACGCGGGACGTCTCCTCGCGAGCGGGCGGCGCGCCTCATTCGCGAGTTTCGCTATTCGAATATTGATTCGTATGTCGAACATGCTGAACCGATGGAACCGCATCCGTCAAGTCCCGGGACCGTTCGTCTCTTCTTTTCGCATATCGAATAAACTGGGCTCATGGTGCGACGCAAAGCCGCGCAGCCTCGCCGCGAAGCCATGGGGGGTCTTTCCAAGGGACTCGCCGTCATTCGCGCGTTCACGCGCGAACACGCCGCGCTGACGCTCAGCGAAATCGCGCGCGGCGTCGCGATGCCTGCAGCCACTGCCCGCCGGTGCCTTCTCACCCTGGAAGAGCTGGGGTACGTCATGCGCAGCGGACGCGGCTTTCTGCTTCGACCCAAGGTGCTCGAGCTCGGTGCGGCCTACCTGGAATCGATGAACATCGAGCAGCTGACCAAAACGCACCTGGAAGAGCTCGCTCGCAACACTGGTGATTCGGCCGCGCTGTGCGTGCTGGACGGCACCGACATCGTGTACGTGGCGCGCGCCTCGGTGCGGACATTGATTCGTCTGGAGGCGCACGTCGGCAGCCGCTTTCCGGCTCACGCTACGTCCACCGGACGCGTGCTGCTGGCAGGCCTGAGCGCCGCTGGACTCGAGACCTATTTCAAGACGGCAAGGCTCGAAGCCCTGACCGATCGAACCGTGGTCGATCCGGGAAGATTGCGCCAGCTGATCGATGATTGCCGCCGCTCGGGCTACGCGGCGGTCGAAGACGAGCTCGCCTACGGGGTCGTCGCACTCGGGGTGCCGGTGTTCGATCACAGCCGACGGGTGGTGGCTGCCCTGAATACCTCCAGCCACTCGCGCAAGATCACCAAGACCAAGCTGGTGCGGGATCGCCTGGCCATGCTGCAGGAAGTCAGCCGCCAGATCTCGGCGGATCTGGCCGGAGTGCAAATCCTGTCTTTGAGCGCGGAAGCCTGACGCCGGGGCGCGCCGCGGGTTCCTGTCTTAGAGCACGCAAGCCCGAGGCCGGCTCGATTGCGGGTCCCGAGGCTTGACGGGCGCTAAGCTCGCCCTGTAGTCTCTTTTCGAACGCGTGTTCGATATACGAAAATATTCGACCGCGGCCTCCGCAATGCCCAGTTCGCTAGCTCCGGATCAGGATCTGTACTTCTGGGTCGAAGGCGCACGGCTGCGCTATCGCGATGCCGGTTCCGGCTCCGCGGTGCTGCTGATCCACGGCTGGACGCTCGACCTGGACATGTGGGAGCCCCAAGTCGAAGCTCTCGCCGGTTCGTTTCGTGTGATCCGGCTCGACCGGCGCGGTTTCGGCCTATCGTCGGGCCGCCCGGCCCTGACCGACGACGTCGCCGATGTGCAGGCGCTGTGCCGACATCTCGCGCTGAAGCATGTTTCGGTCGTCGGCATGTCGCAGGGAGCCCGTGTCGCGGCGCGCCTTGCAGCGATCGAGCCGGACCTGCTTTCCTGCATCGTCCTGGACGGCCCGCCCGCGAGCATCGCTGGCACCCCGGGAAGCGGCGATGGCGATGTGCCGCTCGCTGAATTCCGCAGTCTTGTCCGAGCAGGCGGGATGGACGCGTTCCGCAGTGCCTGGAGCCGGCACGCGCTCGTTCAGCTCAGAACCAGCGACCCCCGAGCGCGTGAGCTTCTCAGCCGGATGATTGCACGCTACCGCGGAGAGGATCTGCAGCAACCGCCTGTGAACCCAATCGAGAGCTGCGATTCTCCCGCGCTCGGATCCATCCGCAAGCCCGTGCTCGTGATCGGCGGAGCGCTCGACATCGAAAGCCGCCGTAACGCCGCTGAGGCGATCGCCCGAAAACTGCCCTTCGCGAAACAGCGGGTCGTGCCCGATGCCGGACACTTGGCCAATCTCGACAATCCACAGGCATACAACGCCCTGTTGCTCGGATTCCTGGAGCAGCACGCGGGTGCGCCGCCTGCCGAGGCGCCGTGAACCCGGCGAGCCACGATCATGGCGATTCACCACCACAGTCTCGCACGCGTGGTCCGGTCACACGCTGAACTTTGCTGGAGCACACTCAATGGTCAAGGTTCTGGTCCTGTACTACAGCAGCTACGGTCATGTCGAGCAGATGGCCCGCGCACAAGCCGAAGGCGCTCAAAGGGTTGCTGACGCGCAAGTCACCGTGAAACGGGTCCCGGAACTCGTTTCGCGGGATTTTCTCGACCAGACCGGGCCCTTATGGGCACATCACGCGGATCGCAAGCAGGCTCGCGGCCGAAACCCCGACTTGACCATAATCTGCGCCGCAAGATTCGATAATCCCTGCAAAATTGTGAAAGACCCACCCGCGCCCTCGGAGCTAGCATTAGGCGGCGCGCGGACGCGGTCAATGTCCAACGAATCCATGGCTCTGGCCCTCGACGATCGGCATCGGCCGATCGAGATCAGCGCGCGCCGTTGGTCCAGCAGCGACGGGGCGTGGAGCGGATTTCCGGTCGAATGCCATGTGCTGGGCCCACGCGGACGCTTGAACGAATTCGGCATCGATTACACGCTGCTCGGACTGTGGGTCAAAGGCAAGGGCACACTGCGGGTCGACGACGGAAAGTCGGGCCAACGCGTGCGTTCCTTGCCGGGGCGTTTCGCGATCCTGGGCAGCGGATTCGAGCAGCGGCCGCTCGCCTGGACCGGAACCCGACGCGCGCCGGCAACGCCGCGCGGCATCGTGCTGTCGGCCATGCAAGCTCGTCGCGTTCGAGACTATGTGTGCGAGCACCTTGGCAGCGACATCAGCCTTTCCGAGCTGGCCAGCCAAGCAGGGTTGAGTCCGCACTACTTTTCGCTGCTGTTCAAGCGTGCGTTCGGGGTGTCGCCGTACCGGTACGTCCTGTCGGCGCGTATCCATCGGGCTAAGCGGCTGCTGGGCGAACGAAAGATGGCGATCTCGGAAATTGCGCTCGAACTCGGCTTTGCCGATCAGAGCCACTTCTCCAAAGTGTTCAAGACCTTCGTTGGTTCAGCTCCGGGGCAGTATCGGTCTTTATCTTGAGCTCCAACGGCATCAGCTGTATCCAATTTAGAAGCCCAGCAGCGGATCCCATAGCGTGCAGTGGTGACTGGCCGCGAAGTCCGCGTCGCTGATCAGACTACTCGATGGCAGATTCTCCGACAGTATCGTCTTCGCGCCGGCTTGGCTGCTGAACTGAGGCCAGGGCGAATTGCCAGACCCGTTTGGATTGCCGGTCCTGGCGAAATTGGTCCAAGCCGCCACCAGTTGGTCCGACAGCTTGGTCTCCTGCGCGTTCAGGGCACGCGAATTGACTCCGAACACGCCGCCGTGCCAGTTCGGGAACACGAACTGGATGTCGATCGTGTGCGCCGCCGCCGCCGAAAATCCCGGCATATCCGGGAAGTAGTATGGGGCGTTCTGGTAGGCGAACTCGTATTGATAGACCGGGACCCACTTGGCCCAAAGGTTCACCACGTGGCGCGCTGGGCACGCCAGGAACGGATCGGTGCCGACCGCCGCCCACGCCAATTGCGGCGAGGCGTAATTTGAAAGAGGGTATTGAGTGAGGACTTCGGCCGCAATAGCCGGCGGGTAGGAGGCGTTCACGGCGGCCTCGTACTGCGCGGCCGTCATCGACACCTGCGGCGGGCCGGAGAAATACTCTGTGATCGAGTTGCCGAATGTCAGCTCGTCCTTGGTGTTGCCGCCAAGAATCGGCATCCTGTTGAACTGCCCGGTGGTGTACGCCACTTCCGGCTCGATCGGAATGATCGTGCCGTCGATGATCGCGTTGCCCACGTACGGACCGTTGGCGTTCGGCGTTCCGGACAGCTGTAGGATGCGCGGCGCCGACAGCGCACGAAGGCACGACGCCGCGGCCGCATCCTGACCCGGGCAACCGGCAGCGGTCGCGAAGGCCGTACCCTTGCTCAGGGCATCGGACAAGGTGACATAGAAGCTGTTGGTCACTGGCGCGCTCTGGAAGATCGCCCGTTGGAACAGCCCGGTGGCCATCGGCGACAACATGCTCGCGCCCGTGTCGATTGCGCCGGCCGACTGCCCACCCAGTGTCACCCGTCCGGGATCGCCCCCGAAGGCCTCGATATTGCGCTGAACCCAGCGCAGCACCGCCTGCTGGTCCAGAATGCCGTAGTTGCCGAACGGATGGCCTTCGTTGTCCAGTGCGGGGTGCGCCAGGAATCCGAAGAGCCCCATCCGGTAGTTCATCGTCACCACGACCGTCGGCCTGCCGATCGGCCCACCAGTGGCGAGCTTGCTGCCGTCGTAGTCGCTGGATTCGCCGTCGACGTTGCCGCCGCCATGGATCCAGACCAGCACCGGGTTGCGGCTGCCGTTGTGGCCGAAATTGGACGTGAAGACGTTCAGATACAGGCAGTCTTCGTTGATGCTGCCCGGACCCGCAAACGCACCGAGTTCAGTGACTTGGGGACAGGAGCTTCCAAACTGGGTCGCGTCGCGCGGCGCGTGCCAGTGCTCGACCGCCTGCGGCGGGCGCCAACGCAGGTTGCCGACCGGAGGTGCCGCATAGGGGATGCCGAGGAAGATCCCCACGCCGTTCTTGACAAACCCGCGGATGGGGCCCTCGGCCGTCGATACGACCGGCCCGTCTTCCGAAGCGTTGTCGCCCTGCGCTTTGACGGACATGGTCAACGTGCCGGCCGCCAGCACCGAGCCGAGCAATAACCCCCTGGCGACCGCCCTCGGAAATGAGCTGTGCCTTGAATGCAGTCTCATCGTATATCTCCCCGTTACCATTCTTTTGCGAGCCCGCGGCGCAGGCGCTTGGACACTCGAGGCGATGATCGTCGCCGGCAACCTGTCTCATTCGGACGTTAGGAGGGCAAGGCGCACTCGTCTTGTCGAATCGTCCGCATATTTGCAGACTGTTCCAATCCAGATCGAATTGATCGGCCCAGCACGCCCACTCGCACGATCGTCGCCCGATCGCGTGCGATCGTCATTGCGCCTCTAACTCGAAGCCGGTACGCGGTGAACGCGGGCCGAGACGAAATTCATAAATTCCGGACGATTCCACAAGACGGCAAATCGCGCGAGCTATATACACACGATGAGGTGTACCGATTCCGACGCCATCAAGGGGGGCCCGTATGCGACGCCATCAAGTCATGAAGAAAGGCATCTCGATTCTATCCGCGGCCGTGCTTGCTTCATTCGCCACGAGCGCCTCGGGCTGGGTCAACCCGCTCACGCATCGATACGTGGACGGGGAGCTGAATATCTGTGATCAGGGAAGTTTCTTTGTGGGAGGCGTCCCCAAAGTCACGAACTATGCCTCCTCTTCCACAGCGGGGTCACCTCAACAGATCATCATCGGCCAGATGTATGTTCAGTTCGAGATCCCAAAGAAGCGCCGTCAGTGGCCGCTCATCGTGATGCACGGGTCCTCGCATACCGGGGCGTGTCTCGAAGCGACGCCGGACGGACGGGAAGGATGGTTGCCGTATGCAGTGCGCCGCTACAACCTCGCCATGTTCGTCGTTGATCAGCCGGGACGCGGGCGCTCCGGGTTCGATCAGAGCCTCATACAGGAGGCTTTGGGGACGAATAATTTGTCCCTGATTCCAACCAGCTGGGGCCGAATCACGGACAACGGCGCGTGGACGAGTTGGTTCGGTCATATCATTAACGGCACGAATATCGTCAATGGCACGATGATTCGGCACGGAGACCCCGGCGATCCTGATCCACCGGAGGACTTCTCGAATCCATCCGAAAAGCACGGCAAGTACCCGCCGGCGTTCCCGATCCCTCCAATCCCGAATTCCACGAATCCGGATCTGGTCGCGCGCCTGGGAGCGATCGGACCCGCGCCGAACCCGGCCAACGACACCTACCTGGGCCTGGACTATTACAAGCAGCTGGTCCCCAACGCCGAGGTGACACTGCCCACCTCAACGTGTGCCACCTGCGTGCCGACGACGGTCGCGTCGGTCAATACGTGGGGAGCGCGTGCCTTGGCTGACCTGATCGAAGGCCTCGGCGGAGCGATCCTGTCGGGCCACTCGCAAGCGGCAACCCCGCTGTTGCATACGATCCGATATCTGAAAGAGGACGATGCCGCGGGCAAGTGCGGTGCGCCCGGTGCCTGCCTGGCCATGTTGAAGGGCATGGTCATCCCGGAGGGAGCCGGTTTCAATCCCGCGGGTCTTGCGGGCGCGGGGCTCGTAGGGTCTGACTTCGACAAGATTCCGTTCCTGCTGGTGAACGGAGACTATCGTCCGCTCGCGACCCGGATAGGGAACCGTGCCGCCCGGGACATACTCAATGCCAGCCCGACGCGTTCCGCAGGCCCTGCACTGGTGTTGGATACGGAACTCGTAGGGCCTCAGTTCAACGGTCAAACCCACATGAACATGATTGGCACGACCAATCTGATCATGTTTGACCTGATCATGAACTGGGCCAGCAAGAACATAAAGAATCCGATTGTGGAAAACGGGTGCGGCGAAAACGATTGAGAAGACGAGGGTGACGAGGAAGGGTAAGAATCCGGTACTCAGTCCACAAGCCCGAACGTCGCGCCGAGCTCTGGCTCGGCCTCACGCAGTACGGCTGGAGCCGCCGTCGGATGCAGCTCGTCGGCGGTCGCACTCAGTCGAGCCAGTTCCACCATCCAAACATCGCTTTGAGCTGGCGATGCAAGGCTGAGCAAAAACGCAAGGGCTGTGCGCAGAGGCGCAGGCCCCGCGACCATCGTCCGTACACAGCTAGGACGCTCGGGTCGGTCTGTCCGATACTATTGACAGAGTTTGGGCTTTGTCTATAGTATCGGACACAATGACTCGGACCTTTCGACGGCCATTTCCTTCGGTCGAGCGGCAGATGCGAGCCTTTGGCGAGCGACTGCGTGCCGCTCGATTGCGTCGACGCATAACGACGATACTTTTTGCAAAGCGGATGGATATCTCCCGGGACACTTTGAATCGCCTGGAAAAGGGCGACGGAACTATCGCGCTTGGGACTTATATGCGCGCTTTGCATGTACTCGGTCTGGAGAAGGATTTCGATATCGTCGCCAGGGACGATGAACTCAGCCGGAAGCTGCAAGAGCTCAATCTGCCTCAGCCTCACACTTCCAGGGGCACCGACCAAGAACGCGGCGGCGGGGGAGCCAGCCATGGCTAGACCTGCTGGAACGGACGTCATCGAGGTGATGCTGGACGCAACCGAGCTTCGCGTTAAAGCAAGAGTCGGAACCCTTTACCCCCGGGCAGTTCGGACCGACTTCCTGGCGCCCTTCCGATACGAGCCTTCGTGGCTGGGCGCTGAGCACGCATTCCTGCTCGACCCCAGACTCGAGCTGTGGAATGGCGAGCAGTATCCTCCGGCCGACGCGCCTGCGTTCGGCGTTTTCCTGGACTCTGCGCCCGACCACTGGGGTAGGGCCCTGATGGAACGACGCGAGGCCGCGCTGGCACGGCGGGAGGGGCGCGCGATGCGCGCCTTGCAGGAGCTCGACTTTCTGCTCGGAGCTCACGACGTGACCCGCATGGGCGCGCTGCGTTTTCGTGTATCGCAGAACGGGCGGTTTCTCGACCACGGTACCAATCCGGCGCCGCCAGTCAGTAGCCTTGCCGAACTGGCTCACATCAGCCGGCGCATCGAGGAGCCCGGCGCAGAGAATTTGCCCGAATACGAAAGCTGGCTGGCCATGCTCAGCGCGCCGGCTACATCACTGGGAGGTGCACGGCCGAAGGTGAATTTCACCGACAAGGACGGTCGGCTGTGGATAGCAAAGTTCCCGGCACATGACGACCGCTATGATGTGGGCCGATGGGAGTTTGTGGTTCACCGGCTTGCCGCCCGGGCGGGAGTGCGAGTTCCCGAGTCACGACTGGAACAACTCACCGACCGGCACGGTACGTTCTGTGTAGCGCGCTTTGACCGCATCCCTGGAAGTCGGCGGATGTACGCCTCCGCGATGACCCTGCTTGAGCGACACAACGACGAGCCAGGCGGCAGCTACCTGGATATCGCGGAATTCATCTCGGATCAAGGTGCCAATGGCCGCATCGACCAGGACCTGGAACAACTCTTCCGTCGCGCCGTGTTCAATGTGCTGATCGGCAATCGGGACGACCACCTTCGAAATCACGGCTTTACTCTGGAGCCGACCGGCTGGCGGCTATCCGATGCCTTCGGCATGAACATTAACGTCGCCAAGGCTCGGCATGACTTGACGTTTGACGGACAAAGCGCTGAACCCAACATCGGGACCGTTCTCCAGACAGCCGACCTCTACAGGCTCCAGGCCGGGCGTGCGAGAACCATCGTCAACGAAGTACGTCGTGCAGTCTCAGCATGGAGGGACGAAGCCCCTCATCAAGGCTTGACAGGATCGGAGCTGCAGCGGATGGAAGCAGCCATCGAGGCCTAGATTGCAAGACGTCGATGAGCGTGGCAACTTGCGCCTAGGAAAGATCATCCGGGGCGCCGCGCTGTGAGGAGCGGCTGGAAGTAGATGTCGTCGAGGCGGCGCGGCTGAGCGAATCCCGCCTCCGCCAGCAGCTGCAGCAGCCGCGCGATGCCGATCGCGTAGTACCGGCTGCGGAAGACGCGGGTCTCGCACGGACCCGCGTCCGGATCGCGCGTCAGGTACATGTGCAGGTCGTAGCAGTCCCCGTCCCATTCCCAGAGTTGATAGGCGAGTAGGCGCGCGCCCTGCTCCACGCGCACCGCGTGCGGGCGCAGGTCGGGGTTGCGGCGCTCGATGCGGGCGTAGTCGCGCACCGAGAACACGGCGATGCCGCCGGGCCGCAAACAGCGCAGGCAACTCCGAAACGCCTGCAGGATCTGGCCGTCGTCGAGCAGGTGCGGAATGCTGTTGTCGCAGGCCAGGACCGCCGCAAGCGAGCCGTCCGCGGCGTAGCGCAACTCGCGCAGGTCGTCCAAGCGCGTGGCCGTCTGCAGGCCTCGGGCGGCCAGCTCCGTGCGCAGGCGCGCAAGCGCGCCGGCGGAGATGTCCGAGGCCGTGACCCGGAATCCGCGGGCGAGCAGGCCCAGGGTCTGGGTGCCAATGCCGCAGGACGCGTCCAGCACCTCGTCCCCGGGTCCCACGCCCGCATCGCGCAGCACGCCGGCGAGGACTTCGCCTTGGCGCTCGATGGCGCGCTCCCAGTCCTCGAAGATGAGGTGGTAGAACGGTGCGAGCTCGTCGTAGAAGTCGGTCGTCATGGTGTGTCCGCATGGACAAGGGTCGTCGGAATCGCCAGGGACAATGCCGGTTGCCGTCGGCGCGCTACGACACGAGCCTCGAGCGGATCTTGATCTCGCGCGTGAGCGTTCTATGGATCGGGCACTTGTCGGCAATCTCCATCAGTCGGGCACGCTCGGTTTCCGGCACGTCGCCTTCGATGTTGATGTCCCGCGTAATTTCTCCGATGTCGCCCTCCTTCGTTTCGCAATCGGCGCAATCCCGCGCGTGAATGTTGCGGTGAGAAAGGCGCACCGAGAAGCGTTCGGCGGCGATCCCCTTGCGCTCGGCATACAGGCGCATCGTGATCGAGGTACAGGCGCCCAGAGCAGCGACAAGGTAGTCATAGGGCGCCGGCCCGGCATCGTCACCGCCGACTGAAACAGGCTCACCCACCATAAACGCATGGCGGCCGGCCCGCACGCGCTGCGCCAGAGGCCCCGTGCGCGTCTCACTCACTTCGACCACGCCCGGGGGCAACGCCGCCGTTTCTGCGGCGACCGGCAAATAGCGCGATGCCCAGGCGGCGATCACATCGGCCAGATAGATGGCATCCTCACGCTTGCTGATCAGATGATCGGCCGTGTCGAGCGAGATAAAGCTCTTGGGATGCCGCGCAGCAGTGAAGATCGCGCTTGCATTTTCGATGTCGACGTATTCGTCGCGCGGTGCATGGCACACCAGAAGCGCCTTCTTCATGTTCGCCAAGCCATCGAGTAAATTCTGTCCCGCCACATCGTCCAGAAACTGTCTGGTGATCGTGAAGGTGCGGCCCGCAAGTTCTACTTCGGCTGTTCCCTTCTCGACGATCTCCGTTGCCTTGCCCGCAAAATAACGCGTGATGTGGGCGGCGGAGGACGGCGCACCGATCGTGACGACGCCGGTCGCTTCGGGCACTTGCGGCGCCGCAGCGAGTACCGCCGCCCCACCCAGGCTGTGGCCAATCAGCAGGGACGGCGCGGCATGGCTGTGTCGCAAGTAATTCGCCGCCGCCACGAGATCGCTGACGTTCGACGAGAAGTTGGTATTGGCGAACTCACCCTCGCTGCTGCCGATACCGGTGAAGTCCAAGCGCAACACCGCAATGTCACTTGCTGTGAGACCTTGCGCAATCCGCGAGGCGGCGAAGATGTCCTTGCCGCACGTGAAGCAATGAGCGAACAGGGCAAAGGCGCGGGGATTTGGCGGCAAGTCGAGGCGGGCCGCCAGACTGCTCCCGGTGGAACTCGGAAAGTTGATCTTCCTTGACTCGAACATGGCAGCCTCTCAAAAATCCTGGAGTGTCGGGGATTGCTGTAGTCGTACGCGCGCCGTCGGGCGCTGCCCGGATCGTATAGCCGGTTTCGTCGAATCGTCTATCCGCCGGCGCGCGTATCGTCCAGCAAGTCGGCAATCGGCACGTGCTCGCGACCGGTCTATCCTGTGGGGTCGTCGTGGTTTGGGAGAGGTGACATGGCGCACGCGAGGGCGAGCATCAGCACGACGAATTATGCGGTCTCGATCACGACGGGTCGTCATCAGCTTAGCGCCGACGAAGGCGCCGAGCGGGGCGGTAAGGATGTCGGGCCCGCACCGTACGACCTCCTGTGCTCGGCACTGGGCGCATGCACGGCGATCACGCTGCGCATGTATGCGGAGCGCAAGCAATGGCCGCTGCGTGCGCTACATGTCGACGTGCGTTTCAGGCTGGAAGGCAAGGAAGGCGCGATCGCGCGCGTGCTGAGCTTCGAGGGCGAACTGGACGACGAGCAGCGCGCGCGGTTAGCGGACATCGCCGAACGCACGCCCGTTACGTTGACGCTGAAGCAGGGCCTGCCGATCACGACGACGCTGAGGTAACGACGGCGTGTTCGAGCTTCGGGTGCGTGTCGCTTGACCTCGGACAATGTTTCTATATAATTGGAAATATAGATCTAATGTGCGCATCGGTGAAATTCCCCCGAAATTCGTTCGAATCGCTACTTTTGAGGCCACCTCGTGCGAAGCGCCAAAGCGATGGCTGACCGCGATCCGCCTGGTCAGCCGACAACGGGAACGGCGGTCGACGATCCGGACGCCGTCGCCAGGCTGGCTGCGCTCGCTCAGGAGACGCGGCTTGCGATATTCCGGCTGCTTGTGCAACAGGGTCCAGAAGGCCTGGCGGTGGGGGAAATCGCTGAGCGCTTGCAGCTGGCCGGGGCGACCCTGTCGTTTCACCTGAAAGAGTTGGCCCACGCGCAGCTGGTGGCTGCCCGTCAAGCGGGTCGCTTCATCTACTACAGCGCCAACTACCGGACCATGAATGGCCTGATCGATTACCTCACCAGGAACTGCTGCCAGGGCGCGACCTGCGACATTACTTGCGCCCCGGCGGCACAACGCAAGCGGAAGAACCCATGAAACGATTTCACGTGCACGTCGCTGTGCAGGACCTGGCTGCCAGCATCCGGTTTTACTCGTCGGTGTTCGGCGCCGAGCCCTCGGTGGTGAAGCCCGACTACGCGAAATGGATGCTGGAGGATCCGCGCATCAACTTCGCCATCTCGCAGCGGGGCGCCGCCGCTGGCGTCAACCACCTGGGCATCCAGGTCGACTCGGCCGAGGAGCTGACGGCCTTGCGCGAGCAGGTGGCGGCAGCCGACATCCAGGCGCGCGACGAGATCGGAGCCAACTGCTGCTACGCCAAGTCCGATAAGTATTGGGTGACGGATCCCCAGGGCGTGGCTTGGGAGACCTTCCACTCGCTCGGCAGCATCCCCGTGTTCGGCGCGGACTCCGCGTCCGAGGCCCTTTGCCGAAGCCGTCGTCGAAGTCGATAATTATTGATCGGCACCCAACTTGAATTGCGCGGAAGGCGGCGACACAAACCCTATGGGAAGCACCACGAAAGCAAACCATCTCTTGCTCGCCGCGACACTCGCCTGCGCCATTGCGGCTCCGATCGAGACCCTGGCTAGGGATGACAGCATGGTCCAGCAGATGACGCCCCCAGCGATTCGATTGCCCAACGAAGGCGCGTTGCCCTCTCTCGGCGGTGCGGCCGAATGGCTCAATTCGCCGCCATTGACTGCAGCCGGCCTGCGGGGAAGAGTCGTCCTCGTCGACTTCTGGACCTACACCTGCATCAATTGGCGACGCACGCTTCCCTATGTCCGCGCGTGGGCCGAGAAGTACAAGGCCCAAGGATTGGTGGTGATCGGCGTGCATTCGCCCGAGTTCGAATTCGAGAAAAACGCCGATAACGTTCGCCAGGCGGCGAAGGACATGAGGATCGACTACCCCATCGCGATCGACAGCGACCATGCGATATGGGGTGCCTTCAACAACGAATATTGGCCGGCCCTTTATTTCATCGATGCGCAGGGGCATATTCGACATCATCAATTCGGCGAGGGCGAATACGGGCAGTCGGAAAAGATCATTCAACAATTACTGGCCGAGACGGGAACCGGCGGCATCAGTCATGGACTTGTCTCGGTCGATGCTCGTGGTGCGGAGGCCGCGCCCGATTGGAGCAGCTTGAAGTCTCCGGAAAACTATGTCGGCTACGAGCGCACCGAGAATTTCGAACCTCCCGGCGGTGCCGTGCGGGGCAAGCGTCACGTCTATACGGCGCCCGCGCGCTTGAATCTGAATCATTGGTCTCTTTCGGGCGATTGGACGATGGACAAAGGGGCCACCTTGCTGAACAAGGCCAACGGCCGGATCGTGTACCGCTTTCACGCCCGCGATCTGCATCTCGTGATGGGACCGGCTGCGCGAGGAACTTCCGTGCGATTTCGCGTGCTCATCGATGGACAGCCGCCGGGCGCGGCTCACGGAATCGACGTCGACGAGCAAGGCAACGGAACGGTGACCGAACAGCGGATGTATCAGCTGATCCGGCAGCCGAAACCCATCGCGGATCGACAGTTCGAGATCGAGTTTCTCGATTCGGGTGTGGAAGCTTTTTCTTTCACGTTCGGCTGATCCAGCCTGATGCCTACCTCCTATCGCACAGTGAAGGTCGACGGACTTTCCATCTTCTATCGGGAAGCGGGACCGAAGGAATCCCCAACGATTCTCCTGCTCCACGGCCTGCCCTCTTCGTCGCGAATGTTCGAGCCCCTCTTCGCCCGGCTTTCCGATCGTTATCACCTTGTCGCGCCCGATTACCCTGGCTTCGGACACAGCGACTGGCCGGATCCGAAGACATTCGCGTATACGTTCGATCACTACGCCGAGGTCATGAATCACGTCACCGAAGCGCTCGGACTCTCGCGCTACACGCTTTACCTGCAGGATTACGGCGGCCCCGTGGGTTTTCGCATGGCCTTGGCCTATCCGGACCGGATCGACGCTCTGATCGTCCAGGACGCTGTGGCGCACAACGAAGGCCTGGGAGCAAATTGGAGGACGCGTCGGGCCTTTTGGGCTGATCGCGCTGCCAACGAAAGCGCGCTCCGCACCAATCTCCTGTCGCTGCAGACGACGCGGACGCGTCATGTCGGGAACGATCCCAACGTGGAACGCTATGACCCGGATCTGTGGACCGACGAGTTTGCCTTTCTCAACCGGCCCGGCCAGGCCGATATTCAAAGCGACCTCTTCTACGACTACCGCACGAACGTCGAGTCCTACCCGAAGTGGCAGGCCTGGATGCGCGAGACGCAACCTCGCCTTCTTGTCCTGTGGGGCAAATACGACCTGTCTTTCGAGCTGTCAGAACCGGAGGCCTATCGTCGCGACGTGCCGAACGCTGAAGTTCACGTTCTCGAGGCCAGTCATTTCGCATTGGACACGGCTGCAGATGAGATTGCCGCGTTGGTCCGAGGCTTTGTCGGCTCTTCACGTTGAAGGGGCCGGATCGCCATCAGCTAGCCGCCGCCTCGCGATGGCGTTCGGGTATCAGTGCGAGTGCCCGCTCGAGCAACAAGGTCTTTTGCCATCTATCCACCCTGGTTTAGTACACGTGCATCGCGCTACATCACCGCGGTCGGCAACCAAGAGCGTACGGACGCGACCTACGGCTTGGCCGACTATTACGGATTCAAGACGGGAGAACTGATCACCGACGACCAGCGTAATGTCACGCGCTGCGCATCGACGGTGCGGATGAACTGGACTGGGTGCTGACACTCGGAGCCGTGGTGCGCACAGAAGACGGCGAGTCGCTCCGCAAGGGCGACACCAGACACCAACGTCAAACGACAAATCGGGAGAAGCACATGGGTATGGCGGCGAAGCACTTTGGAAGATCACTGGCTTCAGTACTAGCGCTCGTCGTTTCGGCTCCAGTCGTAGCAGCCGACACGCCGGTGACGACGCAGATCGTGGATGCGCTGAACAAGTTGTATGGCACGCATCCGGGATTCCGCGCCAACCATGCAAAGGGCGTAGTGGTAGAGGGTCATTTCAAGGCTTCGCCGGGGGCGGCGCAGCTCAGCCGCGCATCGCTGTTTGATGGGCGCGCCATCGCGGTGACGGTGCGTTTCTCCGACAGCGGTGGCCTGCCGGATGTCGCGGACGGGTCCGCAGGCGCCAATCCGCATGGCATGTCGATCAAATTTCACCTGCCGGGCGGAACCGACACCGACATGGTAATCAACTCGCTGAAGTTCTTTCCGGTAGCCACTGGAGAGGACTTCCGGGATCTGCTGCTGGCGATCAGCGAGAGTCCGCCCAATGCGCCGAAGCCGACCAAAGTCGATCAGTTCATGGCGAGCCACCCGAGCGCGCCGAAGGCGTTTGCCACCGTCTCAACTCCAGGCAGTTTTGCAGATGAGGAGTACTACGGCATCGACGCTTTCGTCTTTGTCAGCAAGGACGGACGCAAGCAGGCTGTGCGCTACATCATGGCGCCGGAGAAGGTGGTGCACCTGACGCCGCCCGAAGCCGGCAAGAAGGCCCCCGACTTCCTGGTGGACGAACTGCCCAAGCGAATTGCACAAAAGCCGGTCGTGTTTCATTTGAAGGCGCAGCTTGCCGCGGCCGGCGATCAAACCAAGGACCCGAGCGAACCCTGGCCTGACACCCGCAAAGTGGTGGAACTCGGCGTGCTGACGCTGGACAAGCCCGTGGCGGACAGCTTGGCGGTACAGAAGAAGTTGCTATTCATGCCAACGCAACTTACGGACGGCATCGAGCTTTCGGACGACCCTCTGCCCATCGTGCGTGCCGGCGCGTATACGGTGTCGTTTGCGCGGCGGCAATAAGCGTCGAAAGCTCGACGCCGCAGCATGAGGACTGTGAGGAGCGAACGGCTCAGGCACCTCCTGCGGTCGCGACGGCCTGCGCTTGCTTGGCCTCTGCATGAACCTTGGGACAGGTGCCCTGCACGTCCTCGCGGATGATTTGCGCCAGACGCAGCGCACCGGGTCCAGCGTAGTCGCGGTCGGCGAAGACCAGGTACAACTCTCCGGACAGCTTGGCCCCTTCGCGCAATGGCAGCGGCTTGAGCAGGCCGCTTTCCAGCTCGTTGCGGATGGTTTCCTCGGAGAACCATGCGAAGCCCAGCCCCATGCACGCGGCGTGAATCGAGGTCGCCTTGTGGCTGACCGTCCAGATCTGCTCAGCCCCAACCCGACTGCCGCTGCGGCGCTGGCTGCCGCTGTCGCGAATCAGCAGGTGGCGGTGCTTGCGCAGATCCTGCAGCGTGAGGTCGCGACCCAATTGGTGCAGCGGATGATCGGGGTGAGCGGCCAGGATGAAGTTCAGCCGCATCAGCGGATCGCCGACGAAGCCGGCCGGCACTTGTGAGCAGACCGCCAGATCGACCTTGCGCTGAAGCAGCATCTCCTCGGTCCCGCTGAGCACGCTCTCGTACAGCTCGATGCGGGTCTGGGGCCGCTCATCGGCGAAGCGCGCAAAGCACTGCAACAGCAGCCAGGTCGGAAAAATGATCTCGACGGCCAGACTCAGTTCGGGCTCCCAGCCTTGTGCCAAGTTGCCGGCGGCCATTTCGAGCGAGCCAGCCTCATCCAACAGCGCCTTGGCCCGTCGGTACATCACTTGGCCGGTCGGCGTCAGGTGAGCCTTGCGGCCGATCACTTCGAACACCTTGACCCCCAGCAGCGACTCCAGCTTCTGCACCGCGTAGGTCACCGCGGACTGACTTTTGTGAAGATTTTCAGCGGCTTGCGCGTATCCGCCGGCATCGACGACGGCCAGCAGGGCGCGCCATTGGTCCAGCGTGATCTTTGGGGTGATGGTCATCTATCTATCCAACTGATAACAACCGTCCAAATTTTCGTCTTTTCTATCCAATAAATCAATAGTTAAATGGCGGCAACACCCAAGGACCAGGAGATACGCCATGACAACGCTGCTTCAGATCAACAGCAGTATCAACAACGGCAACGGTCAGTCGAGCCGCCTCGCCGACCAGTTCGTTGCCGCCTTTCGCGAACGCAACCCCGATGCCCGCTTCATCAAGCGCGACCTGGCGGCCGAGGCCGTGCCGCATCTGACCGCCGAGCGGTTCGGCGCCTTCATCACGAAGCCGGAGGAACACACGCCGACCCAACGCGCGGTGGTGGCCTACTCGGACGCGCTGATCGCCGAGTTGAAGAGCGCGGATGTCATCGTGCTGGGATTGCCGATGTACAACTTCGGCGTGCCCTCCCAATTGAAGGCTTATTTCGACCACATCGCGCGCGCCGGCGTAACGTTCCGCTACACCCCCAACGGTCCTGAAGGCCTGCTCACCGGCAGGAAGACCTACGTCTTTGCGGCTCGCGGCGGTCAGCACGTCGGCACGCCGCTCGATACGCAGACCAGCTATGTGCGCGACTTCTTCCGCTTCCTCGGCATTTCGGATGTCGAGTTCGTATACGCGGAAGGCTTGGCCGTAGGTCCCGAGGTGCGCGAAGCGAGCCTGGCCAAAGCGACCGAGCACGCGGTTCGGCTGGCGGCCTGAGCGACCGATTCCCCAGGATCTTTATTTTTCGATTAACGACCTCATTTTCAGGACTACTTCGATGAACAAGCCTTTTGAATCCACCCGCCCTTACACCGACCTGGTCGGCCGCGTGCTGATTGCCGTGATCTTTCTGCTTTCGGGCTGGAGCAAGATCGCCGGCTATGCGGGCACGCAGGCCTATATGCAGTCGGCGGGCGTTCCAGGCGCGCTGCTGCCTGTGGTGATTCTGGTCGAGCTGGCGGGCGGCGTCGCGATCGTCGCGGGTCTGTACACGCGACTGACGGCGCTGATCCTGGCGGGCTTCTCGATCGTGGCCGCGCTGCTGTTCCATAACGGCCCCGACCTGATTCAGCACATCATGTTTCTGAAAAATCTGGGCTTGGCGGGTGGATTCCTCTTCCTGGTGGCCAATGGCGCCGGGCGGTTGAGCCTCGACCACGCACTTCAACGCGCTTGAGCCCATCGGTAACCCACCCCAACGCCTCAGTCCCAAGGAGACTTTGATGAGTAGCGCCAATCCGCGCACCCTGGCCCGCGTGATCCAATCGTTGCCGACCTCCGACGGCGCCGGCGTCAAGTTGCGCCGCAGTCTCGGAGCGCAGCCCGGCCTGCACGTGGACCCGTTCCTGATGCTGGACGAATTCTTTTCCGATAACCCGAACGACTACCTGGCCGGCTTCCCGGCGCACCCTCATCGCGGCTTCGAGACGGTCACGTACATGCTCGACGGCCACATGCGTCACGAAGACCACCTGGGAAATCGTGGAGACCTCGGTCCCGGTGGCGTGCAGTGGATGACTGCGGCGCGCGGCATCATTCACTCCGAGATGCCTCAACAGACCGAAGGGCGGATGCGCGGCTTCCAGTTGTGGATCAACCTGCCGTCGAAGGAAAAGATGAAGCCGGCCGGGTATCGCGACATTCCCGCGGGCGAAATCCCGGTGGTGCGTCTGCAAGGTGGCGGCCACGTCAAGGTCATCGCCGGCGCGTTCGGCGATACGCGGGGCCCGGTCAACGGCAATGGCGTGCGGCTGTCGACCGACCCGCTGTATCTGGATGTGCATCTACCCGGCGGGGCAGAGTTCGTCGCACCACTGACGTCCGGCCACAACGCGTTCCTCTACACCTATGAAGGCAGTGCCGAAATCGGCCCGTCCGGCCAGGCGAAGCCGTTGCCTCATCGCGCCGCCGGCGTGCTGTCGGACGGCGGCGAAGTGCGGGTGAAGGCCAGCGCCGACGGTGTGCGTTTCCTGCTGCTGGCGGCCAGGCCTCTGCACGAGCCCGTGGTGCAGTACGGGCCGTTCGTGATGAATACACGGGAGGAAATCGAGCAGGCTCTGGCCGATTATCGGGGAGGGCGCCTGACTGCGACGGCCTGATGCATCGGGTACGATGGATCTCGGAGGAGGGTGAAGACGTCCGGCAACCGAGGCGCGCGGCGCGTCGCACTCTCGGACCATCGCCGACTATCGGGCCGATGACCTGTTCAGGGCTACGGCGGCGCGTATGAGCGTCTTGAAGGCATCCTCATCTATTTCATCACCCTGATGGAAGTCGATAGCGCGCCTGGCGTTGCCTTCAAGGCTGGAGTTGAATAGCCTTGAAGGGTCCTTGAGCGAAGCGCCCTTGGAGAACGTCAGCTTCACGACGCTCTTGTATGTCTCGCCGGTGCAGATCAGTCCATCGTGAGACCAAACCGGAACGCCTCCCCACTTCCACTCCTCGACCACCTCAGGGTCAGCCTGTTTGATGAGAGCGCGGGCATGGGAGAGCGTCTTGCCCCTCCAGTCGTCCAGTTCCTTGATCCTCGCGTCGATCAGCCCAGAAGGGGATTCGCCCTTGGTCGTTGCGCTCTTTTTCATATTGCTTGCACCTCATTCGGCTGTTTTTCTATCCGCGCCAATACCTGCTCCAGGGCCGCAAAGAACTGCGGCCACCCGCCCTTGGCGCCCTGGTAGGCCTGCTGCTGATCCGGCCGGAAGCCCGACTGCTCCATGCGCAGGTGGGTCCCCGTGCTCGTAGGGGTGAGAGTCCAAGTGACGACTGAATCGCGCCCGCTTCCTAATGCTGCGAGGCTTCCTTCATCCCAGCCGCGTGAGCATTGCTCAGGTCCACCCCCGAGCGCTCTGTGGGGTAGGGGCGACTGCCCATCAGGCCGGCCCACAGCACGCGGTTGTATGTAGCCGAATCGACCTTGTCCTCTTCGGAGAAGTCGAAGTGCCGGGTCCTTGCCGCCCAGTATTTCGCACTGTGCGTTGGCTTGGTCGCCGAGGCATACATCACGCCTGCAGGTAACGGCAGCCCGGTTGTCTTCAGCAGACTGGACGCGGTCGCCATATAGTTCCAGGTGGTCTGCTTCAAGTCGAACACTTCAGTCATCGGGCCCTGGTTGGCATCGTAGAGGCCCAGGTGATCGAGACCCAGGACGTCAGTGATGGTCCTGATCACATTGACTGTCGTGTAGTGCTCGCTGATCACCGCGGATTTCTTCACATAGGGTCCGACGACGAAGGCCGTACTGCGGTGCGCATCGACGTGGTCTGGACCATCCTGAGCGTCATCCTCGACGATGAAGATCAACGTGTCGCCCGCATAGGGACTCTTGGCGACCGCCTCGACCAGGCGTCCGACGGCATAGTCGTTGTCCGCGACCTGGACCTCCGGCGTGTTCACGCCGTCGATCGCGCTGCCATAGTTGCCGGTGTGGTCGTTCATAAGTCGGACCAGGCTGAGGTTGGGCAGACTGCGGTTGGCGACATACCCGTTGAACTCGCGCTCCCATTCCCGCTCGCGATAAAAGTCCGGGTAGTTGTCATCGAAGCCACGGAAATACACGTCGGTGACGGTCGCTGGCGCCAGGTCCGGATTGGCCGCGTAAGCTTGCACGATGCCGTGTGCGAAGGGTGTGCGGTCGAGCGGGATCTGCAGAGCCGCATACGGCGTGCCCGCCAGGTGATATCGGGTCAAGTCAATGAAGAACCCGTAGTTGCGCACGCTCAGATTGGCGCGCAGGGCCGCATTCCACAGGTAGCCCTGTTGCGTGTCGCCGTCGGGGCCATCCGGCGAGGCCACGTTGCCGGTGCCCGGCAAGGTGTCGGCGTCGAGGCTCTGCGACAGCGGGTTCGCGGCATCGCGGGCGCTGCCGCTCAGGCCAACATTGACATTTCGGTTGGTCCCTTCCCAGTCGTACGATCCGCCGCCGCCGTTGCCCGCGTAGTTCGGGGGCAGCATCTTCGCCCCGGCATCGGACTCGCGCGCCGCGGTACTCCACGGCCAGCCATTGCCACTGACTTCGCCCGTGTCGTAGAAGTTGTCGAGCGCGACGAACTCGTTGGCCAGCGCGTGAAGATTCGGCGTGGTCTTCTGCGGGAATTCGGCCAGCGCCGGGTCGCTGTTGCCCTTGCCCAGGTCGCCAAGCACCTGATCGTAGGTGCGGTTTTCCTTGATGATGTAGATGACATGCTTGATGTTGTCGCGCAGAGCGGCCATCACCTGCTCGTCTTCCGGGCTGATCTGGCTGTCGAACCCGTTGTTCTCCACCACCTTCCGGGTGAGCTGAAGCAATTGGCCGTGATTCGGAACCGGCAAGCTCAGCAGGGCGGAGCCGGTGAGGTTCTCGACGTATTGGTTGGCGCCGAACGTGACGGGTGAATTCGCCACAGGGCAAGGAAACGTCTCGTAGCCCAGGCAGTTGCCGGGATTGGGGCCAGGCACCGTCTTGGCATTGCTCACGTACAGCGTTTCTCCGTCGGCCGAGACACGCACATCGGACGGGTACCAGCCCGTCGGGATGAGCCCCGTGACCCTAGCCCTTGATTTTACGAGCGAAACCACTGCAAGCGAGTTGGTGCCACGATTGGCGACGTAAAGCGTTCTTTCGTCCTGCGACAGCGCCAGAGCGTCAGGCGAAGCGCCTTTGTACCGTGCCTTGCCGGGGGTGAGCAGGCCGGCAGGCGCGACCGTCGCGACAGTGTCCGTGACGATGTTCTTTTGCGTGTCAATGATGGAAACGATGTCGGCGTTGTCCGAGGCCACGTAAAGCGTCGTCTGGGTCCGATTGAGCACCATCTTGTTGGGGTTGCCCTGCACAGAAATGCGTGCCCTCACCACAGGCGTCGCGCCCGCGATATCGACCACCACGACCTCGCGATCCCGCTCGCTGCTCACGTAGGCCGTACGATTGCCGACGATGGCCACCGAGTTCGGGTACTCGCCACCGGGCGTGCCGCTGGTGCCCCCGCTCTTCCCGGGCCGCAGGTCCCGTTCGGCGAGCACTTTCGAATTGACCAGGTCAACGACGCTGACGGAGTCGTTGTAGCGGTTGGCCACCACAGCCCGGGCGCCGTCGGCAGTCACGGCGATGCCGGTGGCCGTGGCGCCTTGGCCTATGCCGAGGCCGCTCGTGTGGCCAAGCTTGATCGGCGCTCCCGACTCGGTCCAGGTGCCTGCGTTCAGCGCAAAGACGTGCACGTTGTCCTCGCCGGCGCCAGGCACGTAGAACTTCCTCCCGTCCGGCGAAAACGCGATGCCGACGTAGCTGTTCGATACCTTGAGCACCTGCTTTTGCACCGGCGCTCCTTTGCTCACGTCGAACACGAACACGAACTGGGTGGAGTCGGCTGGCAGAAACCTGCCTTTGTCGTCGACGACGAAGTTGTAGCCGCTGGTCAGGACCAGAAGCGTGCGACCGTCCGGGCTCAGGGCCTCGGACTGTGCAAAGCCGGCGGGCAGCGTCGGGTTATCCGCAAGTCCAGGATTGAGGATCGAATAGGTGGCACCCTGCGCCGCGGTAGGCGAAATGCGCTGGCCGGTCGGAAGCAGTGTCGTTTCGGTGGCTTCGGTCGGCTCCTGCGTTTCCGCGACTGCTATCGACGGTCCCGCCAGCCATGTGGCACTGCCGAGCAGCGCCATCGTTGCCAGAGTCTTCAATCGCATAGCGTTCCCTCCTTGAAGAAGCCGCGCGCGGCTCTTGGTTCCGGAACGGGATCGCAGGCCCCAGATCGACCCGGCTTGCGGTCGTTCCCGGGAGGCCTGCGCGCATCGGCGTGCCATTTTTCTCCCACCGTCTAGCCTTCGCATGCGGCGAAACAACGTCGACCGCGAGGAGGCACGATAGTCGGTGATTGTAAAACGTCACGATCTGCGCGAGCAGAATCTCGGCGCCAGCGCGTTCGGCCCGCATGATGAAGCTACCCGTCCCGTCGATGGTGCCCCCGATAACTTTGTCACCAGCGCAAATCGCGACTAATAATTCGCGCGCGCGCGGTATTTGATTCGACCTTGGTCCAATTTACATGGCGGAACAGACTAAATAGTCTGCTCGGCTTCGGTGCACCAGAGGCGCAAGCCATCCATGGCGACCACGGCGACTCCTGACGGTTTCGATCGCGTCTAGAGCATCTTCCTGCGTTGTGTCTTAGACCCAAGCCCTTGCAAGCCGCGCGGGTTAAGCGCTTCGAGCACGAGCACCAGTAGCAAAGCAGTTGGCGGGAGTACCCGCCGCAAAGTCTCCACCAAGCACGGAGCGAGTTGAGCGCTGTTTAGCACGATCACCCGAGGAGAAGACGATGTCGAGACCAGAACGATTACCGGGTTCTCGCGAGGAAGATGCCTGGTTGAGCGACGAACAACTGGAGCGGTGCGCACCGGCGGAAGCCGAGGCCTTCCAATCACCCATCCCAACCCGGATGGTTTCCAATGGCGAGTACATGCCGCACCCGCAAACGGATAAACAAAGGCGCGTCGAGGAGCGGGTCAAGGAGCTGGCGGCCTCGAGCTCGAAAAAGCTCGGAATTACTCGGCGGCAGTTCCTTGAAAGTACGGGCGGCTTGGCCGCGTCGTTCCTGGCCATGAACGAGGTGTATGGCGCCAACTTCAAGGTAAGCCAGGTGGAGTTATTCGAGCCGGCGGCGCACGAGGAGAACGGGCCTCCCAAGGACTTGTTCGTGCTCGACGACCAGACGCACATCGTCCGATCGAGCTTGAACGGCCCGAACGGCTTGCGAGCCCTGGCTCAGGGACCGGGGTCAGTGTCGACGGGTGGGGGGTTTGCGTACAACCCCTTTAATGGCGTGGGTGGAAACGCGGCCGGTGTCGACGAGCTGGGCAATCCCTGGACGGACTGGAATCCGGCGCAACTTGGCCCCGATTCGCCCCCGAACTCGGGTCCACCGACAACGCTGCTTGGCGAATTCCACCTCGGGGAGTACATCAAGCGGATGTATCTCGAAGCCCAGACAACCGTCTCGGTCATCAGCAACGCGAACTTCGCCCTGTTCACACCCCCTGGCTCAACGACGCCGCAACCGGTAACCAACATTCACGATAGCTTGGTCAATGAGATATTGACTGGGTGGCAAACCGCACAATGCCGGGATTTCATCAATCGGCTAGCGGGGTCCAGGCGGGCGCTTGCTCATGCACAGCTGTATCCCGGACCCGGAAACGCCGCCGATCCGCTCTTCGGCGACTACACGCAGTGGCAGATCGAGAACATGCGGCCGGACTCGTGGAAGGGTTACAACGTCGCGGACGCGGCAAGCAGCGGTCCCGGAGCGCCATTTGCGCAATGGCGGCTCGACGATGAGGTCATCGCCTACCCGATGTATCAAGTCATCGCCAGGAACAAGCATCTGTTGAAGACCCATCCCGGGTTCTTCAACATGTGCATCCATAAGGGCCTGTCGCCGTCGCCGGACTTCAAGGTCGGGACCAACAACACTCCGGAGTTCGGCAATCCGGACGATATGGTGAAGGTGGCAACCGATTGGCCGCAGTTCAACTGGATCATCTACCACTCGGGCATCCGGCCGGCCTTCTGGGTGCTTCAGTCGCTTCAGGACATCGAGAACCTGGCCGGCGCGATGGACCCGATCACGCTGACCGACAGTGACGGGCATACCGTTCCGAACATCCGGTGGTCCACCCAGTTGGCGCAGATCGCGGCAGGCAAATACGTGGCGGGAGCCGAACCGACGTCGAAATCTCCCTCGAGCACTCGGCGACTGAGCAATGTCTACGCTGAGCTCGGCACGACGATGGCCTCGATGATCGTCACGTTCCCCACGGTGTGGGCGCATCTGATCGGCCAGTTGCTGTTCTACATGGGGGAAGACAAAATCGTTTTCGGCTCGGACTCGCTCTGGTATGGCGGACCTCAATGGCAGATCGAGGCGCTGTGGCGCTTCCAGATGCCCGAAAGTATCGCTGAGCGGTGGGGCTACCCGGAGCTGACCCAAGCGGGGAAAAGGAAGATTCTGGGCCTGAATTCGGCTCGGCTGTACGGGCTTCCGGTCTCGACCTTCCGTTACGGGCAGGGCAACTTGGGAGCGTATGCCTCGGCCCCCGAGCTTAAGCCCGGCGGTGCCATGGACAACGTGCTGATGGGCGTCGGCTATCCGACACCCATCGTTCCAGCCAGCCCGCTTCCTGACGACCGATTGTCACGGCTGAAGAGGTGGGGCGACGAACTGGCCTTCGGGCGCAGCAACACGCGCAGCGGCTGGATTCGAACGACCGGGTAGCGGCAGCGCTCGATCTGGGGGCGGGGTGTTGTTCAAAGACGGGGACCGCAATTCCCCGACTACGCCGCTGCGCTGGGGCGGTTGGATATGACCTCGTACCAGCGCTTCAGCGCGACATACTCCGCCGGCGCGGACAGCTCCAGCGCCTTGGCCGCGAAGTCCACCGTTACCAGAGCGGTGATGTCCGCCGCGGAGTAGCGCTCGCCGGCAACGAAAGGGACCTGGCCCAGCCGCTCGTTCAGGTCGGCGAAGAAATTCTTCACGCGCAGCACGCTGCGCTCGACCAGCGCCGGGATCTGCTGATAGTCGTGCGGCCCAGCGATGGCGCGCCCCTTCAGCCCCGCGACTCTGTTTCGCACGCCTTCCATCACCGCCGCGAAGCCTTCCAGCTCGGCGCGCCGTTCCCACATCGCAATTAGGCCCTTGTCCTTGGGCGTCGCGCCCAGTAGGGACCTCTCCGGATAGGCTTCGTCGAGGTACCGCATGATTGCCGGGACTTCGCCGATGGCGGTGCCGTCCTCCAGCACCAAGGTCGGCACCACGCGGCGCGGATTAATCGCCCGATAGGCTTCGGAGTGCTGCTCACCCTTGCCAAGGTCAATGACTACCAGGGGGACCGTCAAACCTTTCTCGGCAAGGAAGATCCGCACACGCCTGGAATTCGGCGAAGCGGGCGAATGGTAGAGTTTCAAGGTGTCCGGGGACATGGCGGTAAACCCTTTCTGTTGGTTCGCAGTTATCGAAAAGCAACACCGTTGCCGATCAAGCTCGCCGCTGCGTCGCGGCTCCCGCTGCTGCGACCGGTTCAGTCTTCGGCTGCGACCTCAATGACATCGACTCGATCCGGGTAGAACGCCATGTACTCCCTGATTTCCGATGCGGCCGCGTAAGGAGCCTCGTAGGTCCAGGCGGCGTTGATCGAGCGTTCCCCGCCAGCGGGGATGCTGTAGTAGGCGCACTCACCTTTGTAGGGACAATATGTCTGGTGCAAGGTCCGTTGCAGTTGCACCCAATCGACGTCCTTGCGGGGGATGTACTGCACTGGGGGATAGGTCGCCTCCTTCAAGGTCAGGGCCTCGTGAGTATCAGCGACGCGCCTGCCGGCCACGATCACCGTCACCCGGCCTTTCAGCGGCGTAATCGTGATCGGATGATCCGGTCCTGGAATCTTGATCGGTTTGCCGTTCATATCTCGACGTTCCTGAAAGTTGGCTCTAGCTGGAAGCGTTCGCTCGGGCTGGCTCAGGCATTCATTCCGCCATCAACGGTAAGATTCGCCCCGGTAATGTACGAGGACTCGGGACCCGCGACGAACGCCACCAACGCGGCGACCTCCTCAACATGCCCATAGCGGCCCAGCGCTGTGGCGGCCTTCTGAGGCACCGCCCAATCGCCCGCCGCGGGATTCAAATCCGTGTCGATCGGACCCGGCTGGACGTTGTTGACCGTGATACCCCTGCTCCCGACTTCTCTGGACAACGCCTGACTGAACATCTTTACCGCTCCCTTCGTGCCGGCGTAGGGGACCAGCCCAGGCGCCGCGACACGCTCGCCAACGGCCGATCCGATCATGATGATGCGACCGCCGCTCTTCATGTGCTTCAGCGATGCCTGCGTCGCGACGAATGTGCCGCGGACGTTGATGTCGATCACGCGATCCATCTCCTCGAGCGTCGTCTCCTCGAAGGTTTTCGGAATGGCGGTGCCGGCATTGTTCACTAGCACATCAATCCGGCCGAAGGTCGCGACGGTCTTTTCGACCGCGCGCTTGACCGCTTCGACGTCGGCAGCGTCCGCCTGGATCGCGACCGCCTTTCCGCCGCCGAGTTCAATCGCTTTGACCACCGCGGAAGCCGCGCCGGCGTCCTTCGCGTACGTGATGGCCACGCTCGCTCCATCTGCGGCCAGACGTTTCGCAATCGCTGCGCCAATGCCCCTCGAACCGCCGGTAACGAGCGCCACTTTTTCGGCTAACTTAGACATGTGACCTCCTATGCCTTTCTGTGAACGATTCACCACTCCACGGATTCCACTGAGTGTTATCTTGTCCGGAGCTCTCGGGACTTCCGATCTGACCGCATTATTGCAAGCAGATTTGGCACTCTGCGGCATACCAGCTATTCCGAATAGGAATGCATAGCGCGGAAGAGGAAACTTTCTTTTGGTCTGTATTCTTTACATCTGGCAATGAGGCGGAAGAATCGCTATTCCTCGCAGACAATCCATTCCATAGAGGAATACGGAGGCTGGTGTGGACAGACTCGATGCAATGCACATGTTCGTCCGGGTAATTGAAAAAGGCAGCTTCTCCGCTGTCGCGAAGGAACGTAGAATCGGCCAACCTGCTGTCAGCAAACAGATCTCCGCCCTTGAAGATGAGCTCGGCACCGAACTTCTTCACCGCAGCTCTCGTTCGATTGCCCTGAATATGGTGTCAAAGCTGCCTTCTTTTTTTTCCGCCTACCCCGATATGGCAGTTGAGATGGCGGCATCGGAGAGCCCGACAACGATCATCGAAGACGGCTTCGATTTAGCCATACACTCAGGTGATCTTCCAGACTCCACTCTGCTGGCGCGAAGAATCGCGCAGACGACGATCATTCTCGTCACCACTCCTCAGTACCTCACACGACACGGCGCACCGGAATCGCCGGACGATCTCAACCGCTTTCGATCTGTCGTTTTTGTCGAGCGGGGCTCCGCAAAGCCGTGGAGCTTTGGCTCTGGACGAGACGTGAAGCGCGTTATCCCGACAGGGGTCTTTCGAACCAGCGATATTGAACAGATGCGGATGGGTGTACTTGAACATCTGGGGATTGCCCAGGCGCCAGCATGGCTCTTCGCCGCAGAGCTCAGAGAAGGTACCGTCGTCCGTCTTCTGACTGCCTTTGAGCGAACAGTGCCAATCCTTGCCGTACGGCCTGCCAGCCGCCGGCTGTCCACCAAAGTTCGGATTTTCATCGAGCACCTGGAGAAGACTTTCGCGCTCTGTTCCCAGTTCAACCCACGACCCAGCTAAGCCTGTTCGTCTGCCCTCGCCTTTCAAAGAGACCTCGGTGTCCCCTCGCCTTGTATCGGTCAACGTCGGGTTGCCCCGCGAGCATTCGTGGAAGGCCAGAACGGTCCGGACCGGAATTTGGAAGGATCCGACCTCCGGCCGACGGATGGTTCGGCGGCTCAATATCGACGGCGATGGCCAAGGGGACCTGGGGGGTCATGGCGGCGAGCAACGTGCGGTACTCGTCTATCAAGTCGAATCCTACCGCTACTGGGAGCGCGAGCTCGGTCGATCCGGGTTGTCGTTCGGGCAATTCGGGGAGAATTTCACGGTGGAAGGATTGGCCGATGACGAAGTTTGCATCGGTGATCGTTATCGCATCGGGACAGCACTGTTCGAGGTCACCCAACCTCGCGTGACGTGTTATCGCGTCGGAATCCGGATGGACGAGCCGCGTATGGCTTCGCTGCTGGTTTCCCACGGCAGACCCGGGTTCTACCTTCGCGTCCTGCAGGAAGGAGAGGTGGGCGCCGGTGACGAAGTGGAGAAGGTGCTCGAAGGGCCCGAGCGCATGACGGTCGCCCGGGTGAATGCGCTGCTGTACCTGCCCGGCCATCGTCGCGAAGATGTTCGGCGCGCGCTGCGCATACCGGCGTTGAGCCCCGGATGGAAGGTCTCGTTTGGTGCCTTGTTGCGCGAGCCATCCAGCGCCGATTCGATCTCCGGGAATCCCGGGCTCTCTTCCGAGGGCGGCCCGCCCCCGGCATGGCACGGATTCCGGACGTTGCGTATCTCGCGTATCGATGCCGACAGCGCGGCGGTCTTATCGCTGATCCTGGTGCCAACGGACGGGCTCCCGCTGGCTGCGCCGCTCCCGGGGCAATTTGTCGTTGTGCGCCTGCACCCCGCCCCCGACGGTACGCCGCTCCTGCGCAGCTACTCGCTGTCCGACGCCCCCACCGAGGATCACTATCGCATCAGCGTGAAACAAGAGGAAAACGGCGACGCGAGCCGATATCTGCACCAGCATGCCCGCGTCGGCGACCTGTTGGAGGTCAGCGCACCCAGGGGCGCATTCACGCTCGGCTCCGGAGACGGGCCCGTGGTCCTGCTGGGCGCCGGCGTCGGGATCACACCGCTGCTGGCCATGCTGCACGCGCTGGCGGCCAATGCGACAACCCGGCAGGTGTGGTGGTGTTACGGGGCGCGCAATGCAGCCGATCATCCCTTCGCTTCGGAATCGGCCCGCTTACTGCAGCGCATTCCTGCAAGCCGAAGGTACATCGTCTACAGCAGGCCGGCAGACTCGGAAATCCCGGGTGACCGTTTTGATGCACGCGGGCACTTGGATGTCGAGGCGCTGCGTCGGCTCAACGTACCTCGAGACGCCGACTATTACCTCTGCGGGCCGCCCCCATTCCTGCGCGACTTGAAGCGCGGTCTGGCGGAGTGGGGCGTGCCTGCCGGTCGCATTCACACGGAGCTCTTCGGGCCCGGCGAAATGCAGACACCGGGAATCACCGAGATTCCGCATCGACCCCACGTCCCGGCAGGCCCAGCCGGCCGAGGCGCGCTCATTTCATTTGCGCGCTCCGGACTCGCCGTCAGGTGGGACCCGCGCTTGCAGAGCCTGCTCGAACTGGCTGAGGCATGCGACGTTCCGGTCCGCTGGTCGTGCCGGACCGGCGTCTGTCACACCTGCGAAGTCGCCTTGATCGCGGGCGGCGTGAGCTACCATCCCGATCCGCTGGAGTTGCCCGCGATCGGGAGTCTGCTGACCTGTTGTGCGCAACCCGTGGAAGACGTCGTCATCGATCTATAGTCGTACTGCGCCGTCCCAGTTCAGTCGCTAGGTCGCTAGGCCGTAGCCCCGCGCCATGGCTGCAGCAAATGCTATCCCGGATCAACCCATATTGCGGACCGACAGTCGATAGCGCTTGACAAGGTACCGGGCGGTACCGTACGATTCAGTCAGTGGTACCTATCGGTACCACAACTAATGACAGGAGAACATCATGCGTACCGCCCATCTTTCGACCGCATCAGCCCTGCGTACAGCATCCTTCATCGCCCTTTCCGCCCTGGCTTCGATCGGCGCCGCCGCGGCAACACGGGGATCCACTGACATCTACGCTTCGAATGAAATTGCCGCTTCGTTCGGAGCCGCCGCAACGCAGTCGGCCTCGCCGCCAGGGACCGGCAATTACAGCGGGTCCACTGATACGTGGGGGGTCAACGGCTTCCCCGCATCGTTTGGACCGGCCGATTCGATTGCCCCAGCGACGAGCGTTTGCCACAGCGGCTCCACCGAAATGTACGGCGTCAACGGATTCGTTGCTTTCTTCGGCCAGCCGACGTCCCAGACTGCCGTCGATCTGGCGCAAACCTGCCGCGTTGCCGTGACTGTCTTGCGCTGACGCCGCCGCGGCCGTGATCACTAAACGCGTCAGATAGGGGCCTCTTCAGGCCCCTACCCTTTCACGCGTTGGGCTTGCGGCGCTCAACGTGGAGCGCTTGCGTTCCGCGCGCTACTTTTGACTGGAACCTCGTAGCCCCGTCGATTCACGCGTCGCCTGCTCGGCCACGGTGTAGATGGACTCCGGTGTCGCTTCGAGTCTTTCCTTCGGTATAGGTTGGTTGCTGGCGTCGGAAAGCCCATAGGTGCCTTCCGAGATCTTTTCCAGTGCCCTGTCGACCTGTGCGAGTCGCTGCACGTTGCGAGCGACCAGATTGCCGTCGAGCTCTAGCGTCGTAAGCCTCTGTGCGTCATCTTCGTATTCCTCCGCTTGCCCGCTTGACTGAGAATTTACCTCCTTCTCTTCGGCCTCTTCGCCTTGCGTTGCGTCCACCAACTCGTCGCGCAGTTCCACCAATCGTCGGCGTTGTCGCTCAATAAACGCTTTATCGAGTCTCTCTGCCTTGCTGTTCATAAGTCCTCCAACTGGTTCGCTTGCCAATCGTTCAAGTGGAGAGCAATAATGGAAAAACATACCTCGATCACGATGAGTGCCGTGACCTCCTTGTCATAGGCGACGTTTGCCATGCTTCCCCCACTTTATTCCAAGTCGACAGTCAGACCCGTGATTGGGGCCTTCATCGCAGTCGGCGGAACGCGGCCCGAATTTCCTCGGCGAAGAGCTGCGGCTGCTCCCACGCGGCGAAGTGGCCGCCCCTGTCGACCTCGTGGAAGTAAATCAGGTTGCGATAGGCGCGCCGGGCCCATGTCTCCGGGGGTCGATAGACGTCCTCCGGGAATACCGTGATGGCCACCGGCAGCGAGATGTCGGCGGTCTTCTGCGAGGCCGCACTAATAACGCTGCCTCGCCCGCCGTTCTCCCAGTACAGCCGCCCTGCCGAGGTTGCGCTGTTCGTCAGCCAGTACAGCGTGATGTCGTCCAGCACCTCGTCTTTCGTCGGCGACTTTTCGGGATCGCCGCCGTACGTCCACTGCGCGAAGCCTGGATGCACGAGCATCCACGCCGCGAGGAAGGCCGGTGAGTCGGTCACGCCGTAGCCGATCGTCTGCGGCCGCGCGGTCATCATCACAAAGTAGGCCGAGTTCCCCTTTTTGGCGTACGTGACGAGCGCGTCGAACACCGCCTTTTCCTTCTCGGAGAGTCCCGCCGGCGCGGGCCCGCCGCCGGCGAGCGCCGCGGCCACCTCGGGCGGTACTGTCGCCGGCAAGTTCAGGTGGATACCGAGCAATCCTGCCGGCGCCTGGCGCGCCATCGCGCTGGAGATGGGGGCGCCCCAGTCGCCGCCCTGGGCGACGTAGCGGGTGTATCCGAGGCGTTTCATCAGCTCCGCCCAGGCTCGCGCGATGTGGTCGGGGTCCCAACCGGTGCCGGTTGGCTTGCTGGAGAAGCCGTAGCCCGGTACTGACGGGATGACGACGTCGAAAGCGTCCTCGGCGCTGCCTCCGTGCGCAGTTGGGTCCGTGAGCGGCCCGATGACTTTGATGAGCTCGAGCACAGAGCCCGGCCAACCGTGCGTGATGATCACCGGAAGCGCATTCTTGTGACGAGAACGGACGTGGATGAAGTAAATGTCCAGCCCATCGATGTTCGTCATGAATTGCGGCAAGGCATTCAGCTTCGCTTCCGCCTTGTGCCAGTCGTAGCCGCTCCCCCAGTACCGAACCAGCTCCTGCAGCTTCGCCAACTGCGCACCCTGCGACTGATCGGCGACGGTTTCCTTATCGGGCCATCGCGTAGCAGCAATGCGCCGCCGAAGATCATCGAGTGCGGCCCGGGATACGTGGACGGTGAAGGGGCGGATCGAGCGATCTTCGGCCGCTTGGCCCGTGGCTGGCGCCGCCGCGACAACGACGGCGTCGGTGTCCGAAGTTGTCACGGTCTGAGCGTAGCCAGGAGAGGCGAACACGAGCAGACTGATAGAAAGCGCGGCTGCCGAACCGGCAAAAAAGCCGCGCCGAGTCGGCGACGAGGACAGAGCTGTCCCGATCGTTCGACTCCGCGTAAGGACAAGGTCGTCGGATCTCGACGGGTACTGCAGTTTTTCGAGCGTCATGGACGGATCCTTGTTTGGAAGAGAGGTCTGTCGCGCGTGCTATTCGATCTTTTTTCCGGGCATGGGCGCCCGCAGTTCGTCAAGCCTGGACAGGAACAGGTGCCTCAATTCCATCGCCATCCTATGCCTGAAAGGTATGCCATCCAGCTTACAAAGTCTTTTTCCCGCGCGCTACGGAAGCCTACAGTGGCGTTCGGCACCCTCATCGGGACGCGGTCAAACGGAGGAAACCCGACATGGCATCGCTCGCAACGTACCTTTCAGTCGCGGTCGCCACGGTCCTCTGGGGCGCGAACTTCAATCTTGCCAAGCCAGTGGTCGCCGAGATGCGACCACTGATAGCCGCGGCCGATCGCTTTCTGATCGCCGCGGGAATCATGCTCGTCATCACCTATGCCACGGGCAATAGGCTCACATGGCGACACGCCCGGACCTATCTGATCCTCGGCCTGCTCGGCGTCTTCGGTTTCAACCTGTTCTTCTTTCTCGGCATGTCGAGCACGTCACCAATCAATGGCGCACTGATCATGGGGCTGAATCCGGTGCTGACCAGCCTGATCGCGAGCTGGATTCTCGGTGACCAGCCCACACGCCTGCAGTGGCTGGCGTTTCCAGTGGGATTGCTCGGTGTCGCAATCGTGGTGCTGGGCGCGGGCGCGCACCTCGAGGTTTCCCGCGGCGATGCTTTGATGTTCGTGGCGTGCTTGAGTTGGGCTCTGTACAACGTCTACTTGCGGAAGCTCCCACCCAAGGGTGCAAGCGCTTTGGCAACTACGACAGGCACCATGGTGGCCGGAGCGGCGGCTCTGACGCTGGTCGCACTCCTCAGCGGTGAGCGCTTTGTCGTACCCAGCCCGTATACCGGCAGTGCGCTGTTGATGATGTCGGTGAGTGGCGGAGTGCTCGCGTATCTGTTGTGGAGTGCCGGCATAGCAAGGCTCGGCCCCGCGCGCGCCGCCATCTTCATGAATGTAGTCCCAGTCGCTTCGATGGCGATTTCTACGGTTTCTGGAGTGCCACCGACCCCTGCGCAGTTGCTCGGCGGAGCACTCGTCATCGGAGCGGTGATGTTCTCGGCGCTCACCGGCGCGCGTGCCAAGGTGACTACGTCGCCGTGTGTTACGTCGCCATGTGGTTAGCAACCGGGGGGAGGTTAGCGGCGAACGCTGCTCGCCGCCGCTGCGTCAATGTAGGCCTGCACGTCGTCCGGGAGCAGCAAGCGGCGCTCCTCCAGTTCCCGAGCTGCCCGCGTAACCCGTTCGACGTAATCGTCGTGGCTGCTGTAGCGCTCCTCCAGCGACGGCCGCGGATCTCCCGCGGCGAGCCGGGCCGCGCGGGTAGCGGCAAATGGGATCCATTGCCCCGACGACTCGCAGCCGTCGGGGCCACCGAAGGCCGGTGCACGCAGCGCCCATCCGCTGGTGGTGGCGATTGGTACCGCGACCGGGGGCAAACGCACGCCGGCGATCTCGTTGCCGTCCGAATCCACCTTCGACACGAACGACGGGTACACCGGCCCTGAGAACGCCGGCGGATAGTTCGTCAGGATGCCTTGGTCGAACTGGGGTCCCCAATCGAACAGGTGGCGCGCCGTGATCACGCCGGTGTAGGTCACGCCAGGAATGTCGGGCCATCCGAGGGCCTTCTTCGGCACGACGCCGAGCCCATCGGCTTGCGGCACCGAGAAGACCGCATTGCCGTCCTCGACCCGCGGGACCTGGCTGGGCGGCGGCGCGCGATGTTGGCCGACCCACTCCTCCAGTACAACGAAAAGAGCCCGCAGCGCGGGGTTGGGGTTGGTGGTGTTCCCGTACTGCTGACAGATGCCCGACGAGAATGGCGCCGCCCCGGCGAGCGTGTGCTCCAGGCCGGAGAGCAGGTAATGGCGGACGCCGCCCGCATCGCGGCGGCCGTCTTCACCGACGCCCTCCTCCTGCGAGCCGTGCCCACTCAGGTCGTGTCCGGCTGGGTCAGTGTGCACCAGCGAGCCGGCCTTGACCCAATATTCGTTGGCTGAAATCACGTCGAACAGCTTCGGGCAGGTTTCGCTCTCGCGGCAACGCAGCGCGCGACCATCGGTCTTGCCGGTCAGATGATCAACAGTGGTCGCAAAGGCGAACGGAAAAGTGGCCTCCGGGTACAGGTGATTCTGACGATTGCGCTCGGTGCGTCCGGGCTGCGCGAAGCGGAAGTTCAGGGCGACGCCGTCGCCGGCTCCGATCCAGTTCTCGATGCCGTCGAACACGCGCCGGCCGCCCTCGTCCTCGTTGAATCCGAGCCAGACGAAATCGTTCACGTAACGCGCCGGCTGCGAGACCGTGAAAGCGACCGTCTGCCGCGCCGAGCCGGCCAGCGGGTTCGGATTGCCGAAGTCGTCCGCTGTCGCGTGCCGCAAAAAGGAGACGAAGTCGCGCGTTGCCGCGAATCCAAGACCCGCGACGACCGGATCTCTGGCCGTGTACGAAAGCTCGTAGATAGCGCTTTGCCGGAACATCGTGCCGGCGGGCAACAGCTGGATCGTCTTCGCATTGACGAACTGCCAGTCAGTCGGCGCGAGAAGTGTCGGCGTGTCGGTCAGGTGCTGGCGCACCGTCAGCCGGGCCAGTGTGGTATCGAGGCTGTCGGCGGGGTAAGTGATGCCCGCCTGGACCGTGGTGGCATTGTCGAACACGAGGTACTCGTAGGACGGACCCGTGATCAAGCTGCCGTCCGCGTTGTGAGCGACCGGCACCTGGATCGTCAGCCGGCTGCCTCCGGGCGCGGCGGTTGGATCCCATCCGCCCCAGGCGAGCGCATAGCCCTGGTTCATCAGGAATGCACTGCCTGCGTCGGCCGCCGTCGTGGGATCGTTGGTGATCGGCGCGCCGTTGAAAGCGCCGAACAACTTGTTGCCCCGGTTGTTAACCTCGACGAACAGCTTGCGGTTGCCCAGATGCATGTCCACCGGCTTCAGGATATAGACGTCCATCGCGTATTCGACCTTGCCGCTGGCGTTGCGCGGCGCCAGCACCAGGTCGATGATCAGCGCGTTGCGCGGATCGTTGGGATCGACTTCGCCATAGGCGCGCCCGATCAGCTTTTCATAGGTGCCCACGACGCCGCCCGTGCCGAAGGTGCGACCTTCGAACGTCGGGGATTGGACCGTCGTGATCTGCAGACGCGTGATACGCGCCTCGGCTGGACCATGGGAAACTGCCAAGAGCAAACCCGCGGCGATGCAACCGGCGATGGGCTGCGTCATGTGTCGTCCTCCTTCGTGGTTATGCATGCGCCAGACCGAAGCCACCGCCCCAATGTGCGAAAGAGACATTACGCCATGTCGATCAGCTTGTGCATGCGCACCGCAACACGGAAAGTCACCGCCCGCCCGAGATGGCGAGGGTCTCAAGAGGTGTAGTCAACAACCGTGCCGACAGTTCAAGTCGGGCACGAGATTCTCGAACAAACCTTCGTCCACCGCTTTGTTGACGATCGCCTGCTCGATTTGAGCCTTGTAGGGACGCGGATCGACCTAGGTCGAATTGACACTGCTTTATGTGTTACCTAAAGTTCTCTGTTGGCATTCGTAGTCTCTACGCGGGAAGCTGCAGCAAGCGTCTCAAGCTATTAGGTGCTGAGCTGCATTCAATCAAAACCATAGCCTCCACGCGGGAAGCTGCAGCAAGCGTTTCGAGCTGTTAGGCGCTGAGCTGCATTGTCGACTGGCGACAAACCTCTTGCTCGTCGCCCGCAGCGCGGAACGGGACGACACGTCAGTGCCAGCTTTTTGTGCTGTCAGACGGGACGCCGTCGAGCCATGTTAGACCACAGAGGAGCGTATTCATGAAACAAATGAAAGGTTTGCATAAAGCGATGTCGCTGCTCACGTGCGCAGCGCTGGTCGGCGGCGCGGCATACTCGCGCGCCGACGACACGCTCGAGCAGAATTTCGGGGGAACGGACAACCAAAACGAGCTGCCGGGTCCCACCAGGCATATTACCGTCGAGATGCATGAGGGCACGAACATGGCAGCCGTGCCGTCGCCCGACGGCAGGCAGATGGTCCTGTCGCTCCAGGGCGGTTTATGGATCATCCCCGCGAGCGGCGGCACGGCGACGAAGATCACGCCGTGGGACGTCGAATCGACGCAGCCCGTATGGTCGCCCGACGGGGAGTGGATCGCGTTCCAGAACTATTCGACGGCGGCCAACTTCGCGATCTGGGTGGTGAAGCCGGACGGTTCGCAACTTCACGCGCTGACGAGCGGTCCTTTCGACGACCGCGAGCCGTCGTGGTACCCGGACTCGAGCAAGCTGATCTTTTCGTCGGACCGCAGCAACGACAAGCAGTACAAGATCTGGTCGGTTACGCTCGACGGCGCACTGCAGCGGCTCACGACCGGCACAGGGGCTGAGAGCAACCCGGTCGTATCGCCGGACGGCACGAAGATCGCGTTCGTCAACACAGGCAACACCATCTACACGATGCCGGCGAACCTGAGCGCTGCGCCGACGCAGTTCGGCAGCGGCAGTTATCCCCAGTGGACGCCGAACAGCCAGAACCTGGCGTACCAGAACACGGCGGGCAACCTCGTCGTGAACGGCAACGCAGTCACGAGCGGCGAAGACATGTTCCCGTTCCCGGTGCACTTCATGGGCGCGAACGAGTTCGTGTACACCGCGAGCGGCAAGATCCGTACGCGTGACGCGAACGGCGGCAACCTGGAGGACATCGCGTTTAGCGCGACGCAGGTCCTTCGTCGCCCGGTCATCACGCCTCGGCCCACGCGAGCGAGCCTGGGCGCCACGACGCCGCAGCCGGTGAAGGGCATCAACGGCGCCGTCATCTCGCCGGACGGTCAGAGCGTCGCGTTCATCGCGCTGAACGACCTCTGGATGATGAAGAGCGGCGAAGCGCCGGAGCGCCTCACCAACGACGCGGATCGCGCCGTCGATCCGCGATGGACAGCGCCGGTGCGGCTCACCAACGACACGGATCGCGACGTCGATCCGCGGTGGACAGCGGACAGTCGCTTCATTTACTGGTCGACCGACAAGAACAACGCGGGCAACCTCGCCGTCGACAAGATCGACGTCGTCACGCGGCAGCGCACACGCGTCGCCGCGATCCAGGGCGTCTCGATGATCCAGCCGACGCTGTCGCCGACCGAGGATCGTTTCGCCTATTCGACCGCGTCGGGATTGACCGAAGTGATGGACATCGCGACGGGCACGCGCACGCAGCTCGTCGAGCACCTTTCGCCCCAACCCCAGGTGGGCCGGCCTTCCTGGTCGCCGGACGGCACGAAGATCATGGTCACCGACAACGACCGCGTCAATCCGCGGTTTCGCGAGGGTTACAACAAGCTGCGGGTCATCGACATCGCGACCAAGACGGCGACGTGGTATGCCGTCGGGCCGGCGCCGGCGGCGATCTCCGACCGCACGGAAGGCGCAGCGGTGTGGTCGCCCGACGGCACGAAGGTCGCTTTCACCAGCGACTCCGTGCTCAAGGTGATGCCGACCAACGCGGATGGCTCGCCGTCGGGTCCCGCGGTACAGATCACCAACGAGGTTTCGGACATGCCGTCGTGGCAGGCCGACTCGCAGACCCTTCTGTACATGTCAGCGGGCAAGCTCAAGAAGATCAAGGTCGACGGAACGGGCCAGCAGAACGTTCCTCTCCGCATGACCTACACGCCGGCGGCGCCGACCGGTACCACGATCATCCACGCGGGACAGCTGTGGTGGGGCGGCTCGCCTGTGATGAAGAGTAACGTCGACATCATCATCAAGGGTAACCGGATCGCCTCGATCGAGCCGCACCAGTCCAATCGTCCGCAAACTCCGGGGACTACCTTCGTCGACGCCTCGCAGCAGACGGTGCTGCCGGGCTTGTGGGATCCGCACTTCCATCCACTGAACGTCTACCAGGGCAGCCAGTTCAACCAGGTCTGGGCAGCGATGTTCGCGTACGGGTTCACGTCGGTGCAGTCGGTGGCGGGCCCGGTCTACGCGAGCACCGAGATCCGTGAAGCGCTCGATGCCGGCAACCTGATCGGTCCGCGGCTCTTCACGTCGACACCGCTGCTCGAAGGGAATCGCATGTCGTACGACATGTCGCGCGCGGTCCGAAACGCGCAGGTCGCGGATCTCGAAGTGACGCGCTTTGCCGCGGTCGACATCGATTGGATCAAGACGTACGTGCGTGATCCGATCCCGGCGATGAACCGGTTCGCCGCGGCCGCGCAGAGGATGGGCATTCCGAGCGGCACGCACCTGTTGTATCCGGGCTACTCGACGGGTATCCAAGGGCTCACGCACCTGCAGGCCACGCAGCGGATGGGCTATGGCTGGGCGAAGTCGCCGACGGGCGTCGCGTACCAGGATGTCAATGCCTTGGTCGGTCCCGGCGAGATGCACCTGACCGAGACGCTCGGTGCGAACCGGCTCGCCGCGCAGAGCCCGATCCTGCTGGGTGGCGATCGCTTCAACGTGCTGATGCCGATTCCGTACGTGAGCAACCTGCTATCGATGACGCCGCCGACGCCGGCGCAGATCGCCGCAATCAAGGTTGCGACCGATGACGACGCGCGAGCAATCGCCGCGGGTGCGCTGTTCGCGATCGGGACGGACGTGCCGCTCAATCCCCCAGGTGTCACGAACCATTCGAACCTGATGGCGCTGGGCTTGAGCATGTCGAACTACCAGGCACTCCAGGCCATAACCATCAACGCCGCCAAGATCGCTTACAAGGACAAGGATCTCGGCACCGTCGAGGTGGGTAAGCTCGCCGACCTGACGATCGTCGATGGCGACCCGCTCCAGGACCTCAAGTACGCGGCGGCGGTGCACTACGTCGTGAAGAACGGGGTCGTATACACGCTCGACCAGATCATCGCGCCATTCAAGTCGCCGGCTCAGCTCGCCGCTCGTCGCAAGGCCCTCGTCGCCTTCGACAAGAGGTGCAAGGAGGATTCGCGGAACTGCTTCGTCGAGGCGCACTCCGCCGGAGACTAAGGGCGCGCGAAACTTGCGGGAATCCGCAGCATCCCGCGTCGGGCGATGGTCGCCCGGCGCGGGGCGCGAAGGCGGCGGCCGCGGGCCGCCGTCTTTTCAAAGGCGCCGTAATCGGGATGATTCGCCATTCGAGGCGCTGCGATCGCCCGTTGCGTGCATAATATTTGAAATTGTCGCCAGAGATCCATGCTGTCGGGCAGAGCGACGAGCGCAATCTCGCCGGAGAAACGCTTGCTCGCGCAGGCGTTCGCGTCGTGCGCATCGGCCGCGCTGATGGGCGCGGCCGTCGCCGCGCCGGCGTCGCTGTCGCTGACCGAAGCGCAGCGGCTCGCCATCGAGCGCTCGCCGCAGATGGCCGTGTACGACGCGGCCATTGCTGCGGCGCGTGACTTGGCGGTCGCGCCCGCCCAGTTGCCCGAGGCGACGCGCCAGATCGGCATCACCCCGCTGCCCATCGAAGACGCCGACGCCTTGAGCTTCGGGCGAGACGCAAATCCGGTGCGCCGCATCGGCGTCCCGCGTGAGCTCGCGAGTCCTGAGCAGCGCGAGGCGCTCGCAGAGCGCTACGCGCGCGAGGCCGATCGCGCCGCCGCCCAGAAAACGGCCACGAGCGTTGACGTCACGCGCGAGACCGCACTCGCCTGGCTGGAGTGCTATTACGTCGAGCAGATGACGCGCATCGCCGGCGAAGAGCTCAAGGCCGCGCAGGACGAGCTTGAAGGCGCCGAAAGCATGTATTGGGCCGGACGGTTGAGCCAGGCCGAGTTCTACGGCGCGCGCAGCATGCTCGTCATGCTCGAGGACAAATCGAGCGGGCTCGAGCACCGCGTGCGCGCTGCGCGGATCGCGCTCAAGCGCTGGGTGGGCGACGTGGGCGATGCGCCGCTCGCCGCGCCGCCCAACATCGATCGGATCCGGCTCAGGTCCGCGGCGCTTGAAGGGGACCTCGCACGGCATCCCGAGGTCGCTCTCCTCGAGAGACAGGAGGATCTCGCGGCGAGCGACGTGCGCCTGGCGCAAGCTAACCGGCAATCGGAGCGCGAAATAGCGCTGATGCGTGCGAGGCGCGGTGAAGCCCGCGCGGCGCGAGACGAGAAGCTTCGCGCAAAAGTGGCGGAAACGCGCATCATGATCGACGAGTGGCAGCACGCGCGCGACCGACGCGATCGCTACGCGAACGAGCTCGTGCGGCTCGCGCGCGAGCGCACGCTGGCCACACTGGTCGCGTATCGCGGTGGCAAGGCGAGCCTCACCGACGTGCTCGCCGCTCGCCGCGCAGAGAGCGAAGCGCAAGTGCAGAGTGTCGAGATGGAGCGCGAAGCTGCGCGGATATGGGCGCGGCTCGACTTCGCGCTCCCCGAGACATTGCCCACCGCGCCGAGCGGATCTTCGCGCCAGGAGAGCGTGCGATGAGCGGGCCGCCCCAAGGCGCTCATTGCTCCCCCTCGGGGAGCAGCGAACCGGCGCCAGCCGCGAACGTGGAGATCGTATGAGCCTGCGCGCGCTCGCAATCGGCGGCGCCGCGACGCTCGTTCTGGCGCTCGTCGCCTACGCAGCGTTCGAAGCGGGCATCGAGCGCGGTCGCACGAAGGCGTCTGGCATCGTCGATACCGCGAATGCGGCGCGCGCTGTGCCTTCGGCTGCGGCGAGCTCGCCCATGCTCAAGGCAGGGGACGTCGATCCGTCAGCCGGCAAGCGCGTGCTTTACTGGCACGATCCGATGGTGCCGGGGTCGAAGTTCGACAAACCCGGCAAGTCTCCCTTCATGGACATGCAGCTCGTCCCGGTCTATGCCGACGACGCGCCCGACGCAGGCGGTGTCGCCATTGACGCGCGGCTCCAGCAGAACCTCGGCGTACGAACGGCGAAGGCGGTGGCCGGGTCGCTTTCGAGCGCGATCTCCGCGGTCGGCAACGTCGCTTACAACGAGCGCGATGTCGTGCTCGTGCAGGCGCGCAGCAACGGTTTCGTCGAAAAGCTCTTCGTTCGCGCCGCGCTCGATCCCGTGACCAAGGGCCAGCCGCTCGCGGAGCTTTACGTGCCGGAATGGATCGCGGTGCAGGAGGAGTATCTGTCGGCCAAGCGCCTCCGTAGCGACGTCGACGCGCTCGCGCTCGGCGGGCTCGCAGACGCGGCCGGGCAACGGATGCGGCTCGCCGGCATGAGCGAAGAGCAGATTCGCGCGGTCGACGCCCGGGGTGCCGTGCAGCCGCGGTTCACGATCACTTCGCCGATGGACGGCGTGGTCGGCGAGCTCTCGGCGCGCGAAGGAATGACGGTCGCCCCTGGCGCACCGCTCTTTCGTCTGAATGGTCTCGCGACGGTGTGGGTGAACGCCGAAGTGCCGGAGACCGCCGCAGCCGAGGTGCGACCCGGCAACGCCGTCCAGGCGCGCACGCCAGCGCTCCCCGGATCGGTGTTCAAGGGACGCGTGAGCACGATCCTGCCCGAGATCAACGCGACCACGCGAACGCTCAAGGCGCGCATCGAACTTGCGAACCCTGGCGGCCGTCTCGTCCCGGGCATGTTCGCGACCATCGACTTCGCACCGACGCGTCGAAGAAACGCCGTGCTCGTGCCGAGCGAAGCTGTGATCTGGACTGGCAAGCGTACCGTCGTCATCGTCGCCCAAGGGGCAGGGCGCTTCGCGCCCGCCGACGTGGAGACGGGCATCGAAAGCCACGGACAGACGGAGATTCGCAAGGGCGTTCGCGACGGCGACAGCGTCGTCGTGTCCGGCCAATTTCTCATCGACTCCGAAGCGAATCTGAAGGCCGCGATAAAGCGCATGAGCGAGATGCCCGCGGACGGTACGGACCATACGCGCGCAGCGATGACCGCTGATCGCAACGTCGATGGCGCGGCCGACGCGCACCGCGATGGGGTGCACGGCACGTCACAGCGCGCCGAGTGAACGCGTGATCGCGCGGCTCATCCGGTGGTCGATCGACAATCGGCTACTCGTGCTGCTCACTACCGTGCTCTTCACCGCGTGGGGCGTCGTCTCGCTTGTGCGCACGCCGCTCGACGCGATCCCCGACCTTTCCGACGTTCAGGTGACGATCCGCACGACGTTTCCGGGTCAGGCGCCGCAGATTGTCGAGCATCAGGTGACGCATCCGCTCGCGACGACCATGCTCTCGGTACCCGCCGCGAGGGCGGTGCGCGGATGGGCGCGCTCGCGCGTGCTCGAGTACCTGAACCAGGCGCAATCGAGGCTTCCTGCGCAAGCGAAGGCGTCGCTCGGTCCGGATGCGACGGGCGTCGGCTGGATCTACGAGTATGCGCTCGTCGACCGCACGGGACGCGTGGATCTGTCGCAGCTTCGTGCTCTGCAGGACTGGTTTCTCAAGTACGAGCTCAAGACAGTGCCGAATGTCGCCGAAGTGGCGAGCGTCGGCGGCATGGTTCGGCAATACCAGATCGTTCTCGATCCAGATCGACTGCGTGCCTACAACATTCCACACGGCAAGGTGATCGATGCGGT
>WNFQ01000171.1_pt1 | contig 50441 bp, 52 predicted proteins | sample 5400171 | NCBI WGS metagenome assembly WNFQ01 (sample SAMN13153356, study PRJNA577476) | soil metagenome | isolation source: 20 cm soil under Madrone tree | place: USA:California | collected 2016-06-14
TAACCACGAATCCGGCAGCTGCCGGACGAATAGACACGAAGTGGGAGCAGAGGAGACAACCACGGATCGCACGGATGACACGGATGTTCGGAAATGACGAAATCCGAATGCGGAATGACGAAGGAATGCCAAAGCCCAAATATGAGTCCGTGGTTCTCCCTTTTAAAGCGGGCGCAGCAGCGCCGCAGTCCAAAGCGCTTCGCGCCATCCGTGTTATCCGTAACGTTATAGGCTAAATTCATCGCGCTTTGCGAAGATTTTTTTTGGAGGTGATTTCCCACCACGATCTTCGGTAATAGGCGTTTGCCCACTAAACAGACAAAAGCCACGAAAGCTTTACCACGCAGATTCTGCTTCATCGGTGTGCTTCGTGTGTTTCGTGGGCAACATTTCTTCATGAACTATCCATGTTATCAGCACTGCTATAGGCCAAATTCGTCGCATGTTGCGAAGATTTTTTTGGCGGCGATTTCCCTGATGCGCACACGTTTGGTATTAAGGTTTTGCCCACTAAACACACAAAAGACCACGAAAGCTTGACCACGCAGATTCTGCTTCATTGGTGCGCCTTCGTTTGTTTCGTGGGCAGCAATTTCTTTATGAACCATCCGTGTTATCAGCGTAATCCGTGGTTAAACCTTCGGTTGCGGCGGAGCCGCTCTGGGTGATCCGTGGTTCGCCCATTCGTGTCTATTCGTGTTCACCCGCTCGCGAAAACTTTCGGAGTTCGTGGTTAAATCTTCCCTTACGGCGCGGCGAAACCGATCTCGATCGGCGCGTTTGGCTTTGCCGTATTCACGATTACCGCCTTTGCCGGCTGCACATTCACGAGCTTGTACTTGATCTCTTCAATGGGCTTGAGAGAAAATTCCTGATCTTTTCGCACTTCAAATTCCAAGCGTCCGCCCCAGGTGTAAACGAAAGTAGCCACCGATTGCGGCGAGGTGGCGACCTTTCCTTTCACCAGCGTGACCTGCGCATGGCTCTGCGGGTGTTCGACGAGCAGCTCCGATACATCCTCATTGATTCCATACTGATTGCGCGCGCGTTTTTCCGTAAACTTGACGATCTTGAAGTCAGAGCCGCGGATGACTTCGCCAACCTTCAGAAATTGCGTCGGCTCATCCTGGTCGATGGTGTTGATACCGAATTTGTCCTTTATCCGAGATGAAAACATGTATCGGAAGGGTTCCTCGGTGGCAGACACCAGATGTAATTTTGTGATGTAATCCGGGTGCGAATCTTTTTTCGTTGGATCGGTGCCGCCCCGCCATTCATCGAGATTGGTGAACCCGTCCTTGTCGGGGTCCTGCTCGAGCACGTCAGCGTCTTCGATCGGCAGACCGTATTTTTCGAACCACTCATTCGGAACCGGAGCGTGCACCTGGGTGTTTTGCAGCGTAGCCGGCAGGCCGTCTGCGCCGATAAAATGTTTTTCCGGAACGAACAGCCCGGAGCGCTTGCTGGCTTTCCATTGTGCCGGATTCTGAAGCTGCTCTGCCGCGCGATCGAGTTCGACCGCGACCGGGGGCTGCGAGGCAGGCTTTCCCCGGGACGGCTGCGGAGTGACGAGCCGGTTGCCGAACTGAATGGCGCTCCACCAAATGCAGATCGCGGAAATGAAAAGGAATAGCGCCGCACCCATGAGCGCAACGCGATCGTAATTCGCCTTAATCCAGTCGATTACCTTCGCCATAGTCAAAACAAGAGAACCACGGATTACACGGATATTACGGATAGGAAGAGTCAGGCATTGGGATCGACGATCACAGCGTTATCGACGCTCAGATCCGGAATAAGGTTGCCAATCAATTCGCCGCGATAATGGCGTGGGAACGAGCTTTGCACTGAAAGAATGTGTCCACGGTGCTTCAGTTCGATAATCATTGCGCGTTCGTAAAGCTTTTCGTCGAGTCCCGGTTTCAACTCATTGAGCACTGCCATCGCCGCACCGATAATTTCACCGCTCAGCTCCTCATGAATCATTCTGTAATCCGTGTCATCCGTGTAATCCGTGGTTGAATTCAGAGAGTCTTGCTATTCGTGGTTAAAAGGTGAACCTCAGCATTTCGATCGTGGCCGAGACTTCGATGTGCTCGTTACCGACTATGAAATTCAAACCCGCAGCCGCGCCGGGTTGGGCTGGACTCGCCTGCGCGACCGGGGCAGGCGTTGGGCTTGCGCCTTTCTCACGCGGTGGACCTTTATCTTTCTCGTTGTGCACGTACAACGTGCGAATGATGAAGAATTGTCCAGTGGAAGCTGTAATTTCGTTCAAAGCTTTTCGCGCTGCGCCGGGCGCCGCTTTAAAGCTGATATCGACAATGTTGCGTTCAATTAATGGCGGCGCAGCCGTAGCGCCCGGCTTTGCCGTCGCCGCTCTGTGTCCGGCAGCTGGAGACGGCGTGGGAGTGGATGAAGGCGCGCCTTCTTCGGCCAAAGGCTTGCGGCGAAATGACGTCACGCTGTCCACCTTGGCGTCGAGGACAATATTTATCAGCTTCTGGATTTGAGAAAGCTCCTGGCCCAGCAGAGGCGTGACCGCTGTAGCGGGCATTGTTTTGGCGAATTCATCGAACCCGAGCTGAAATCTATCCGGCAGTTTCACATTGTTCGCGCGCGCTCTGTCGAACGTCGCGATAGCGACCAGGCGCAACTGCGACTGAAATTCATTGGGAGCAAGCGGCGGCGCAGCGGCGACCTCGCTTTTCAGCTGTTCTTTAAATTTATTCAGCGCAGCGCTGTAACTGTCGAGATAACCCTGCAGTTTCCGATAATTAGTCTCGTGCGGAAACGGATCGAGCTGCCGGAGCCGGTTCCGCTCTGCTGCCACCTGGTCGAATGTTTGTCGTGCATCCGCCCAAACGCTCCATCTCCAGTAGAAAAGTGCCCCGACAAGCAATGCGCAAATGGCAAAGCCAATCACCAAGATGCCGAATGCCGGATTTTGCTGAAACCACTTCATGGGAACCACGGATTACACGGATAGCACGGATAAGAAGACTTAGGCATGAAGATCAGGATTGTTGCGTTCGTCAGATTCCTGCGGACGCAACACACGTTTCCATTCCAAGCGCGCATTCTTGAAATTCATGAGAAGAGCGAGATCCAAGTTGGTGATGTTTAGATACCCGATCATTTGAGCCATATGGGTATCCGTGAAGCAGGAGACAACTTTGGGATCAACGATCACCGCATTATCAACAATTAGATCCGGAACAAGGTTCCCAATCAATTCACCGCGATAAGAAACCGGGAACGAGTTCTGGACCGAAACGATGTGTCCGCGGTGCTTCAGTTCGATAATCATTGCGCGTTCGTAGAGTTTTTCGTCCAGCCCAGGTTTCAACTCGTTGAGCACTTCCATCGCAGCGCCAATTATTTCACGGCTTAACTCTTCATGAATTATCCGTGTCATCCGTGTAATCCGTGGTTAATAGAAAGTCTCTGTTCGTAAGAGGACTTCATGGCAGTTTCACGGGCTTGCGCAGGGGTAGTTGAAGCTCATACGGGAACGCCCATTCCATGTCGTTCGGGACAGAGTTGGATTTGATGGTGCGCTCCGGCGTTTTTGGGTCGATGACGAAAAACGGCGACTTCGCCAGGTTGCGCAGGTAATCGACGACGATTTCCTGCTGCTTGGAATTATAGAGATAAAGGCCGCGCACCATAATGCCATCGATAACCTTGCCGGCCGTCGCCCCGCCCTTCGCTGGCGATCCAGCAACAGTGGGCGTTGGTGCCGGCGTCGTTTCCCCGGCGCGCTTTTCAGGGGCCCCCAGCAGTTTTCCACCGGAAGTTGGGGCAAGCTCCGTGATCCAGATGTCTGCTTCCGGCAGACGCGCATTTAAATCTTCGAGAATTTGCGGCCAGAAATTGCGATCGTTCACTGCTGTGATGAGAGGAGTGGCGATGTTGTCCAGTGCAGTGATTTGCTTTTTTAACTTATCAAGCTGCGCTTCGACGCCGTCCATGCTGTCGTTCTTCTGGCGCATTGTCTGAGCAGTTTGCTGCGCTACTTGCGCCGCGCGCGTGTAGTAAGCTGACCAGCCAAGCAGGGCCAGGAGAATGCATGCCGCTGCAGCAATGAAGAATGGCCTGCGCTTTTCCAAGTCCTGCCTGCGAACGACGGTGGCCGGAAGCAAATTCAGCTTCATCGGACAAACCGTCACGCTGCGCAGCGCCAGGCCAACTAATTCTCCAAGCAAATGCGCGGAACGCGTCGTGTCAGGCGTCGATTCCGACACGCTCACATTTTGGAGCGGATTAAAAAACTCGACCGGCAATTCGAACTTCTCGTGAAAAAACTCGCGCATGTTGGGCATGCCTGCACCGCCGCCGCAAAGAAAGATGCGAGAGGGCCGATCTCCCTGCTGTTGCGCGCGGTAATGAGTAATGGAACGCATCAATTCCGCGTGCAGCCGTGTCATGGTGCTGCGCGCTATCTTTGAGAGGCGGCCAAGGTTCGGGTCGTCAGGTTCGGCGGCGCCCCCTAAAGCCACAGAGGCGTCGCTGTTCTTGCGAGTTTCCGCCGCCGCAAAGGATTCGCCAAATTCCTTCGCAATCGCGGCTGTGATCACGCTGCTGCCGAGCGGAAGACTGCGCGAGAAAATTCTGCCGGCCTCGATGAAAAGGACGTTGGTCGTGCGCGCGCCGATATCCACCAGCAACGAGCAGCCCTTTAGATCTGTGTAATTGTAACAAAATGCATTGTAGAGACCCATCGAGGCCACATCGAGAATTCGGGTCCGCAGTCCGGTTTCTTCCACCGCATTGTTGATCTCATCGATCAGATCGCGTTTGATCGCGACAATAACGACCTGAATTTGTTCGCCCATACCGCCTCCGACCAACTGGTAATCCCAGACCACCTGGTCGAGGGGGAATGGAACGTTCTGTTGCGCCTCGAATGCGATGATCTTATCGATCTTTTCCGCATCGAGTGCCGGCAGTTTGACAAAGCGCACAAAAACCGATTGCGCGGCCACTGCGTAGTTCACGTCGGCCCGGTGAATGTGCATTTCGTGCATCAGTTCGCGCAACACACCAGCGGTCTCGTGCAGCGCATCGTGGGCGTCACGACGTTGCCCAGTTTCAGGATCAAGCGGTGTTTCGCGGAAACGATAGTTCAGCAACACCAGGCGCCCGTGGATTACTCGAAATTCCGCCAGACCGATTGTTTGGGAACCGATGTTGAGAGTAACAAGATGCGCCGGTGCGGCCATGGCCTAAAGCTCTAAATCGGAATTTCCAAATCCCAAACCAAATTTCACCGCCCAAAACTCAAAACAACTCAGTATCACGCGGCTGTTTTCGAGGATTCGAATTTGGAATTAGTTGCAACGTTCTCACACTTGGCCTGGCCCCGGATTGCATCATCCAAGCCGTCGTAATCGGAAGCTCCATCAAATGATGCGATAAGCCTTTAGTTCCTTAAAGAAGGTCGCCACCGCAGTCTTGATTACTACCACGGCTGGAATAGCGAATAATACGCCCCACAAACCCATGAGGAGCGAGCCGCCGATGATCGCGATAATAACCACGAGTGGATGAACGTTCGCCGCGCTGCCAAGGACAAACGGCTGAAAAACAACATCCTCCAGTACGTGCACGATGATGACCAGAATCACCACATACAGCGCCAGATCATTGGGATTCAGACCGGGAATCAGCGGCCTTATGTTTTCCGCAATTAGCGCGTAGCCAACACCAATCACCAGAGCGATTGCCGTGCCCAGAAACGGAATCGCGTTAAGCAGTCCGGAAACCACGCCAATGGCTACGGCGATTCCCATTGGAATCCCAAGCAGGATCAATCCCAGTATCAGAGTCAGGCCTACCAGAAAACATTCCATTAGAGTCCCGCGCAAATACCTGCCGATAGCGGCGTCAAGCCTGTCAAGGACCGTCAGCGACAGCTCAAAGTAGCGGTTGGGGACGAGGCTAATGAAAAAGCGGCGTATTTGACCGTTATCGAAACCGAGAAAAACAAAAATCAAAGGGGCCAACATCCATGCGGACAATTTGTTCTCCAAGGTTGTGCCCTCCTCTGCAGCTGGAGGTTGAGTCGAAGCGACTGCAGTCGGGGCCGTGGGCGACACCGCACCAGCGGGAGTCTTTTCAGGAATTACATATTCTTTGGTATTTTGGTTCGCCCGAAAGTAATCAACGAACTTACTCGGAATGGTAGGTTTGCCGTTGTACCCAGCGGCATATTTCAGGAACAGGTCGCGTTCCTCTGGGGTAAGTTTGAGTGCCTGATTGATCTTATCCATGAGGGGGCCAAGTTGCTTATCAACTAATGAAATAACCGGGTTTGATTTTCCCTCGGCGGACTTCGCCACGAACTGCCGGTATTTTTCGTTCAGTTTGTATGTCAGGCGGACTTTGAATTCGAGCTTCTGCTCTTCGTCGGGAATGTGTTTGCGCAGAGTATTGAAGGCGAAGAACAAGACAATGCCAATGGCTGCGAATGAACACAGAACCTGAAGTTCGTGAGGTAACCATCGGATCCTAAAGCGCTCTTTCACTGGGCGGAACACGAAGGCCAATAAGCCGCCCACTATGATCGGCAGAATGAGACTGCTTAACTTCCAGAGGAGGAATCCGCCGGAAATCAAGAACAGTGTTGCAAATGTGAGATAGAAGACTTTGCGCCGAACTTTGCGCTCTCGCTCTTTCTCTTCGAAGTCCTGACCGTTGCTCATCCTAATCCAGAGGTGTCGGCACGAGTTTTCATCTGGACCAGCTCATTGGTCGAACGAAGGCGATCGCTAATCATCCCCGCAAGGGAACGGAAAATTTGGCAGGCAGTTTTCGCATCCCGCTGAACTAATCCGTCAAGGTCATTCCTATACAGCGCCAGCGTGCGAGTCCGTTCCAAAGCCCGCGCGTTAGCAGAACGCGGGGTTTCATCGAGCAATGCCATCTCGCCGAAAAAGGCGCCTCCTTCCAAAACAGCCAGACGCGTCGTGCTAGTCTCGCGATAGATTTCTATTGCCACTTTGCCATCCAAAATTAAAAAGAGCGCAGCTCCTGGCTGTCCCTCCTCAAAAATTGATTCGTCAGTCTCGTACGTGCGTTCAAACATCATATCAGAGACACTCTTGAGCTGCCGATTCGAGAGTTCGTCGAAGAACGGCACCGTCTTCAGGAATTGAACGCGGTCCAATCCAGGGCTTGAACGCTTCCAGCGTCCCAGCGGTTCCCACAACAACTTATCCGCGACGAGTTTTCGAGCCGACATTAATATCAATCCGTTGAAGCGACTCCGGCCAGTGGCCTCAATTAGGAAGCTCCCGTCCTGATTAGGGCCATAGTAGGAAGGATCGATCGGCAATTTCAATCGAAAAGATCGGAGACACCGACTTAGCCCAGACCAACAGCGTTACGTCGGTTTCAATCGGAAAGCACATAGCGCTCCCTTGAAGAGCATTCGTGCAGATCGAGAAATATTACCTTGAAAGATTAAACGAGTGGAACCGCGACGTTTGTCCACTCCAGTTCTCAAATGCGGCGCCAGCGTTGATCTGCAAATGGTCATTGCCGACCTGCCCCGAAATATAGCTCTCCATCATATCGCCGCTGCCTTTGCCGATCGAGTGGCCGTAAAGAAAACCTATCTCTCCACCGTAATAGAAGCGATCTGGCGGCGACATCATCATTTCAGGGGAATCCTTTGGGTCGGTTCCAAAATTCTCGGGTCGCGAGTCGGAAGCAGCCCTTGCTCTGTTTGCTGGCGCGGGCCCGAAAGTATCCGGCGGTGGCAAATACGCGCCCGAAAAGAGATCGAGCGCCACCATGCCGCTGCCGGCTAATGCGCTTTCGCTCGCCAACCGGCCACCATCTGACCACGCGTGCACCGGACCTCTGTGAAGCAGAAGGAAACTATCCTTCGAGCTGAAAGCGTTCGGTTGAAAGAGGCTAAATGCTAAAGCGGGATCGAACGCCGCGGCAGCTTGCAATCGTTCGGGTGCAAGCGCTCGGTGTCGTGTTGCCATCGGCCGCTTCGCTTGCTGCGCTGCGACCGGAAAGCAAACAGCGAGTAAAACCGTGGCGACGGCAACCGCACGCCTGATCATGCAGCAATTCACAATGAAATCAGTGCAAACGCCAGTAAAATTTTGCGGGGGTTTTGGACTGCGCGGACATGTCCGCGCTTTCAAAGCGGCAACATGTTGCCGCACTCCAAATGCCGAACGTCGCCTCTTCAAAGGTTTCAGACTTTAAGGGTTCAATGCTTCAACGACTCTCTGAAATAGTCGATCGTCTTTTTGATTCCCTCCTCGAACGCCACGCGCGGCTCCCAGCCGAGAACTTCTTTTGCACGCGAGATATTCGGTTGGCGGACCTTGGGGTCGTCCACCGGTAATGGTTTGTATTCGATCGCCGACTTTGCTCCCGTGATGCGAATGATTTCCTCGGCGAACTGTTTGATCGTCATTTCGCGCGGATTCCCCAGGTTGACCGGCTCGTGAAAACTGCTCATCGCGAGTTTGAAAATTCCATCAATCAAATCGGACACATAACAGAATGAGCGCGTCTGCGAGCCGTCGCCGAAAACACTGAGTGGCTGACCGCTCAGCGCCTGTCCGATAAACGCTGGAACCACGCGCCCGTCGCGCAGCCGCATTCGTGGACCATACGTGTTAAAGATGCGTACGATTTTCGTGTCCACTCTGTGATACCGGTGATACGCCATCGTGATCGCTTCGGCGAACCGTTTCGCCTCATCATACACACCGCGCGGCCCAATCGGGTTGACGTTCCCCCAGTAATCTTCTTTTTGCGGATGCTCGAGCGGATCACCGTATACCTCCGATGTAGACGCAAGAGTGAACGAGGCCTTTTTGTCCTTGGCCAGGCCGAGCGCGTTATGCGTGCCGAGCGCGCCCACTTTAAGCGTGGGGATCGGGAGCTCGAGATAATCAATCGGGCTGGCTGGTGACGCGAAATGAAAAACGTAATCGATTTTTTCTTCCGGCAGAAAAATGAAATTCGAGACGTTATGTTTGATGAAACGGAAATTCTCGTTGCCCGCCAGATGGCCAATATTCGCGGTGTTACCGGTGATCAAATTGTCAATGGCAATAACGCGATGACCTTCCGCCAAAAGTCGATCCACCAAATGCGAGCCGAGAAAACCCGCCCCGCCAGTGACGACGGAAACAGGCTGGGAACTTTTTGCGGCCATTGCGCATTTCTTCTAATGGTTACCTCGCGGATTTGCCAGCAGGAAAGTCACAGGAAATGACAAAGCGTAAATGACTGATGCATCTGATGGAGACTTGAACGTTGAAAGTTGGATGTTGAGCGTTGAACGTTGCAGTTCATTGGCATTTTCTCTGGCATTTAGCTCAGCGATGTCCTGCACACGAATTTGTCATTTCGAGCGAAGTCGAGAATGGAGCGACTGGGGAGAGCGACATGGACGGTTGCGCGGCGAGGGCAGCCGCGAGAGAGTCGGGCGACGAACGAGTTAAATCTCTTACGGTTTTCTCCGAACTGATGGAAGACATTCAGAATAAAGAACTGAGATTCTTCGACTCCGCTCAAAATGACAGATAACGACCCCATGCGCATCCTATCCGGCATTCAACCGAGCGGCGTCCTGCACATCGGCAATTATTTCGGCATGATGCGGCCCGCTATCGCGCTTCAAGACGAGGGCGAAGCGCTTTATTTCATTGCCGATTATCACGCGCTGACCAGTGTGCGCGATCCGGATGTCGTCCGCGAAAACGTTCGGCGTGCGGCAGTCGATTTTCTCGCGGCCGGGCTCGATCCCGAACGCGCTTCGCTCTTTAAACAGAGCGATGTGCCGCAGGTAACGGAGTTAACCTGGGTCTTGTCGACGGTCGCGCCGATGGGCCTGCTCGAGCGCGCGCACTCCTATAAAGACAAACTTGCGCGCGGGCTCGCGCCGACCGTAGGACTCTTCAGCTATCCAGTGCTAATGGCGGCGGACATTTTGATTTATGACAGCGACATCGTGCCCGTCGGCAAAGACCAAAAGCAACACATCGAGATGACGCGCGATCTGGCAGGGAAAATGAATGAACAGTTCGGACAGATCTTCAAGTTGCCGGAAGCGCGGATCAATCCTGAAACGCAAGTTGTTCCCGGTCTCGACGGACAGAAGATGAGCAAGAGCTACGGCAACAACATCGATATTTTTGGCGATGAAAAGGAAACAAGGAAACGCGTCATGAGCATCGTGACCGATTCAACTCCGGTGGAAGCGCCGAAAGACCCGGCAAAGTCGACCATTTTTGAGCTTTACTCGCTCTTCGCTTCCAGAGATGAGATCGCGAGCATGCGTGAGCGATTCGAAACGGGCGGAACCGGATATGGCGATTTCAAAAAAGAGCTCTTCGAAAAACTCTGGGAGTATTTTTCTCCGATGCGCAAACGGCGCGAGGAAATCCTGGCCGACAAATTATACATCGACAATGTCCTCCTCCGTGGCGCCAAACGCGCTAATGAAGTTGCCGACGACGTGATGACGCGTGTCCGCGCAGCGGTTGGCTTGCGCTAACGAGTCCGCGCCAGTCGTTTCGGGGCAGTGTTAAGCCAGGCAGCGCCAAGAGCTTCGCGAACGATCTCGATCTTCGCCGCCGGCAGATGAATGCTGGTACTGCCGCGACGACCCCACGCGCCTTTCACTGCTTGGAAAACGTTCGGATCGCCGCGGGCCAAGTGTCTTTGTTCGTCTGGAGTTAATTTCACGACGGCGGAATTCTCGTCGGGATATCCGAGGGTAGCGAATATCTTTCCGCAGACGCGAAAATCGGGGTGATGCATGTGCGCCGACTCCACTGCTTCGGGAAAACTTAACGCGAGCTTCCGAAAATCATCTGCTGTCATTGTTTGAAATCTAAATGGCTTTCCGATCGAGCTCGAGTTGCCGCAAATAAAGAAAAAGCGGCAGACTGAGCGAAACCAACTGTACCCAACATCGGCAACCAAAGGAATCGCATCCGCAACCGCCGTCCTTCACTCTGAATGAACGAGAGGAGCACGATTGCCGAGACGATCAAGTCCAAAGCGAAGAAAGCGGCGATGCGATTCGCAAAAAGATCCTGCATGAACATGGAGATGTTCAACGCGTGATGCTCGATGATCCAGGGAATGAATTGCGAATAGGGCAGAACGAGCCCGAGCAGACAGAACACCACGTAGAGATGCCGAGGTTTCATACATGTGATTTGTCGGCACGTTTGGATGTTTGTCGAGCGAAAGTGCCGCGATCATCCGTGTGCGAAAGGCCACCGCGCGAGAAGCGAATTGCGCTACAATTCGTCGATGGCGACATTGCGTTTTCACATTGTTCCAAACGCGAAGATCGACAAGGTCGCGGGCGAACATGGCGGCGCGATTAAGATCAAATTGCGCGCACAGGCTGTCGAAGGGAAAGCTAACGCAGCTCTGCGTTGCTTTCTGGCCGACCAATTGAATATCTCTCAGCGCGCAATCATTCTGGAACACGGTCAGAGCTCGCGCGACAAAGTGATTCGCATCGACGGCATGACCGAACAAGATGTGCGCTCGCGTCTGCTCGGGGCGCTGTGAGGATTGACGGCTATTCCGTGATTATTTTGTCTGCCCACTCCCCCAATGAAACGAAAATTTTGGGATTCCCGAATTTTGCACCGTATTGAGAAACCCATTTCCGTTAGGCCTCTTTAACGGAGCAGGCGCCACACGCGTAGATTGGTATTTTCTTTGTCACAATCCACTTCGGACAAGCTTAGCGGGTGCGGCTTTGACGAGCTGGTTTGGTTTGCTCGGGGGGCTTCGTTTGAGTGGTTGCAGCGCTATCGCGGTAAAACAAGACGCCGTGGGCTCGCAGATTGGTGATCAGCGCGTGCAAATCATTCGCTAACTGTTGGTCGTTTAGGAGAGTCGCAACCAAACCTTTGCCTTGCGTGGCGCTCTGCAGCACCTTGCGTGTATCTGCGATCGCGTTCTGCAAGTTGTCGGCAGCTTTCTTTGCCGAAGCCATCGTCGAATCCGCCTGCCCAATCACTCCATCCAATTTCTTTGAGGATTCTGCCAGTGCGCCGGTAGCCTGGTTCAAATGTTCCATGCTCGACTTCAGGTTTTCCATGTTCGCTGAGGAGAGTGTTTCTTGATTCAGACGGTTCACGGTCGTGTCGATCTTTTGCACAGTTCCGCGGAGGTCGGTTACCAGTGCGCCGCCCTCTCGCGTGAGATCGTCGATACCCGTCTCACGCGTTCCATCGATGTACGCATTCGGCGGCAGATATGCTTTCGGTTGTCCGGGCGGCGGCGTTACGACAACAAATCGATCACCAAGCAACCCGGAGCTTCCAACGCTGAATTTGGTCCCCTCAGGGACCTTAACGTAATCATAAATTTTCAGGGGCACAGCCACGCCATCGCCTTCGCGAACCAGCCGCGGACCACCGGCAACCTTTCCAATTCTCGCGCCGGCGAGGAGGACATCGGAGCCTTTCAAAAGTCCGCTCGCATTGGTGAAGCGAACTGTCAGGGCGTAATAGGTCTTGAAACCCTCCCCCAGCCTGCCGAATTGCACTAGCAGCGCGCCTAACATCGCCAAACCCACAAACACAAAAATACCAACTTTAAATTCCAAACCTCGCTCGTGCCGGTTCATTTTGAGACGATAATTGTCGTCTTACTGCTGATTTTCGCAAGGTAGCGGCGGTTCACCGCAACCGGGCGAGGACGATCAAGTCATTCGCCCTTGCCGTCGGATCGCCCGAGCAGGAAATCCTCAATCAGAGGATCTGTCGACTGTTGAAGCTCAGTCGCAGTTCCGTGAAAATAGACGCGGCCTTCGTGCAGGTACGCGATCCGATCAGCTACATCGAATGCGCTTTTCATATCGTGGGTGACCACGACGCTGGTCATTCCAAAGCGTTGCTGCAACCGGCGGATCAATCGATTGATGCTGTCCGCTACAACAGGATCAAGCCCTGCCGTCGGCTCATCGTATAATACGCACGAAGGGCGGCGAATGATGGCGCGCGCGAGACCCACCCGTTTCTTCATTCCGCCACTCAAACTCTCCGGCATCTTGGCCTCCTCTCCCTCCATTTCCATCACCTCGAGCATCTCTGCGACTTTCGAGTGCAAAACTTTTGGGTCGCGTTCGCCGGCCTCCCGCAGAGGAAAAGCAATGTTGTCCTCCACCGTCATCGAATCAAAAAGGGCGCCGCCTTGGAAAAGAATTCCAACCTTTTGGCGAATTGCCCCAAGCTGGCGCTCGCTCATATCGATAATGTTTTGGGCCTGGATCCAAATTTCTCCCCCGTCCGGTTCCATCAATCCTACGAGATGTTTAAGCAAAACGCTTTTCCCGCCGCCGCTCCGCCCGATGATGGCAAGAGTTTCACCAGTCCGCACCTCAAGATCAACGCCGCGCAAAATCTCCTGCTGCCCGATTTTTTTTGTCAATGAACGCACCTTGATCATAGGCGACGAATTACCTGGAACCGGATGAGGTTTGGTAGACGGCTTTGGAGACGGCGGTGCTTCGGTCATGGCAACACACGAACTCTCAACTCACCACTCTCTACTTTCAATGACTCCCAAAAAATTCCATCACTGCGCTTATTGATAGCCCGCCGGGTAGATGATGTTGAACATCATGGTAAGGAAAAAATTGCAAATCAGAACAGCCAGCGAGGCGTCCACGACAGCTTCAGTTGTTGCGCGGCCGACGCCCACCGCGCCTTCACGTGTGGTCAAGCCTTTCTGACAACTGATGAACACGATAAGTATTCCGAAACAGAATGCTTTTGACAGACCCATGATGATGTCACGACTGCGCGTCCACCGCACCATGTTCGCCATGTAATAAGTGCCATTAATGTCGAGCATGAAAATCGCTACGAGATAGCCGGCGGCGATGCCGACAGCGATGCACTCCGCCACCAGCAGCGGCATCGATACCATCATGGCAAGCGCGCGCGGCACCACCAGGTAGTCAACGGGATAAACTGCCAGCGCGCGAAGTGCATCGATTTGCTCCGTCACTTTCATTGTGCCGATCTCAGCCGACATCGCCGCCCCGACGCGCCCCGCGACCATTAGTGCTGTCAGAACAGGGGCCAGTTCTCGGCACAGCGACACCGAAACCACCGCGCCCACAGCGGAGCCCATTCCCAGCTTGTTAAATTGGAAAAATGTTTGTGCCGAGAACACCGCGCCGGTGAATGCACCGGTGATTATAACGACGAGCTGCGAAAGCAATCCAATCTCAACAACTTGATTGAGAAATAATTTCCAGCGGAGCTTGTGTGTGAAGATGGAACGAAACGTGTCAGCGGCCAGCAAGACAAGTTCGCCCAGGTATTGGAAAAACGAGAGCAGCGGCGTGCCCAGAGCGTTGAAGAATCGAACCATTGTATCAGTGATCAGTGACTAGTGATCGGTGAAGGCGAAAAACGCAAGGTCGTTTCGGATTCCGACATTCGAATTTACAACTTAGCAAAAGGAGCTTCCAATTGCGCCTTGCAGAAAGGTGCGATAAAGGATGTCCATCGAAGCAATGAGACGCGCGACTCAGTTTTTACTGGCAGGCAATATACTGCTGTGCGCGGTGTTGTTGAGCAGTTGCGAAACCATGCCGCAGGGCATTCAACAAGCAAGAATCGAGATGGCGCAACATATCGCAGCCGAGCCGACCGGGGATTACTTTATCGGGCGACGCTATTATAAGCCCGATTACAAATTCTGGGGTTACGTCAGGCGACCGGGTCAACCATGGAGCACAGCTGAGTTGGTAATGTTAAATGAAAAACAAAAGCTCGCGCCCGACCGCGAACGTCTCGATTTCGGAAGCGACAATAATTACGAATACAAGCTCTACGGTAATTTCAGCGGCGACAAAGTCTATGAGCCTGCCAGTAACGGGATCTATCCAGAATTTGTTCTGAAGGGGTACGAATTAATTTCTACAAACCCGCCGCCAATTTTCAGAAGTCAGTTTCGGGGCACCGCCGGCGCTTCGGATCTCCGCTATGTCGTGGAAAAACCGGAATGATACATTGCTGATTGTCATTCCAAGCGAAGTCGAGGAATCTCTGGATATTGATTGTGCCGCGTTACTTAAACAATTAGAGATGTCTCGATTCCGCTCGACATGATAGAAGCCGCGAGCGCTTCCGAAAAAAAAGATCCTCTCGTCGAGGAATTCCTGCGTTACCTCGCCAATGAGCGAAATGCTTCGCCGCGCACCCTCAAGGCGTATCGCCAGGCGTTAACTACTTGTGGTGCGGAAACCAAGAGATCGTGGAAGAAATGTAATGCTGACGATTTTCGAGATTATCTTTTTGCACTTATGAAGCGCGGGCAGGCTCGTTCATACGTGCGGCTGCAATTCTCTGCGCTGCGCAGCTTTTATCAGTTTCTCGCAGCTCGAAAACGGCTACGACAAAATCCCGTTCGAGAAGTGCAAATGCCAAAAATTGAAAAGAAGCTGCCGCTGGTGCTTACTCGGCAACAGGTTGAGGAGCTCCTTAGCGCTCCGACCCGCGAGACGAAGAACCGCGCCGCGCCAGTTTGGATGCCGCTGCGCGATGTCGCGATTATGGAATTATTTTACAGCAGCGGCTTGCGACTGAGCGAACTGGGTGCTCTAGATGTGGCCGATCTCGATCCTTACACCGAGTCTGTGCGGGTATTCGGCAAAGGTCGCAAGGAGCGTGTTTGCCCGGTGGGTTTGCCGGCGCTCGAAACGATCTCACGCTATCGCGCCTCTGCGAACGTGCATTCAGGGCCACTCTTCATAAACAAGGCGCGAAAACGAATGTCCTCCCGCTCGATCTGGTTGGTGTTAAAACGCTATGTGCGCCACACATCAATTCCGATTTCAATTAGCCCACACAAATTGCGACATAGCTTTGCGACGCACATGCTCGATCGCGGTGCTGATCTGCGCAGTGTCCAGGCCTTACTGGGGCACGCCAGCCTTTCTACCACGCAGATCTACACGCACGTCACTGTCGAACGGCTGAAGAAAGCTTACGCCGATGCCCATCCGCGGGCGTGATCAATGAATTACGTTTACGCCGCGAAGCCGAAAATGGTGCGTAGCCGCTAACAAGTTTTTATCGTTGGAGTAAATAACAGGGAAAGCGTGTTCGCTCGCACTGGCCAGGTGTATGGCGTCTGATGCGCGAAGGAAAATCTCTGCCGGCAACCTATTAAAGCTAGCGCGGACCCGATCCAAAACAGTTTGCGACAGAGGGAACCATCTGAACGCATCAGCTTTGACGTCAGCACCGAATTGCTCCAGAACAACTTGATAAGCTTTCGTTGTTAAACTGCCTTCTCGGCATTTGCGGTGAAGTGCCGCTACTACTTCCGCTTGCCCGTGTTGAGCACACGCAATCGCATCGGTGGTCGCCAAATGCCGAACTTCTTCAAAACCGTGATCCTTATAATACAGCCGCACAAGGTAACTAGCATCGAAGTAGATCATTCAATTGGCCGGTCTCGGTCTTCTGAGATGATTTGAGTGCTATCTGTCCCGCCTTGAAGCTTGTGCATGATTGCGCGAAAACGAGGGGTGAGTTTGCGACGCGCGAAATATGGAATCTCACGCGCCGGCGCCTGCGGGACGATCTTCGCAATAGTTTTCCCCCGCTCGGTGACATGAATCTCGCCGAACCTGGCTGCCTCCCGGACCCATTGGCCGGTGTTGTGATGAAGTTCCCGAATCGTTATCGTCTTCATGTGACACATGGTGTCACATGAAAGGAAATGCGTCAACCTCTACCGTGGACTTGCAACGCAGCCTTAGCTCGTCGGCGCGGCCGCGCTGCTCTGTGGTTGCGATTCGGGAACCTGGAAGGAGAGCTTCCCATCGACCGCCATAACCTCAACTTTGTCGCCGGGTTTGACGGTGCCGCGGAGCAATTCTTCCGCGAGCGGGTCCTCGAGCAAACGCTCCACCGCACGCCGCATTGGCCGCGCTCCATACTGCGGATCGTATCCCTTCTCGATGAGGAATTCCTTCGCGCTTTGGGTTAACTCAATGTGGACATCCTTGGCCTTGATGCGGGTTAGCACTTTGTCCACTTCCAGATCGACGATGCGCAACAGTTCAGGTTTGCCGAGCGAATGAAACACGATGATCTCGTCCAGCCGGTTAAGAAACTCCGGTTTAAAGACGCGCTTGGTCTCATCAAGAATTTTGTCGCGCATTGAATCGTAATCATGTCCTTCCATCGGCGCGCCGAAACCCATCACCGTTTGTTTTTTCAACAACTCGGCGCCGACGTTGGAAGTCATGATGATGATGGTGTTTCGGAAATCGATCTTGCGCCCTAGCGAGTCGGTGATCTTGCCGTCTTCAAGTATCTGCAAAAGCAGATGCATCACATCCGGATGCGCCTTTTCGATTTCGTCAAAAAGCACAACCGAGTACGGCCGGCGTCGCACGGCTTCAGATAATTGTCCACCCTCCTCGTAACCGACGTACCCCGGCGGCGAACCGATCAAACGCGAAGCGGTGAACTTTTCCATGTACTCCGACATGTCGATTTGAATCAACGCGTCGGCGTCACCGAACATGAATTCGGCGAGAGTGCGCGCGAGATACGTTTTACCGACTCCAGTGGGACCGAGAAAGACGAACGAACCGATCGGGCGCCTTGGATCCTTCAAGTCGGCGCGTGAGCGACGCAAAGCCTTGCTGATGGCGGTGACCGCTTCGTCCTGACCGATGACGCGATGCTTCATTTCAGATTCCATCATGAGGAGTTTTTGCGTTTCCTCTTGCTCCATCCGCTGCAGTGGGACGCCGGTGACCTTCGAGATGATGTGCATCATGTCGTCCGCGGTTACCACGACCTCTTTTTCTTCACGTTCCTCACGCCATTTGTTGAGAATGGCATCGAGTTTCTCCTTTGTTTGCTTCTCTTTGTCGCGAAGCGCGGCAGCTTTCTCAAAATCCTGCGCCTTAATTGCGCCTTCCTTTTCCACCCGGATCTCTTCTATTTCCTTCTCGATGTCCTTCACATCCGGCGGACGGGTCATGGAATTGATCCGGGCACGCGCGCCGGCCTCATCCATCACATCGATAGCCTTGTCGGGAAGAAACCGTCCCGTGATATAACGATCCGAAAATCTGACGGCAGTCTCCAGCGCCTCGTCGGTGAGTTTTGCTTTGTGGTGCGCCTCGTACTTGGGTCGAAGGCCTTTCAAGATTTGAATCGCTTCATCAACCGTCGGCGCATCCACCTTTATTGTCTGGAAACGACGTTCCAATGCTGCGTCTTTCTCGATGTACTTGCGATACTCATTCATCGTCGTCGCGCCGACACATTGCAACTCGCCACGACTCAGCGCGGGTTTGATAATGTTCGACGCGTCCATAGCCCCTTCGGCCGAACCTGCCCCGACAATCGTGTGCAACTCGTCGATGAAAAGAATCACGTTCTTGGAGCGGCGGATTTCGTCCATCACAGCTTTGATACGCTCTTCGAACTGACCGCGGTATTTTGTTCCAGCCACCATTAGCGCCAGATCCAGTGTGATGACACGCCTGTCCCGCAATAGTTCGGGCACGTTGCCGTTTGCAATTTCCTGCGCGAGCCCTTCAGCGATGGCCGTTTTCCCTACGCCCGCCTCGCCGATCAGAACTGGATTGTTCTTTGTCCTCCGGCAAAGCACTTGAATTACTCGCTCGATCTCATTGCGCCGGCCAATTACTGGATCGAGTTCTCCCTTCCTCGCCAACTCCGTCAAATCACGGCCAAATGCGCGAAGTGCTGGAGTCTTAACATCTTTCTTCGTTGGCTCTACGCCTTCCTGTTCCGATTCAGACGGCGTAAAGTTTGGATCAAGTTCCTTGAGAATCTCGTTGCGCGTGCGTTCGATATCGAGTTCGAGACTCTTGAGCACTCTGGCAGCGACCCCTTCACCTTCACGCAAAAGCCCAAGCAAAATATGTTCCGTGCCGACGTACGAATGATTGAGCGCCTTGGCTTCCTTGCCCGCAAGCGCCAACACTTTTTTGACGCGAGGCGTATAGGGAACGTTACCGACGATCTTAGTTTCCGGCCCCGAGCCGACCTGTTTCTCCACCTCCATGCGGACGGTCTCAAGATCGAGACCCATCTTTTGCAAGACGTTCACCGCCACTCCCTGGCCCAGCTTAATGAGTCCCAGAAGTAGATGCTCGGTGCCAACGTAGTTGTGGTTAAACCGGTCCGCCTCTTTACGAGCAAGAGCCAAAACCTGTTGAGCCCGCGGTGTAAAATTATTCATTGTTCGATGGCGCGTCAGTCGAACCATTGCCCGACTCCCTCGCCATCTTACTAATATCAGGTTTGGGAAAGAGTTTCAAACGCTCGCGGATAATCTGGGCGCGCAGATGGTCGCGTTCTTCGGCATTCAGTTTTTGTTGAGAGCTTTTTTGCAAGTGTGCTGGCTGCGTCTCGATAAACAATTCATCGATCTGCAGACGCTGGTCTTCCGGAAACGCGCCCAAATCCATGCCGAGCTTGATGACCGAAAGCAAGTTTAGCGCTTCCTTCGACGGCATGGCATGCGCGTAAGTCAAAACTCCATACGCGCGACCGATCTGATCGCACAGCGTGTTCGGCTTTTTTTGGAGCAAAATGTGACGCGCGTCATGTTCCTTTTCGATGATTGTTTCAATCACTTTGCTCAGACGATTGATGATCTCGTCCTCTTTCTCACCGAGCGTGGTCTGATTTGAGATTTGAAAGAGGTTACCCATTGCTTCAGTCCCTTCGCCGTAAAGCCCGCGCACCGCGAGACCGATTTTACTCACCGCTTGAATTACCTGGTTAATCAACTCGCTCAGGACAAGGCCAGGCAAGTGGAGCATCGCGGAGGCACGCATACCAGTGCCAACGTTCGTAGGACATGCGGTTAGATATCCCAGCCGCGGATCAAAAGCGAAGTCGAGCTTGCTTTCCAGTGCGCTGTCGATCTTGTCCACCAGCTTGAATGCCTGCTTCAACTGGAGCCCGGAGCGAATCGATTGCATTCGTAAATGATCTTCTTCGTTGATCATGATGCTAACGGTTTGCCGCCGATTCACCACCACCGCGCTCCCGCCGCCTTTCGCCGCATGCTCGCGACTAATCAGATGACGTTCCACCAACACCTGCCTGTCCAAGGCCGAAAGATCCTGCAAGCTTTCGGAGAAAGATTCCTGCATTTCCGGAAGCGATTCCACATGTGACCTGATCAGTTCCAGGATCGAGTTGCGTTCGGCTTTCTTCGCCCAGCCAGGGAAAGGTCGGTCGCGCAGATTACGCGCGAGCCGCACACGGCTGCTAATCACAATTTGGTGATGCGGCCCTTCACCGCGCAGCCATTCCCCGGCAGTAGCCAGCATATTCGAGAATTTCATGGGGAATTGGAGAGTTCGCTTTCAAGCTGTTTGATTTGATCGCGCAGCGAGGCGGCCGTCTCATAGTTCTCATCGGCTACGGCTTTCTGCAGATTTTCGTTCAGCGCCCGCATCCGATGACTCAGTGCCATGGCGCGCTGCGCGCGTTCCGGCAATTTCCCCACATGTTCGGTGCCTTTGTGCATTGCTTTTAGGAGCGAGTTCAAACCCTCCGCAAACGTGACGTAGCATTCGCTGCATCCCAGGCGTCCAGTTTTCTTGAAGTCAGCCTGGCTAAAGCCGCATACCGGACATTTTTGCGTGGGCGCTCCCTTTTCGATCTCTTCGGCTGCTCCGATGCCAAGCAGCAGATCGGCAAGAGCGAAGCTCGTGGGGTCCTGTACACCTTTCTCTTTCGAGCAGGCTTCGCACAGATTCACCTTGTGCATTTTGCCTTCCAGAATCTGTGTCAGGAACACCGTCGCATCATTGCATTTGCAAACGTCGCACAACATCTCTGTTAATTAGACCCTGATATTTTGGAAACATTCAACCCGGAATATTTCCCTGACATCTACTGCCTCCGAAGCGGCTTTGCTCAACGCTAGGCGAAAATCGGTGTGCCCGTTTCGCGCGTCATTTCCCGGAAGCGTGCAATTATGCGCATAGTGATGGGGCCGGGTTTCCCGTTACCGATCAGGCGCCCGTCGGCTTTAACCACGGGAACGATCTCCGCCGCCGTCCCGGTAAGGAAACATTCGTCGGCAGCGTAAACATCGTGGCGCGTAATATCTGCCTTTAACGTTTTGAAACCAAGTTCCGTGGCGATTTCAAACGCGACTGAGCGTGTAATGCCGCGAAGTGCGCCTGCGGCAACCGGCGGCGTAACAATTTGACTACGCTTAACGACGAAAATGTTGTCCGCCGTGCATTCGGCAACATTGCCCACATCGTTCAACATCAGCGCCTCGTCCGCATCAGCCAAATTCGCCTCCAGCCGTGCCATCACGTTGTTCAAGTAATTGAGAGACTTGACTGCCGGATTGAGTGCACCCGGATTGCAGCGGCGCGTCGCGCATGTCACGATCGTCAATCCCTTTTTATAAAGATTCTCGTGATAAAGCGTGATTGCTGCCACAATAATGATCACGCTCGGCCATTTACATTGCGTCGGATTTAGACCCAGATTACCAATCCCGCGCGTCACTATCAGTCGGACGTAACCGTCCCGCAGATGATTTTGCCGAATTGCCTCTAGGAGTGCTTCTGTCATCGCCTCCTTGGTCATTGGAATTTCCAGGCAGATCGAGCGAGCCGAATCCCACAACCGATCAAGATGTTCGCAGAGTCGGAAAACACGGCCATTATAGAAACGAATCCCCTCGAAAATTCCGTCGCCGTACAGGAGACCATGGTCGAAGACGGAGATTTTCGCGTCGGCTTCGGAGTAAAATTTTCCGTCGATGTAAATCTTTGCTTCCTTAACGCCCACTGCGGTGGGACGTGGACGACCTTCAATTGCCGGTTCAACTACTGAATCCGCAGTAGGCTCATGGATCTTGGGTTCGTCTAATACCGCTGCATCGGTGGTTTTCATAATCGCAAAAAAAATCTTCGACGTTTAATTGCGTAATTCAAGCAGCAAAATAAAAGCGTTGAACCGTTGAAGCGGGGATCCGTTGTAACATTGTAACCTTTTTAACTATTTAACCTGGCCCTTACTGCAACACCCCATCCTTGATGTGCAACTGCCTGTCGCCGCGCGACGCCAAACGAGTATCATGCGTCACGACAAGGAGCGTCTTCTTGCGGTCGCGTGCAAGATTGAGCAAAAGATCCATGATTTCGCCACCTGTTTTTGAATCGAGATTTCCAGTCGGTTCATCGGCAAAAACAATGTCGGGATCGTTCGTCAATGCACGGGCGATCGCGACACGCTGCTGTTCGCCACCAGAGAGCTCTGCCGGCAAATGATGCAGTCGATCAGCCAGCCCGACTGAGGCGAGGCTCTCTTCACCCTCTTGTCTCGTTGGCCGCCGGCCAATCATTCGCGGCAGCAGGACGTTTTCCAAGGCCGTAAGTTCAGGTAATAAAAAATAACCTTGGAAGACAAAACCCATTTTCTCGTTGCGTAAACGCGCCTCCGCGGACGAGCTGAGGTGGTAGAGTGGACGCCCTTCGAATTCGACACTGCCCGATTCGGGCCGCTCCAGACCGGCTAATGTGTAAAGAAGAGTCGTCTTGCCTGCGCCAGAAGCCCCAGAGAGAAATACCGCTTCATTACGCTCGATTTGCATGGAGATGCCGCGCAGCACTTCGATCCGGCGAGGACCCATCCGAAACGATTGAAAAATATCGCGAGCGATTAGCTGAGGCGGCTGCACGGACAACTATCTCTCACCAGGATCGACATCGCACAAGACCAGCCAAAACGACCGAGCATAAATACACTGGGCAAAAAAAGCCGCCGCAGAAAGAACTCCACGGCGGCTTTTCAATTGCTACAAATTCAGTTATGTCATTCCGAGCGATTGCAACGTCGGCTCGTCGATTGTTGATGTTGTGTAGAGGCCGTGATCGCGCTGGTAATCTGCGATCGCACCGCGCGTAAGCGGTCCAATGAGACCATCCACCTCTCCGTGATAATAACCTTGTTGCTGCAGCGCAGCCTGCACATTAGCAATTACCTGATCTGGCGGCAGACGATTATACGCGTAGATAGGGCCATCCCAGGCATAATACGCGTTGGGAGCGTAGCCCCACGCCGGGAACCAGTAACCGGAGCTAAAGTAATACGGGGCTCCGAACGTCCACACGATGTTATTGCCGTAATGGCTATGCCACCAGCCCTGGTCGTGCCACTCTGAGTGATAGTTGCGGAAAACGGCGTAATTTTGGCCCTGCCAGTTTTGGCTTCCTTCAATGTGTCTGCCTTGCTGAAACTTCACTGGCGGTGCCTTTGCGGTGTTAGCTTGTTTTGCAACGTTGAAGTGCTGCGGCTTAAATGGCTTGCCTGTCGCTGCGGTCGCCCCCTTGACTTTTCCGCCCTTCGCTGCCTTACCTGTTTGCCCCTGATAAGGTCCCATTTGGGTTTGGCCCTTCTTGCCCTTCTGACCGTGATAAGCTTCCACCGAGGTTTGGCCCTTTTTGCCTTTCTGCCCTTCATAGGCACCCATTTGGGTCTGGCCTTTCTTGAACTTCTGCCCTTCATAAGCGCCCATTTGGGTCTGGCCTTTCTTGAACTTCTGCCCTTCATAGGCTCCCATTTGGGTCTGGCCTTTCTTGAACTTCTGCCCTTCATAAGCTCCCATTTGGGTCTGGCCCTTCTTGCCTTGATAGGCACCCATTGACGTCTTCTTGGGGCCCGCTCCAGCGCCCGTCTGATGTCCGGCCGTAGCCGCAGGCGCGTGCTGCACCCTTTGCGGCTGCTTTTTCTTCTGTTGTTTGTTTTGTTCGGGCTCCGCGCTGTACGCGCCAGTCGCGAGCGCAAGACTGCAAATTGTAATAACAAATATTCTCATAAGATGTTCCGTTTTGTGGTTGTTAGACTTTTGGAGATCTGCATTTATTCAACGTTCGAGCGATCTCTTTCGGATGCCTTCGGTCCCACAAAAACGCTGGCTCTTGGCCTCAGTCCGCGGCTCTTCGGCGCTGTTGGCGCACAGCCTCGAACAACACAATTGCAACCGCAGTAGCCAGGTTCAGACTTCGCGTCCCGTGCACCGGAATAGTGACGCAGTTATTAACGTTGGTGCCCAGCAAATCCTCCGAGAGGCCTTTCGTCTCGCGGCCAAAAACGAGGAAATCATCCTTCTGAAATCTCACTTCGTAATAAGGCCGCTTGCTTTTTGTCGTCAGAAAAAAGTAGCGCGTTCCCGACGGCTGCGCCCGTCGCAACGCATCAAAGGAATCCCATAATTCCAAAGAGACCTCCTCCCAGTAATCGAGGCCTGCTCGGCGCAACTCTCGATTATCTAACGAAAAGCCAAGCGGTTTGACCAAATGGAGTGTTGACCGCGTTGCAAGACAAAGTCGCCCGATGTTGCCAGTGTTCGGCGGAATCTCCGGCTCGACGAGAACAACGTTAAACATGACTTCACCTCGGATTACCCCGATCGGATACGGCCCTTCTTGCTGTCATGTTGAGCGAAGTGAAACATCTCTGGATATCGCCTTCATGGCGCCCCAACAAATGACCAGAGATTGAAAGCCTGGCCTCGCGGACTTCGTCCGCTGCGTTGCAGCTTCGCTTCGCTCAGAATGACAAAACGCCGGTCGCAGTATCCCTTACTTTTTATCCGCCCTATCGGTGTAATCCGCGGTTCATATCTTCGATGCGACGAATTTTTCCAGCTTCACCACGTCAGCCGCGAATTTGCGAATGCCCTCACCAGTCTTTTCGTACGCCATCGCGTTCTCGTTTAGCAACCACCGGAATTTCTTTTCGTCTAACTCTAGTTTGTCGATTTTCGCCGATTTCGCTTTCTCTGGATCAAGCTTGCGTTCGAGCGGCTCGGTTGATTCGGAAAGTTCCTTCATCAGTTCGGGGCTGATCGTCAGGCAGTCGCAGCCCGCCAGCTCGCGGATTTGGCCGATGTTGCGGAAGCTCGCACCCATGACTTCGGTCGGGATATTGAACTTCTTATAATACGTATAAATCTCAGTAACTGACTGCACTCCTGGATCTTCCGGACCGGTGTAATCGCGCTTCATCTCCTTTTTGTACCAATCGTAAATCCGCCCGACGAACGGCGAGATGAGCTGCACTTTCGCTTCCGCCGCGCGCAGCGCTTGCGGCAACGAAAACAGCAGCGTCAGATTGCAGCGGATTCCTTCCTTTTGCAGTTGCTCGGCGGCAAGAAGTCCTTCCCAAGTCGACGCGATTTTGATCAACACGCGCTCGCGCGGAATCTTGCGCGCTTCGTAAAGTTGAATCAGTCGCTGCGCCTTTTTGATCGAACCCTCGACATTGAACGACAATCGCGCGTCCGTCTCAGTCGAAACTCGGCCGGGAACAATCTCAAGAATGTCGCACCCGAACTGGACCAGCAAATGATCGCAGATGTCTTCGATCTGTGCCTGGCCGCTCAGACCTGAGTTTTTCCGATCAGCCAGCACTTCGTCGACCAGATGCGAGTATTGTTGTTTTTGGGTGGCGGCGTAAACCAGGCTCGGGTTCGTCGTCGCATCCTGCGGCTTGAAATCCTTGATCGATTCAAAGTCGGCAGTGTCCGCGACGACTTTGGTGAACTTCTTCAGCTGCTCCAGCTGATTCAGCTTCGTTTCAGTTTTTTTCTTTTCAGCGACCACGGTGCTCATAATATTTTTCCTTCCTTTGCACAACGTACTCCTGAGAGACAGATCGACAAACGGGAAATCTGCTGCGAACAGATTCCTTACTAATACTGACACCCTGCTTTAGCGGGACGATTCAGATGTCATCTTCAACGGCAGCTGCTTTAGCGGTTTATTGAGCCATTACGTAAACCGCTAAAGCAGTTCCGATGGCCGAGTTGCCTCTCTCACCTCGCTGAAGCAAGGTGTTTACTTAGGAATACTACGCCGAAACTGCGGACCGTATTTCGGCGGACCCGCGCGAACCGAGGGCTGCGCGCACGAAATTGTTTCCAAGTTCCCACATCGGGCCCGGGAATTTGCGGCACTCGGTCAACACGTCGTCGAGCGCGTTCACAAACATGTCGACTTCTTTTTCGCCGATGATGAGCGGGGGCAGGATTTTCATCACGTCCATCGCGTGCCCGGCTACTTGGGTAAGAATGCGATGTTTGCTCAACATTTGTGTCACGACCATCTGCGCGAAGAGCACCTTGTCGATCTTGTGCAAAAGTTTCCAAGCCATCTTGAGTTTGAACTCCCTGGGCTCGTGGAACTCGATCCCGATCATGAGACCTTTGCCTCGGACTTCTTTGATGAACGAATGTTTTGCGCGCAACGCATCGACTTTTTCCATCAGTAACGCGCCCATCTTGCCCGCGCGGTCGACCAAATTTTCCTGATCAATAATTTCCAGCGCAGCGAGACCACAGGCCATTGCCAGGTTGTTGCGCCCAAAGGTTGTCGAGTGAACAACGCAACGGTCCATCCGCGAAAATGTTTTCTGGTAAATGTCGCGTCGCGCCACGATTGCGCCGCACGGCACATAACCGCCGCTCAAAGTTTTCGCGAGCGCAATGATGTCCGGCTCCAAATCCCAATGCTGGAATCCGAACATTTTTCCCGTGCGGCCAAGTCCGGTCTGCACTTCATCAGAAATGAAGAGAGTTCCGTATCTATGGCAAAGCTCTTGTGCACGAACAAAGAAGTCTGTCTTGGAAGTTTGACACCCTTTTCCCTGAACGGTTTCGATCACGAAAGCCGCCACATCGCGCGAGCGCAATTCCCGATCCAGCGCCTCGAGATCATCCAGCGGCACGCGGGCATCAAAGCCTTGCATTAGCGGTCCAAACCCTTCGGTGAAACTTTCGCAACCCATCAACGACAACGCGCCGAGGCTCAGCCCATGAAACGCGCTAGCCAGCGACACAGCGCGCTTCCTGCCAGTCGCGGCGCGTGCGAATTTGAGCGCACCTTCCATCGCTTCGGTTCCTGAATTGCAAAAGAAAACGGCGTCCAGATGCGGCGGCGTCCGTTTCGTGATTGCTTCCGCAAGCAAACCGCTCAACAGCGAGCAATCCATCTGCACCATGTTCGGCAGATCGAGATCCAGCACGTCGCGGATTGCCTGTTGCACCAGCGGATGATTCCGCCCGATGTTGAAAACGCTGTAGCCGCTCAGAAAATCCAGATACGGCTGATTATCCATGTCGTAGAGATACGCGCCCTCGGCCCGGGCATAGACCCTGTCGAACCCGATCACCCGCTGGGCCGCCACCAATGTCCGGTTCACGTGCCGCTCGTGGAGCTGATAATTTTCACCCAGCCGCGCGGCAATAATCTCCTTTAAATCGAAAGCCATGAGGAATGAAACTTCCTCGATTTCCCTAGGAAGCGCAAATCCTGTAGCGTCGCTCACAGAGCGACGACTACAGCAAAAAGCCGCAGGATCAGCGATCCTGCGGCTTGAATTTTGCGAACACTGTTCGCTTAATCTTCGACGATCACGCGCTCGACCGTGCGATGTTCAGTTGGGCCCGCGTAATAAACGCGCACCTTCTGACCAGCTCGCAGCGGGGCTGTCACCACTTTGCCCGCGCCGTTAACAATTCGCGCGGCTGTGCCTAGCGCGAAGCTAACAGGACCCTCATCGCTCTTCACGACAATCGTCTTACCCGGCTCATAAGTCGTTACCGCTCCGGTTGTATACGTCGTGCTTGTAGTGGTGTCTGTTGTCGTTGTCGGTTTGTTCGTCGTCGTCGTTTCCTCGGTCGTTGTCGTGCTGGTTTGTGCAAAAGCTAACGGCACAACTAGCGCGCAGACCAAACCAATGATTGTCTTCTTCACTTTATCCCTCCTGTTGATGGTTAATGTTATCCCAAGTTCGTGACTCAGGCTTTGAACGGACGCTCCATTAGCGTCTGTTCCTTAGACCAATGCTGGGGCCGCGATATTCGAATTATTTCCCGTTGCATGATTGAGCGCTTCCGGCGAACACAGTAACGTCGCATGCCAATGACCCACAAAACGCCCCGCGCCGATTCCGTCGTCACTCCGGAACTCGTCAAGCGGCATGGCCTCACCTCAGAAGAGTTCGAGCGGATAAAAAAAATCCTTGGTCGTGAGCCGAATTTCACCGAGCTCGGAATTTTTTCGGTCATGTGGAGTGAACACTGCTCGTACAAAAATTCGAGAAGAGAGCTGAAAAAATTTCCCACCACCGGTCCAGACATTTTGGTCAAAGCCGGCGAAGAAAATGCCGGCGTGGTGGATATTGGCGATGGCTGGGCAGTCGCGTTCAAGATCGAGAGCCACAATCATCCAAGCGCCATCGAGCCTTTCCAGGGCGCTGCGACTGGCGTCGGCGGTATCATCCGCGACATTTTTACGATGGGCGCACGCCCGGAGTTTTGCCTGAACTCGCTGCGTTTTGGTCCCATCACGGATGCAAATTCGAAATCCGAAACCCGAAAATCGAAAATCGCAGCAAACCGGAGATTATTTACAGGTGTTGTCTCTGGTATCGCACATTATGGAAACTGTGTCGGCATTCCGACCATCGGTGGCGAGATTTATTTCGATGAAAGCTTCGAGGGCAATCCTCTGGTAAACGTTTTTTGCCTCGGCGTGTTACGCCACGAACAACTCGCGCGCGGCACGGCAGAGGGCGCTGGCAATCCTGTTTTTTACGTCGGCGCCGAAACGGGGCGTGACGGTCTCGCGGGCGCAGCTTTTGCGTCGCGCGAACTAACCGAACAATCGCGCGAAGATCGTCCCGCCGTGCAAGTAGGCGATCCGTTCAAGGAGAAGTTATTGCTGGAAGCATGTCTCGAACTGCTTGCTCGCGGTGCTGTTGCCGGAATTCAAGACATGGGAGCGGCCGGTCTGACTTGCTCGACGTGCGAAACTGCCAGCCGCTCCGGCAGCGGTATCGAGATCGATCTGGCCAAAGTTCCCAAGCGCGAGCCCGGCATGACGCCGTACGAGATCCTGCTGAGCGAATCGCAAGAGCGAATGCTGATCATAGCCAGGCGCGGAAAGGAAAATGTTGTCCGTGAAGTGTTCGAGAAATGGGACGTGCCATGCGCACAAATTGGCCGCGTCACCAGCGACGGCATGATGCGCGTGCGAAATAATGGTGAAATTGCTGCGGAGATTCCAGCCAAAGCATTGGCTGAAGAAGCGCCGCTGTATTCTCGTGACGCAAAAGCTCCTGTAGCCGCGTCCCTATGGGACGCGTCGTCGCGCCCAGGGCGACGGCTACAGAAGATCGACAACCAGAAAGCGCTTCGCCAATTACTGCGCGATCCCACGCTCGCGTCCAAAAACTGGGTTTACCGGCAATATGATCACACGGTTCGCACGGGCACACTGGTGAAGCCGGGCTCAGACGCCGCGGTCTATTTCGTGCGCTACGCCAATAAAATTTTGGCGGCGACCACGGATTGCAATTCGACCTATTGCGCACTTGATCCGCGTGAGGGCGGCAAGATCGCTGTCGCCGAAGCTGCGCGCAACCTTACCTGTTCCGGTGCAAGGCCGCTCGCCTTGACCGATTGCCTGAATTTTGGCAACCCCTACAAGCCGCAAAACTTCTGGCAGCTACGTGAAGCAGTTGAAGGAGTAGCAGAAGCATGCCGCGAATTTGGGACGCCCATCACTGGCGGAAATGTTTCGCTATACAATGAGAGCCCGGACGGGGTTGTCGATCCGACGCCAACGATCGCGATGGTGGGATTGATTGATCACGAAAATCACATCACCACGCAATGGTTCAAAAATGAAGGCGACGCGATCATTCTCGTTGGTTCTGTAGCCGGGGTCGGTGACCCCGGCCAGCGAAAACCTAGTCAATCCAATGCGGCCGGGATCAACGATCCCGGCTACAACCTCGGTGGTTCACAATATCTGAAGGTGTGCCACGGCTCGAAGATTGGTCCGCCGCCGCACGTTGATCTTCCACACGAAATTAAAATTCAAAGCGCCGTTCGCGATTTGATCCGTGAAGGTTTGGTGAAGAGCGCGCACGATTGCTCCGAAGGCGGACTTGCCGTTGCGCTAGCTGAATGTTGTTTTAATCCTGAAGAACTGCTAGGCGCAGATATCTGTTGTAGCCACGGCCCTTTGGGCCGTCGGGGACAGACGTCGCACAGCGACGTGGCTACAGTTTTGTTTAATGAATCTCAGTCGCGGATTGTGATTTCGGTCGCGCCTGAAAATCTCGACAATACGATTTTGATGTTGCGGGAGCGCGATGTTCCCTTCCAGCAACTTGGAAAAGTCAGCAGTGATCAATTGCGCATTCAGGTGAAAGACGAAAGCTTCGCGTGGGCGATTGCTGACCTTTACGACAATTGGTGGAATTCGATTCGTCGTCTTGTTGAAAGCGACTCGTCTTCCGAGCGGATCCCAAGCTTATAAATGGCGCGCGATCGAAATGTTCTTTTCCAGGGAGCAATCCCGGAAAATTACGATCGCTATCTAGGCCCCGTAATATTCGAACCGTGGGCCGAAGATTTGGTTTCGCGGCTGACACGCAAGGAATACGAACGGATTCTTGAAATTGCCTGTGGCACTGGAATCGTCACCCGTCGATTGCGCGACGCCTTGCCTGCAACAACCGAAATTGTCGCGACTGATTTGAACTCGGACATGTTCGAATTCGCGAAGCCGAAATTTAGCCACGGCGAGAATGTGGTCTGGCAACAAGCAGACGCGTCCGATCTTCCGTTTCCCAATTGCTCGTTCGACGCTGTCGTTTGCCAGTTCGGTGTGATGTTCGTTCCAGATAAAGCAGCTGCCATGCGCGAATCTTATCGCGTCCTTCGCAGGGGCGACGTTTTTCTGTTCAACGTCTGGGAAGGGTTCGCGGTGAATCCGTTTGGCCAAATTGCGCACGCAACGATCGCTTCCTTTTTCGATCACGATCCGCCTAGATTCTATGAGATCCCTTTTGGTTTTTATGATTCTACAGTGATCCGAAATCTGCTGGAGGACGCCGGCTTTGAAAAAATTGAATCGTTCTCTGAAACGAAGTCTTGCCGGAGCGACTCAGCGAGAGAATTCGCGACTGGATTGGTGCGCGGCAATCCGGTCGGCGCTGAGGCAACGGAGCGTGGCGTGGACCCTGAGGAGCTGATCGAAGCGGTTGCAAAACGAATCGCGGAACGTTTCGGGAATGCCCCGGTCGAGAGCACAATGCGCGCGATCGTCTGGCAGGCGATGAAGTTTTAATCCCGCGATTGAATGTGAAACAATTTGGTGGATTATTTCGTGTGATCTTCCCCGCAGGCAAAACTGATCCAGACCAGGCGCCTGACTCTGCCGTGCTGCCGCAGCACGAGTGCGGGCTTTTCGGCGTGTTCGGCCACCCGAACGCAGCGGTGCTTACATATTACGGTTTGTTCGCCTTGCAACATCGTGGGCAGGAGAGCGCTGGGATCGTTACGAGCAACGGTCCGGGCACGAATTTTTTAATGCACAAGGACATGGGTCTGGTGTCACAGGTGTTTGGTCAGGAAGAACTGGCGAAATTGAAAGGCACCCGTGCGATCGGCCATACGCGTTACTCCACGACGGGCACCAGCACGATCAAGAACGCGCAACCGTTCGTGGTCGATTGTGTGCGTGGTCAGATGGCAATCGCGCACAACGGCAATCTAATTAATGCGGACGTTTTGCGTGATGAGCTCGAACGGAGAGGCTCGATTTTCCAAACCACCGCCGACAGCGAAATCATTTTGCATCTTCTCGCGCAGCCATCGGACAATGGCGGAAATGTGCTGACGGCGTTGCGTCGGATTCAAGGCGCGTTCTCGCTGATCATCATGAGCGAACGGGAGCTGATAGCAGTGCGCGATCCTTTTGGCTGGCGTCCACTGGCGCTTGGCAGGCTCGATGGCGGCTATGTAGTAGCATCTGAAACGTGCGCGTTTGATCTGATTCACGCAGAGTTTATTCGGGAAATTGAACCCGGCGAAGTGCTGATCATCGACGAGAACGGACTGCGATCGGAACGGCCATTCCCAGACGAGCGGCCCGCATTTTGCATGTTTGAATATGTGTACTTCGCGCGTCCGGACAGCATGATCGGCGGCGTGAATGTCGGAAAGGTGCGCATGGAAATGGGGCGCGAACTCGCGCGAAAGTTTCCCGTTGAGGCCGACATCGTCGTGCCGGTACCGGATTCAGGAAATTACGCGGCTCTCGGTTTCGCTCAGGAACTAAATATTCCTTACGCCCACGCGTTCGTGCGCAATCACTACATCGGCCGGACATTTTTGCAGCCGAGTCAGCTGATCCGCGATTTCGACGTGCGAGTGAAGCTGAATCTCGTCAAGGAAATGGTTGCCGGAAAACGCGTCGTGGTTGTGGACGACTCGATCGTGCGCGGCACCACCGCGCGTGCGCGTGTGGTGAACCTTCGCGAGGCCGGAGCCAGAGAAGTGCACATGCGCGTGAGCTGTCCTCCACATCGGTTTGCGTGCCATTACGGCATCGACTTTCCAGACCCTGAAAAGCTAATCGCAAACCAGATGTCGATGGAAGACATCTGCAAATACCTGGGTGTGGACAGCCTTGGTTATCTCGATGTCGAAGGCATGGTGCGCGCGACGGGAAGACCATTGAACAGTTTTTGCCTCGCCTGTTTCAATGGGGATTATCCCCTACCCGTCGATCCTGCTTTGGACAAGTTTATCATGGAACGACGCGAACAGCGGGCCAAGGCGCTCGCTGATCAGCAAGCACAACCAACGCTGTTTGCGGATCTGAAGTAGTAGCTTGTCATTTCGAGCGACGCGCAGCGGCGTCGAGAATGGAGCTGCTCGGGAAGCCGCGACATAGACGGGAAGGCCGAAGGCTGAGTGAACGGGCGGTGAGCAAATCAAATCTCTTGCGGTTTAGATCAAAAACAGAGATGTCTCGACTTCGCTCGACATGACAAAAAAGAAAAAGGCGTACGCGCGGGCAGGCGTTGATGTCGATCTTGGCAATAAACTCAAACGCAACATCCAGTCACTTGTTAGGCAAACGCACGGCCCGCAGGTGCTCGGGAAAATCGGCGGATTCGGCGGATTATTTCACGCGAGTTTTCCCAGAATGCGCGAACCGGTGTTGGTCGCCAGCGTCGATGGCGTCGGCACGAAATTGAAAGTCGCCTTCGCGATGGACAAGCACGACACCGTGGGCGTCGATCTCGTGAACCACTGCGTCGACGACATTGCAGTTCTTGGTGCGCGCCCGCTTTTTTTCCTCGATTACATTGGCTGCGAGAGACTCGAGCCGCGCGTGTTCCAGCAATTGCTTCGCGGCCTCTCCTGCGCCTGTCGCGCGGCAGGCTGCGCACTTCTGGGAGGCGAAACTGCGCAGATGCCAGGGATATATCGCAAGGGTGAATACGATCTTGCAGGTTGCATCGTTGGCGTCGTGGATCGACCGAAAATCATCGATGGCAGCAAGATCAAACGCGGCGACATCGTTCTCGGTCTAGCTTCAAATGGTCTGCACACCAATGGCTATTCGTTGGCGCGAAAAATCTTGTTCGAGAGAATGCGGCTCAAACCGAGTTCGCGTCTACCGGGGTCAGCAATGACGGTCGGCGAAGAATTGCTGCGCGTACACAAGAACTATCAACCGCTGCTGGCAAAAATTCCCGTTGGCGTAATCAAAGGGCTCGCTCATATCACCGGGGGGGGTGTCATCGACAATTTGCCTCGAATTCTGCCGTCGAATTGTGACGCGGTAATTGAAACGAAAAGCTGGAAGATCCTGCGCATCTTCCAAATCTTGCAGCAAAATGGAAATATCGATCTTCGAGAAATGTATCACGTTTTCAACATGGGCATCGGGATGGTGGCCGTCGTCGCGGAGCAAAATGCACGTCGCGTGATGGCGATCCTAAAAGCAAAACCAATTGGTCGAATCGATCGCGGGACTGGCAAGACAGTCTTGTCATTCTGAGCGGAGCGAAGTAGGGGGAATTGGATGCACTAATGAAGAAGAGCGGCGGGCAGAGGACTGCCCGCTCTACCATTGCCGCTGAAGGCGAACAGGCACGAATTGAAATTTCGTCGGTAGGGCGCGTCACTCCGTGCGCGCCGGCTCTGGCCCAGGCAAATTCGGTGCTGCGGGATCGCTGACATTCACTGGAACGGGAATCTCCGGCTCTGCTGTTGACGCGGCGATTTTATCTAGCCGCGTTACCCGCTGCAGACCTGCGCGGAGCGCTGCCACATCGACAAGTTCGGCTACTCGCGACTTCAACGCTCGCGCTCGCGTTCCCAGGAACACGAGAAAGACCAGGTAGGCAACAATCGACCAAATCTCAACATGGGAAACGTTAAGCTGGCGATAGATCAACAGACTCATCGCAATAAGATTAAAAATAACGGTCGTCGTGACCAGGCGGTTGCGAAGCCGAACACGCGTTAGGCATTTTCCGCCGCCGTGATATTCCGTGACAGTGTGCAGCGCTATGCTCCACCAAAAATTGCCGTAGATCTGAATGTCCCATTCGTTCCACCCGCTGTCCGTGGAGTAGCGCCAGCCTTCTTCCTCGAGTAATTCAAAGATAGCGCCTAGCAAATAGTGGCGGTCCCTGCCCTGCTCGTTCCAAAAAACACGGCGACTCAGGCTTCCCGCAGATCGCGCGCGTTCCGGCAAATGTTCGTGTCGCCGAATCACGTTAGCCGGTGTCCGTTTGAATCGCAGCCAGGTGAAATACCGCGAAAATCCGCGCACAAGCGGCTGGACAAACGCCAGCATCATCACGAGCAGTCGTGCGCGCATCGTATCGAATTTCGGCTCGATGAAAGCGCGAACCATATAGGAAAGCGCCACGCAAAGGGTGCCGCCCAGCATCAGGTAAGGGACAATACGCAGAGCGGGCAGAAAAATTCCCAACCCAAAAAGGAAAATCGTCAGCGCAAACCATTCAATACTGCTCAGGTACGCGGCTACGTCTGATTGCGGCGTGGGGTAAATCGATTGAAAAAATCCTTCGCCGAAAATTCCATGATAAATCACCGGCCGGTTAACAAACCAACTGAAGCGCGGCGTGCCGTAGATCTGGCCGCGCCACTTCGCAGTGCCAGTCGGACCAAAAAAGATCAAATGCTTGAATCGGAGCAGCGATTCCGCTTCGCCGTAGCCATCCTGCTGTTTTAAGAAAGCGCGGAGAGTAAAACGCCGGTAGTGCCAGACGATTGCGGCTGGACTGAAAGCAATGACCCATCCGGCCTGCTGGATACGCCAGCAAAAATCGACGTCATCCCCCGCTTTGTGATATTCGGGATCGAAGCCGCCCAAGCTTTCAAACGCCCACCGATAAAAAGCCATGTTACACCCGGGAATGTGCTCGGCGATTGTATCAGTAAGCAGAACATGGCTTGGACCGCCTGGAGCTGCTGCAACACACGCTTGAATCCAATTTTTTGCCGGCGGTGTAATATTCGGTCCGCCCACTCCGGCATAATCGCCACTCACAAGCGTGCCGATCATATAGTAGAGCCAATCCACGTCCGACATGCAGTCGGAGTCGGTGTAGGCGAGCACTTCACCTTTTGCAGCAGCGGCGCCAGTGTTGCGCGCGTGGCTTAACCCATGATTGCTTTGATGGATGTAGCGTACCTGCGGGAACTGCGCTGCAATGTAGGCTGTGTCATCAGTCGAACCGTCATCGACGAGAATGACTTCATACTCCGGATAGTTCAGTTTACTTAACGAATCGAGGCAGGCCGCAAGAGTGTGTCCTCCATTGTACGAACAGACAATTACCGAGACGAACGGCGCTCTCGGCAATGCACGATGAGGCAAAGCGGAATCGCTTCGGCCCAGTTTTTCTTCAAGGGTATGGAACGCCTTCTTCGGTTTGCGCTCCCGCGTGACGATCCCAAATGCCCAATCTGTAATTTCCTCGCCGCCTGTAAACCATTCGTCGGTCCAGGTAAAAAGAGTGGTCCCGGCAAGACCGCATTTTACTACGCTGTCGATGTGCCACCCGAGCATTTCAGCCTGTTCTTCCTGTGAATGGCGGATGGTATCCATGCCGAATTCCCCGAGGATAAGTGGATGCTCGCCAGTGAGATTTTGCAGCCGCAACAAATAACGTTCGAAGTCGGGCTGATCGTGAAGGTAAACGTTGAAACAACAAAAATCGGCATTCTGCGGCAGCAGATATTCGGTTGGCGGATACGTGGCGTAAGAAAAGAGCGCATCTGGATCGATTCCGCGTCCGATCCGAATTAATTCCTCTACAAATTCAATCACACGACGCGCGCCGAGCCAGCGCGCCATGGTGCTGGGAATCTCGTTGCCCACCAGGTAGCCAAAGATCGCAGGATGGCCCGCGTGTGCCTTCACGGCAGCGCGAACGTTTTCGGCAATTTGTTTCCTCGTCGATCTTTCGCGCAGAAACTCGATATGTTTTTCCCAAGGAAGCGTTACCAGCACACGCATACCCGCAGCAGCACAGCGATCCAGAAACCAGCGTGGCGGCGCATGATAAATCCGCACAAGATTCAGACCGGCCTGGCGCATAAGCGCGAGGTCAAGATTGACCTGCTCAGGCTGGCCAAGGTAGTTCCCTTCGGCATCCGGCCTAAACGGACCGTACGTCACGCCTTTGACGAAAAACTTTTTGTCGCCATTGAAAAAGAATTTCGCAGCAGGACGAATTCGTGAATTGGCGGTCGTTGTCATGTCGAGAAGGCGAGACATCTCTGAATTCAATGCTTTCCTTGTTAGGGTAAGAGATTCCTCGACTTCGCTCGGAATGACAAAGGCGAAATAATGCGAACCGTCAAAGCTTACTAAGCTCCGCGCGAAAGTGATCGCCTCTTATAGCTCCGCCAGTGCTTCGCGTACAGCTGCTCCCGTGGCCTCGATATCGTGCGGCGTGTGCGAGGTCGAAATGAATCCGGTCTCAAACTGAGACGGCGCGAAACAAACGCCGCGTTTTAGGCAAGCATGGAAAAATCGGGCGAACACTTTCAAGTCGCTTCGTCTGGCCCCGGCGAGATCGATAATTGGCCCGGAGGCAAAGAACAAACAAAACATCGAACCGAGCCGATGAAACGTGATATTGATCTTTGCATGTCCGCCACGGGACGGATTCGCCGCGGCGAACTCGATGGCGTCTCGCGCGACCTTTTCAAATTGGGCGCCCAAGTCTTCCAGCAATTTCCAGCCATCGATCCTTTCAAGCTCGCGCAGTTGGGCCAGACCGGCAGCCATCGCAAGGGGATTGCCGGATAGTGTCCCAGCCTGATAAACTGCACCATCGGGCGAAAGCTGGTCCATGATATCGGCGCGTCCGCCAAATGCGCCAACCGGTAAACCGCCGCCAATGATTTTCCCGAGGGCCGTCAGATCAGGCTTAACTCCGTAAATTTCCTGCGCACCGCCACGCGCCAGACGGAAACCTGTGATTACTTCGTCAAAGATCAGAAGTGCGCCATTGCCCGTGCATTCCTCACGTAAAACCGACAGGAAATTGTTGGTTGGAAAATAAAGCCCCGTGTTGGCCGGGACCGGCTCCACGATTACTGCTGCGATTTGCCCTTTATTCTGAGCAAAACATTTCCGCACGAGATCGGCATCGTTAAACGGCAAGGAAATTGTGAGATCTAGAAATGCCTGCGGTACGCCGGCGCTGTCGGGCTGGCCATGTGTAAGCGCGCCACTCCCGGCTTTTACGAGTAGTGAATCGGCATGTCCGTGGTAACACCCGTCGAATTTGATGATCTTGTCCCGTCGCGTGAACGCGCGCGCGAGCCGAATGCAAGACATGGTCGCTTCCGTGCCGCTGTTTACCATCCGCACTTTCTCGATCGACGGCACCCAGTCGCAAATTAGCTCCGCCAGTTCCACTTCAAACGGATTTGGAACTCCAAAGCTCAGGCCACGCGTGGCGGCCTCGCGCACTGCATCTACAACGATTTTTGGCGCATGACCGAGAATCGCCGGGCCCCAACTGCCGATGTAATCGATGTATTCATTTCCATCGACATCCCAAACCCGCGCACCTTCAGAGCGCGCGACGAAGAACGGCTCGCCGCCAACATTGCGAAATGCGCGGACTGGTGAGTTGACGCCGCCAGGTATGCGCTCTTGTGCGCGCGTGAAAAGCTCTGACGATCGAGAGTTCAAGGAGAAACGTTCAACGCTCAACGTTCAACGTTCAACGCGGAAATCGGAGAAGTTGTAGAGCTTTCGCCGCGGCGAACGTCGATGGATCTACGGTCGGCGCTTGATACAAGCTCCGCTACAACGATATTGTTCGCTCTCGCACATCGGCGGGGTAGCCAAGTGGTAAGGTCGCGGTCTGCAAAACCGCTATTCGCGGGTTCGATTCCCGCCCCCGCCTCTCTTCATAGGCAAAAGCATCGGAAATCCTCCCGAAAAGTGGCTGAGCCACAACAAATTTGCTAATGTCCGCCGACCCGCGAGCAAATCGACTAGCTCACAACACATTTACGAAGCGCGCCCGCGCAAAGACAGGCGGGGTTTGATCTAATCAGCTACGCTCAGCCGCGCCCTGAGGTCGTATTAGACCGTTTAGTAGCCGTTTTCGCGGGATGAACGTTTTTGCAGGTTGATGAAACTGACAACTAATTTCTCCAAGAAGTTTGGGCGCTGGCGTGCTACGTGCCTGTGGCGAGATGTAGTCGTTCGTACTTCAGGCTTCACATGAACGTTTGAATACTTATCTACAGGTTCAGGAATTACAGCAACGTCGTCCTCTATTTTTTCATCCTCTATTTGAGGCGGCAACCCCAACTCAGCCTTGGCCTGACGAAATTCAAAGGCCGCCAGCTTGTCTTCGGCAGGGAAGGCGAGAAAAATCCCGACTCCTCCAACGATCACAAAAATTGTAGCAAATAAAGCGGATTTCATGGTCTCCATCTTATCAGTCCGGCATCTGCGGGACGAAGTTCTCGAAAATCTCTCCGCGCTGAGCAGAAACCAACGGCTAGCGCATTCTCATTGTAGCAGCCGGGTCCCCGCGACAGGCAAAAACAGCGGTGGAATTGCAACGGGCGAACAATTTGGATTGCGAATGTAGAATAAAGTCCGTGACCGTCTATGTCGGCGGCCCCGTGCCGCCTCCATTCCCGCCCCGGCCGGTTTTATCGCGCGGCAAAGCTTGGGATCAGAGGTGAGAAACTTCCTGTCACGCAGGCGAAGCGCCTCCGTGTCGCGGCTGATACAGCGCTTATCTCGGCACTGTAGCAGGCGCTTGCTTCGTAGGATGTTGAACCGAACCGTTTCCTATAACGCTCGCTTCAGCGCCAAAGGGAGGCGCTGCTTTCGCCGGAAAAAGCGGTCGGAAGACCGCGAATGCTTGTGAAACGAACGCAATGAAAACGATCATAGTCGCTACTGCTGCACATCTCATGGTCGGCGGTCTTATCAGAATTCAACCGCATGACAAGTAAAATTTTTACCTAGGTGGCTCGGGATTCGTTGAGCGTTACGTCGTGGCAAGCCCAAACTCGCCGCGCCGTAGCAAAGCAAGGCGGGTGATTCGTGAAGGCGTTACATCGCCCCATTCAACTTGGCGAAGTCAGATTCCAGTTTGCGATTCGAGGTTTCCGGATATTTTTCCACGGCGATGCCACAGTTTTCTTATCGTGCCCGCAACGCGCAGGGCGGACTGGTTGAAGGTGTGCTCGATTGCGCAGATCGAGCAGTTGCGATCCGGCAAATTGAAATGCAGCAATGCATTCCCGTTCGAATTGAAATGCTCGGCACCGAACCGAAGGTCGTAACGTCTGGCGTCGCGCAACCTGAAGGTCCCACGCGCAACCTGAAAATTCCGCATGGCCAGTTGCTCATTTTTACCGAGCAGCTTGCCCATTTGCTGCAAGCGGGGATGACGCTCGACGAAGCGCTGTCGATTTTGGCAAAGCGTTTGAAGCAGCCGCGCGTTCAGCAAATGACGCATTCGTTGCATCAGGCATTGGTCGATGGCCGCAGTTTTTCGCAGGCCTTAAGCGAGATGCCGCGAATTTTTACGCCGCTGTATGTAAATTTGGTGGCTGCAGGCGAGGCCAGCGGTGCGCTACCGCAAATTCTGCTTCGGCTGGTCAAGCATTTGATGCAGGCCAAAGACCTGCGGGATCGGGTGCAACAGGCGTTGATTTATCCGGCTTTTCTTGCGCTGGCTGGCGCCGTTCTCGTCACAATTTTTATCACGTTCATGGTGCCGCAGTTGACGGGTTTCATGGCGCAAACTGGCGGCGCGCTTCCGTTGCCTACACGGATTCTGCTGCAAATTCATCATGCGATCACGGGCTACTGGTGGGTCGGCGTGCTGGCCGTGGTGGGTTTGATCGTTGGTTTCCGCGCCCTTGTCCGCAGTGAGGAAGGTCGCATCGGGTGGGATCGCTTCCGCCTATTGATCCCTGGATATGGCGGAGTTATCCGTCACCGCTATTACGCGCAGTTCTCGCGTACGCTGGGAACTCTAATGGAAAATGGAGTTCCGCTGCTTCGCGCACTGGATCTGGTAACCGAAATTGCCGGCAACCGTTTCCTCGAAGTTAAGCTTCGCGACGTGCGCAGAGCAGTGATCGATGGCGCGACACTCTCTGCGGCTTTGCAAGAGCAAAAAATGTTTCCAGATCTGTTTACCGATATGATGTCGGTAGGGGAACAGACCGGACATTTCGCCGAAACAATGCAAGCCATCGCCGACGTCTATGAGCGTGAATTGGACCGGAGCGTTGGCGTGATCTCGCAATTGATTCCTCCGGTCATCATCGTGGTCATTGCCCTGCTGGTTGGTCTCGTTGTCTTCAGTATTTTATCGGCTGTATTTGAGATGACACACAGTTTGCAAATCAGACCGCATTGAAAACTGAAGCTTGCAAAAGACGTTGTGCGCGAATAATCTCGCCAGCCCAATGTTAGTTCGCGCTGTTTTTGCGATCTTCTTCGCTGCGGTCTGCCGTGTAGGCGCTCAGGAAGCTCTGAGCGAGGCCCTGCCCTCTCCGGTCGAAATAATTGCGCAGCCCTTCCCAGAGAGTGCCTGGCTTGATCTACGCCAAAATGCGACTCGAAATTCCAAAACTCAAAACGCGCCCGCCTGGGTCGAAGCGCTCACTCTTTTGCCGGGCCAGGCGACGGAAAGCGGTGGGAGTGCGAAGAGCATCTTTCGCATTCGCGTAACGCAACCAGGCCCCGATTATCAAGTTCTCTTTTTCCGATTGTTCTTTGACGATAAAGCCAATCAGCAGCCTGAATTGATCGCGTGGGATGAATCTGGCACACACATCTTGCGCTCAGGCACTCTCGGTGTGGGAATGAATCTGCCGAGTTCAGATTCCGTTATCATCCCGATGACCGGCGCGTCCGCTATCGATATCGAGGTCCCCGGCGATGGAAAGACGATCCGCGGAGCTTATCTCGATTGGATGACAACCAGCGAAGTAGTGCATCCAGTGAACGCCGAACATCGTGACGTAATTCCCGAGCCGTTCTCATCGGTGCCCAGCCTCCACGCACCTCCAGAGGATGTTGAGAACTTTGGAACCGTTACCGCGACTCTGTCCGCTGACCCAATCCGCATTGATGGAGAAACTCAGGAAAGCGCCGTGTTTCAATTTCCAATTGAAACACAACCGCTAACAGCGCTGCTCACTTTCGAGATTACCAATCCTGCCATCGATGCTCCACCGGAAGTTTATGTTAACGGACAGGATATCGGGCCGGTTTCTCTGACGTTGCCGGACCTGGCTGACCCAGGTTACCGGGGCGAAGTGGAGTCGCTTACGCCTCAAATGCATTTCCATTATACTGGGTGGCTCCGGGCGCAGAAAATTGTGCCTGCCACGATCTTGAAAGTCGGCCCGAACGATCTGGTCGTCGCCAATGGCATCGGGAGCGGATCTTCTGCCATCCGCGCAACGCAGATTCAACTAAAGTATATTTGGGATAAATCGGATTATCTTCTGCGCGCCAGTCACTAGCAATTCTTGAAGACTGGCGTACTTTAATCACGCAGAAGGAGAGAGGGTCCGCATTTGATTGAAATGAAAACGAAAAGGAAACATCAGGGGTTCACGCTACTAGAGATCATGCTCGTGGTGAGCATCATCGTAATCATACTGGGAGTAGCGATTTCAAAACTCGGCAATACTACGGCCATCGCCAAGAGCATGCGTGTTCAAGCCGACCTTCAGGCGATCAAGACACAACTGCAACTTTACGAGAGTATGAACGGTTTTTATCCAACAACGGAACAGGGTTTGCAGGCGCTGGTAACGCAGCCCTCGAATGACCCGCGACCTGCTCGCTGGTATCAGTTGTTCAGGGAGTTGCCAACAGATCCCTGGGGCAATGGCTATATTTACAAAAATCCTGGTCTGAAAAACCCGGGCGGTTACGATTTGTTTTCGGCAGGGCCAGATCGGCAAGCCGATACGGCAGACGACGATTGGGGTGGCGGTTAGCCGCAGTGCGGCACACCGTTGAGCTCTAATTCTTCGCGGGCGCTCCCCGGTAAGCTCCCTTCGTCGCGGCGCCTGATGGTAGGGAAGGTCCGCCCGATGAGCCTCGCGGGCTTCGGGGAATCAAGCCACGCGAATGAGGCCGACCGGCGTCTTTGGGAAGCAACTGTTGCAGTTCCGCGGGCGCATTAGGAGGTATTTTCGATAAGGCTGGGTTCGAAACGCCACCAGCGTTAGGAACCGGGAGCGAAGGCATCGGCGGCGGTAATGCTCTGGAAGCGGGGGCTGCATTCGGCGCAGTCTGCGACAAAAGCGCCTGATTAAACGTGATAGTCGCAAAATTTCCGTCCTTGCTAATTGTCACCTTGGTTTCACCGACTTTGTCCGACCATTCGATATTGGCAATGCTGTAGCCGTCCATCGGCTCTTTGGTCGTAAGATATTTCTTGAAATTGTGGTCAGACGTCGACGCGAGCGTCACCATATCGCCGTCGGGCGAACGCGCGGCGTTCGCGATGTAAAGGTCTTTTGCAAAATCAGGCGTAGCCGCAGGTGCTGCGACGGCCGTGGCGATTGCGAATGGCGACTGGTCCACCATCTTTGAGTAGCGATCGAAATTGAACTGTGGCGGCAAAACTTCCTCGGCCTGACTGTTGATCACTCCGAGAACAGCGAGAACTAACGTTAGCGGAACGGAATATTTCATAGTCTATTTGCTATTATTACTTGGTTTTTTGCGCCGGCGCAAACCACCGGGCGATCTTAAATTTGCCACGCATCATTGTAGGATCGCTGCCATCAACGGTCAGATTAACATTTTCGAACGTAACGAAAGCATCCGGCCGTTGAACATCATAAAGGAAATGCACCAACGGTGGCCAGGGGCTTTTAGTTTCAATGGAAGCAAACACCGTCTGATGATAGGGAGTGGTTTCTCCAGTCCCAATTGCAGGATTTTCGACCAGGACGTTGTATTTGCCAGCCACCTGCTTCAATTGATCAAGCAGAGCGGAGGCTTCTGCGGGATTGTTGAGGACTGGTTGATGCTTGCCGATCCATTCCTCGCGTTTGGTCCAGAGATCCCGTTCTCTCACATAAAGAGCTTGCTCAGCCAACTTGGCTCGACGCGCCGCCACTTCCTTGTGCGCGACACCGAGCGCTCCCAGGATCCAATTCAAAATCCAAAGATTGAGCAGCACGAAGACGGTTCCGGCAACCGCCCACGAGAGCACACGCTCCCGTGGATTCATTCGGTTGTACCACGCCGGCATCATTTTGCTTTTCCCTCTAATCGAAACTGCGCATGGTCGTTGGCCAAAATCCGGGGTGCAGCCATGTCAAATTGAAACGCTCGCAAATCTGGATTCTTCTTTAGCTTTTCGACGAATTGATAAGCCAGAGCAGCGGTGTTCGCTTCGCCGTCGACGGAGATCTGCCGCGCCGACTGGTTGTATGCTGTGATGTGCACATCGGACGACGGCAGACTTTCAAAAAGATGCAGCAGGATTTCGACCGGATAATAATGCGCGTCAATCGCCGGTGCGAGCGCCTTCCACTTTGCCTCTGTGGCACGCACGAACTCGGTCTCAGGCGCATCGTGGGCTATACGCCCGTCAAACCGCGCTATCTCAAACCGCAGCAGGCCAAGATACGCGAGCAGGAGTAGGAGAAGCGCGCCATAGGCGCCACCGGTCCAAAGGAGTCGTCTTCGCCGCTCCGCTTGTCTGACTAACTGCAGGCGGCGCCGTCGCCAGCTTTCTGGTAGAAGGTTCAGTTTGACCGGCGCGGGTGGCAGCTCGATACCAACTATCTCGGTGGGGCTGGACAAAATTCCCTGCACCGTGTCGCGCATTTCATAACAGGTCTCGTCTAACAACACATTCGGCGAGGAGGCATCAATCCCCTGTAGCTCGGCACTCAATCGCAGTTGCGGTAATTCAATTTGAAGCTGGTCGCCATTTCCGCCTTCAAACACCCGGGCAAGGCTCAGTTTCCCGTTCTCTGTCACGGCGTAAACGAGCGTCTCACCTTCCGGGTAAATAAGAACAGCACTGCCCTTGGGAGCATGGGTGCTCGCACGCAGTGCGGCATACACTGTAATTTGTCGCGGGATGTAACCGCGCTCCAATAGGGGTGAAGCCATCTCAGCAAGCTGTTCGTTTCTGATTGCAACGGCTGAAACGACGCTCTCGCTCTCATTTTGCTCGATCAGCTCAAAATCGGTCGTTACTTCATCGGCCGAGAACGGCAGCAGCTTCTCGATTTGGATCCGAACCATTTCCGGAAACTCCGTCGGATCGACGCTCGGCAGACGAAATCGCTGGGCGAGCACGGCTGAAACAGGCAAGCCAAGCACGAAGTCGTCAGTCGCAGCAAGTAGCGACCCTGCTTCTTCCAACGTTTGCAGCTTGCGTACGTCCCACGACCCGTTTTGCTCAGCCGAGCGAAGAAAATTCCAGCCGTGTGCAGTTGGAATTATGAAAATGGGTGGAATTCCGGGCTCGATATCAAAGCTCCTTCCAGCTGAATATTTGAGGCCGAGCGCCTCCCATTGGCTGCTTCATCACAACCATCTCCACAGAGCGCGTAACATCGCCTGATCTTCCTACGCTGACGATGCGCACGACGGGCCCTCGAAATTGAACCATTGCCTGAATCTGCTGAAATTGCTGTGGATTCAAACCTAGCGCAGCTTGGACCTCAGGCGGCACCGATGTTGCAGCAGTTGTGATGAATTGAAAATCATCAGCCGTTCCATCGATTCCATCGGGCCCCTGCCTTAACTGAAGGAAACGATCAACGAAGTCGTCTCCTATGCCCAAGGCGCGTAACACGTCGCGCGATGCCGATGCGAGATCAATGGGACCACAGGTGCCTACGACGGTGAAATCTTGGTCCCAACCGGGCTTGGAAGTAAATTCAGCCCACCCAAAGACTTTTTTAAGCTCATCCATAGAGGTTAGCGGTGCGTGCGCCGGACGATAATTGTCGCTCTCCTCCGGCGCGTTCAAATGATGAAGTCCTTTGTTTGGCGACACCCAATCGAGCAAGGAATCTATCATGACGTCGAGGTCGTTCAGTTCGATGCCTTTGAGCGTGAGATATTGGCGCAGAATTTGCAGCTTCCTAGGATCCTCTCCCTGGGTGAGGAAATTCAAGTTTAAACGGCCGCACTCACCGATCATCCGGACGTCAAATCCTTCTCCTCCGCCCAATTTCATATGTAAGTTCGGGGAGTCGGACTTGATCATGGGGTTCAGTGCAATGTCCGCACCTGAAGAGGCCATCGCTTCGGCTTCTACAATGCGGTTTGCATAGCTGGAAACGGTAAGTCGCGAATTGATGTTGATTGCCCATGCAATCACCATAGCGCTGAGCAAAAATAAAGCCCAAAGTGCTAAGAGCAGCGCAGCTCCCGCATCTGATTTCGACGTTGCAAAAGGCGGCTTCATGAGATCGATCCTCAATATGGTGTTCGTCGCAGTGGAATAATTGTTTCCCACGGCACGGCTGAGTCGGTGCGTCCCACAGTAATCTTAACAAGCAACGGTAACCTTCCTCCTAGGGGCCATCGGGGCAACCAGTTGTTGGCATTCGCATCGAAATAGCTAATTTCGAGGCTGTTCACATTCTTGATCAATGGCACCCAAGTCTCGCGTGTCTCTCCGGTGTCAGAATCCTCTTGGGCTTTTCGCGAAAAACCAAGATCCAGCCGGCTGCCTTTTTCATCCTCCGGCTGCAAGCGCAGCACAACAGTAAAATCGCCCGGCGCATAGCGCGTAAGCAGTCCGGGGCCTGCGCTGCTCTTCCACTTAATCTCATCGCGCTGGCGATCGCCTAACTTGAATGGCTCTCCGTCCATGTTGGCACGCAAAGGATTCAGGCTTTGCCATTCAGCGGTAAGCAGATCGCGCAACCCGTCATATTGCGCATCCGCGGCGGCCGTATCCGATGAGAGCTGCAGCGCAATCATATTCGATTGCACAAACCGGAAAATCGCCATCGACATCATCCCGAGAATTGCCACCGCCAGCATGATCTCCATCAATGTGAAACCACGATGGTAGGGATATCGAAACGCGATGTCCCTACCAGTTCGCCGATTCCTCGTCTTATCCGGACCGATAAACATAAAACTGAATCTGTTTCGATTGCGGGACGCCGGCGTGCTGCCAGTAAGCAGTCAACGTCACAAGGCTGATCCCGCTAATGAGTGTGTTATCAGCTTCGGTCAAACCTGCGGGAACGCTTTTCTGAATTAATCTTACCATGCCGTAACCGCTCTTGATCTTGAATTCCTTTTCAGCGTCAGGCACAACCCTCGCAGCTTGAATTTCCGCCATGCGATCGGATAAAACCTGTCGCACGGCGCTCTCTTCCGCGCTGATCGAGCTTGCATTGAGACAATTCTCTACCGCGCGGCCGAGCGCGACGACGCCGATTGCAAAGATCGCCACGCCGATCAAAACCTCGTACAGCGCAAAGGCTTTAAAGCGTTGGAGCGCTAAAGCGTTAAAACGGGTTGGCTTTGCCCGCTTCACCGGTTCGACGTTTAGGGACTTCAACGAATCTCTACCTTGCTGCATACTGCGTAACCTCTGCCTGCGCCGTCAGCGGTGAATAATTCGCCGTCCAGAGACCAGCGGGGCCTTTGAACTGAACAATCGCGGGTTCACAATTCCCCGATGGCCAGAATATCCATTCCGGCGGATGTTTTGCCGCCAATGCTGCTGGCAAGGAGAGTTTCAGCAACGTTCCCGTGCTCAGACGAAATACCGCCGCCGGTTTGGCTTCCTCGTCTTCTGCAAAACTTTCCGGACGCACCAGCACGCTGTTTTTGCCCCAAACAATAATGTAAGGTCGACGCTCAGTCACACTTCGCTCGTGTGCCTGGCGCACAAGATCGTTGAATCCATCCAGGGATTGCTTCAGCCGTCTGCTTGCGACCACGCCGGTCAGGCTGGGAACTGCTAGCATGAGCAATAGCATCAGGATGAAAATGGACAGCGCAATCTCGACTAAAGTAAACGCCCTAAAACGTTGCACCGCCGAAGTTACTCGATTGACGCAAAATCACAACCACCCGGCTCGTGCGTCTGCGTTTGCTCAACGGTCGGGTGCGCGGCCGTGCACTGCGCTGAAGGCAATAGTCTCAGTCCACCAACGCGAGTCGGCACAATGATCAAGAAATGTGTCCACCAGCGCGTCGTTAAGTTTGCCGGAAGCTATCAGATCGCCACGAAGCTCGCTGATCGTCTGCGTCCAGTAGTCAGCCCATCGCGAGCCTCCGTTGTAGATGGCGGTTTCCGCATTGCCGCTTATTTGCCTTAAGCCCAGCGCTGCCAGTCGCGGCGCCAGCTCGCGCCCGATGTAGTAGTCGATCCCGCGTTCGCGCGACCACGCGAGCCATCCATCCCAAAACGCTCGGACTTCCGGCGGCTCGACGACGCTGACAGGGAGAAAATCAGGCTCAATGAGTAGAAGCGCACCGCCCGGACGCACGCTTGCAGCCAAATTCTTAATCACCGCTTCTGCATCAGCAATATGATGAAGCACAGCTCGAGCGGTTACGAGATCGAAGCTGCCGCGCTCCACCGGACCAGCAACTATGTCGTCTTGGCGCAATTCAAGATTGGGCGCACGCACTTCGATTAGCGACAGGTCCAGATCGACCGCCACTGCTTTTCCTCCAGGGCTTACCTGCTCTGCGAGCCATGCGGAAATCGATCCGTTGCCACATCCCACTTCGAGTGTCCGCGCGCCGGGCTTAATAATTCCGAGCGCCTCGATGTACCGGCGATGCATCGGATCGAGCAATTCTGACATTAACGCGAGACGGCTCCCCTCGCCTTTCAAATGATGACCCAGAACGTATTCGGACATTTTCGCCCCGATCCTAGTGGACTGTTACGGCACCGGCAATCGTTGCCTGAATGAAATAATGAATCGACGTGGCCTTAGCACGAGCAATCAGCCGCTAAAAAAAAGCAATCAATCGGCAGCAGTCCCCTTGTCCCTGTGATAAACTTAGGCGCAAATGAAGCCTGCTCTGCGCATCGGCGTTATCGCAGCGGCGTTTCTTGTGGCCGCGATGCTGCTTTGGCAGGGAGTTACGGCACACGGCGCGCCTGATCCAATGCGCCCCAACACGAGCCCCACCGTCGCGTTCCTCGACATCGGCATTCTCGTTTTTCGAGAGGGATTGGAATGCATTCTTGTGTTGGCTGCCATCACTGCCAGTATGATTGGTGCCAAACGCGTGCATCGCCAACCGGTCGCGCTCGGTGCGGGCCTGGCCTTTATCGCCAGCTTGATTACGTGGGTTATAGCAGTGCGCATCGTCGGCTCGCTCAGCGACAATGTTTCCGCACTCGATCTCCAGGCTGCCACCGGCCTTCTCGCGATCATTGTTCTGCTGGTGATCATGAACTGGTTCTTCCACAAGATTTATTGGGGCGGATGGATTCGCGCGCATAATCGCCGACGCAAAGCGTTGCTCGAAAATGCGCGCGGCGCTGAGATCTCGCACCGACGCCTTTGGTTTGGATTAGTCCTGCTCGGATTCACTTCTCTCTATCGGGAAGGATTCGAAGTCGTCCTGTTTCTGCAGAGCTATCATCTGAGACTGGGCGGCGGAGTGGTGCTCAAAGGAGCACTGCTGGGGATGATGCTTACGGCCATGGTGGCCGTGCTGACCTTTGTTCTCCAACAGCGTCTGCCGTACCGCAGAATGTTAATCGTTACCGGCATCCTCCTCGGGGTCGTGTTGCTGGTTATGGTAGGCGAGCAAGCGCAGGAAATGCAGCTGGCACATTGGATTTCCACTACTCCAATCGACTCCCTGAAAGATTATTTGCCACCTTGGATGGGCCTGTGGTTTGCGGTATTCCCAACAGTTGAAACGCTCGTCGCCCAGCTTATCGCAGCAGTGTTGGTGATTGGTTCGTATTATGCTGCAAGGCACTTCAGCGGCGGCTCAACTACTGGATCGGCGCCTGCAGCGCACGCGCCGGAGATGGCTGCGATTAACGCTTAACGAACGGAGTTCTGGGGAACGCAGGCAGCTTGCCTGTAGTCGTCGGCAGCTTGCCGACGACTATTGTGTTCGGCAAGCTGCCGAACACCGCAGGCTGGCAGCCTGCGCTCCCTGGAAACGATGGCCGCTAGACCAAGGCCAATCGAGGCGCAGTCTCCGGTGACCAGGGATTATTTTTGAAATCGACCGCAATGATTGCATCGCGGTAACGCAGCAAAAGTTTACGAAATTGCACGAGATCGAGCGCGTGATATTCATCTGGGAAATCTTCCAGATTCCGCAATGCCAGCGAGAACAAGCGGGTAGCCGGACGCAATCGACGTCCATGCTTGGCATGCGATGGTTGCTCGAAGTTTTTCTGCAAATGAACGAACGCGCCCGCCGCCTGAATCAGCGCCTGGTAAAAACGCGCCAGCTCGACATTTCTCTCCACCAGCCAAAGTTGCTCAAGCACATCGTGTGCTTCGTAATATTTTTGCGCATTCCACAACTCAAAAAAAGCAAGGTAATAGTTCTGCGGCGATGCCCCAGCGGAAGCCGGCTCGAGCGCACGCACGAAGTCCGAAATCCGCTCGCGTTTATTCATCGAAGGCATAACTTCGGCGAAGCAAGGAAATGGGCAATCGCTTGAGATGACACGATGACGCCGTCGCTCGTCGCTCTTCTGCTCCTGATCGCCGCAGGATTAGTCGTCTGCTCCGCCCTTTTTTCCGGCCTGGAGACCGCGCTCTTTGCTCTCCGCCGCCATCAGCTGCGCCGGCTCGAATCCAATCATCCCGCCCTCGCTGGCTTTGTGCAGAAGTTTCGTGAAAATCCGCGCCGGGTTCTCGCGGTCATTCTCTTGGGTTCTGCGCTGGTGAATGTTTTTCTCATCGTCATTTGTCTGGCTTTGCTCTGGGAAACGCCGCGCGCCACCCGGTTACCGCCATGGCTGATTGCCGTTTCGCTCTTCGCCATCATCGTTTTCTTCTGCGAT
>WNFQ01000068.1_pt1 | contig 50404 bp, 42 predicted proteins | sample 5400171 | NCBI WGS metagenome assembly WNFQ01 (sample SAMN13153356, study PRJNA577476) | soil metagenome | isolation source: 20 cm soil under Madrone tree | place: USA:California | collected 2016-06-14
TGCCGTCGACCGATTGCACGACGCGGAGGTCGTTGAACCGGGCTTCTCCATCGTTCTTCGCTTTGATGATCGGTTGTTTGAAGAGCTGTGTCGCCGTACCTCCAATATGGAAAGTACGCATCGTCAACTGCGTGCCCGGTTCGCCAATACTTTGCGCCGCAATGATTCCTACGGCTTCGCCGAGTTTCACCATTCGCCCAGTCGCAAGATTACGCCCGTAGCAGTGGGCACAAACACCTCGCTTCGACTCACAGGTTAACACCGAACGGATTTTGAGATACTCAACTCCGATCGACATAAGAGCCTGGGCCTGCGGCTCTTCGATCAATTGATTACTCTTGATGATCGTGTCTTTGGTAACCGGATTGTTGATCGTTTCGCAGCTTACCCGGCCGACGATCCGTGTCGCCAGATCAACCACTTCGTCATCTCCTTCGTAGATCGGGCGCACGACGATGCCATTTGCGGTGCCGCAATCTGGCTCGACGATGATCACATCCTGGGCTGCATCGACCAGTTTCCGGGTCAGATACCCTGAGTCCGCTGTTTTCAGCGCGGTGTCAGCCAAGCCTTTGCGGGCGCCGTGAGTCGAGATAAAATATTCGAGCACACTCAACCCTTCGCGGAAGTTGGAAGTAATTGGCCGCTCGATAATTTCGCCCGACGGTTTTGCCATCAGACCGCGCATCCCGGCGAGTTGCTTTATCTGTTGGCGGTTGCCCCGGGCGCCGGAGTCCTGCATCAGGTACACCGGGTTAAGTTCCTTACGGCCCTCGTTGTACTCGAGGGTCCGGAACATCACGTTGGAAATTTCTTCACCGGCTTGGGTCCAGATGTCGATGATCTTGTTGTAGCGCTCGCCATCGGTAATGATACCGCTGCGGTACTGCTTCTCCACCAGCGAGATCTGCTTGTAAGCCTTGTCCAGCTCCGTCTTCTTTTCATCCGGGATAATCATATCGGTAATGCCGATCGATACCCCCGCCTTGGTGGCCCAATAAAACCCGAGTTCCTTCAACCGATCCAAAGTTTCGACGGTCTTTTGCTGAGCGGAAACCTGATAGGTGCGCCAGATGATATCACTTAGTTGCTTCTTCGCTGCGACGCGATTGAAAAAGCCCAATTCCCGCGGCCAGATTCCGTTGAAAACCACGCGACCGGCCGTGGTCTCGATCACCTTCAAATCAGAGTTACCAAAGATAGTTTTCTGACCGAAGTCCGGATTTTTGAACCGGATCTTCTCGTGAATTTTCACGGCGCCTTCGCTAAGGGCGTACTCTATTTCTGCCGGCTCGGAGAACAGGCGCAATCGCTCATTTTGTTGTGCGTTCTTACGCGGATTCTGAGTGAGATAGTAACAACCTAGCACGATATCTTGTGACGGCGTCGTGATCGGCTTGCCGCTGGAAGGCGAAAATATGTTGTTCGGCGCAAGCATGAGCAGCCGCGCTTCCATTTGTGCCTCGACCGAGAGCGGCACGTGCACGGCCATTTGATCGCCGTCGAAGTCGGCATTGTACGCCGTACAAACCAACGGATGAATCCGGATAGCTTCTCCTTCCACCAGTAGCGGTTCGAAAGCCTGAATCGATAATCGGTGCAAAGTCGGCGCACGGTTCAATAACACCGGATGCCCTTTGGTCACCTCTTCCAGGATATCCCAGACTTCCGGTGTCTGGCGCTCAATCATCTTCTTGGCGCTCCGGACCGTATGAACATAACCCAGCTCTTTCAGCCGCCGAATGATGAACGGTTCAAACAGAACCAGCGCCATCTTTTTCGGCAAGCCGCACTGATGCAATTTGAGTTCTGGGCCGATGACGATAACCGAACGCCCGGAGTAATCGACTCGCTTACCGAGAAGGTTTTGCCGGAACCGGCCACCCTTGCCTTTAAGCATGTCGCTCAACGACTTGAGCGGACGGTTGCCCGCACCGGTTACGGCGCGACCGTGTCGGCCGTTGTCGAACAGCGCGTCGACCGCTTCTTGGAGCATCCGTTTTTCATTCCGAATAATGACGTCTGGCGTCTTGAGTTGGAGCAGGTTCTTTAGCCGATTGTTACGGTTGATGACCCTTCGATAAAGATCGTTTAAGTCTGAAGTAGCAAACCGTCCACCTTCCAGCGGAACAAGGGGACGAAGATCTGGCGGAATGACCGGCAGTACATCGAGAACCATCCACTCCGGACGCGAATGCGAGTTCATGAAGCCCTGTACGAGCTTGAGCCGTTTTGCGAGTTTTTTGCGAATCTGCTTGCTCTTCGTGTTATTCATCGCCTCCTCAAGCTCAACGTTCAGTTGGCTAAGCTCGATTTGAGACAAGAGAATCTTGATCGCCTCCGCACCCATCCCCGCCACAAAAGTATCGCGATACTGTTCTTGCGCTTCCCGGTACTCCTGTTCATTTAAGAGCTGACACTTCTGGAGCTGCGTCTGACCCGGGTCGATAACGATGTAATCCTCATAGTAGATTACCCGTTCCAACTGCCGTGAACTCATGTCGAGCATCAATCCGATGCGCGAGGGCATGCACTTATAAAACCAGATGTGAGAGACCGGAACCGCCAACTCGATGTGACCCATGCGCTCGCGGCGAACCCGAGACAGAGTGACCTCCACTCCGCATCGATCACAAATAACGCCTTTATGTTTGATCCGTTTGTATTTCCCGCAGGAGCATTCCCAATCGCGCGTCGGACCAAAGATGCGTTCACAAAAAAGACCACCCTTCTCCGGCTTGAATGTCCGATAGTTAATCGTTTCGGGATTCTTGACTTCGCCCTTGCTCCAGGAACGGATGGCGTCATGCGATGCCACACTGATTCCCACTTGGTCGAATCCGACCGAGCGCTCTTCTCCAAAAATTTCGCGAAGATTCGTTTCGTTCATATTTACCGCGGTAAGGGTTGCTGAAAAAGTAAAGACGCTCGGGGACCGCTAACCTCGAAGCCTTTGGTTCGTTTCTTTAAATCTGCGTTACCGGACAACGCTTCGGACAATTCCTCCGGCATTTGCCGGGGAACCTCAACGTTGTTAGATCGGATCGGTTTAGCCACTTCTTGGTCGTAAGATAACTCGTTGATAATCCTCACTATCCTGCGGCCACTTCCAATGGAGCGTCGACGAACGTATGCGGTCGGCCACCCACCTTCACGTCTAACCCAAGGCTTTGCATCTCTTTGATTAGAACGTTGAACGATTCCGGAGTTCCGGCTTCCAGTGAATTGTCGCCTTTGACGATAGATTCGTAAATGCGGGTCCTACCCTGGACATCATCCGATTTTACCGTCAACAACTCCTGCAGCGTGTAAGCCGCGCCATAAGCTTCCAGCGCCCAAACTTCCATCTCACCGAAACGCTGACCGCCGTACTGAGCTTTACCGCCAAGCGGCTGCTGGGTCACCAGAGAGTAGGGTCCAACCGCTCTCGCATGGATCTTGTCAGCGACCAAATGCCCGAGTTTCAGCATATAGATGTAGCCGACGACAACCTGTTGATCGAACTGCTCGCCGGTGCGCCCATCGAAGAGGGTCGATTTTCCATTTTCATTTACCCAGGTGAAACCGTCTACTTTGCGGGCCTCGGTCAGATATTTCCTAACCTCGGGCTCTTCGATCCCGTCAAATACGGGCGTAGCCACTGTAAATCCGAGCGCCTTTGCGGCGACCCCAAGGTGAGTTTCGAGAACCTGACCCACGTTCATGCGGCTTGGTACACCCAATGGATTCAAAACAATTTCCACCGGGGTCCCATCGCTCAAGAACGGCATATCCTCTTCCGGCACGATCTTCGCCACGACACCCTTGTTCCCATGTCTTCCGGCCATCTTATCGCCGACACTGAGCTTCCGCTTACTAGCGATATAGACTTTTACCTGCTTAATGATTCCAGGATCGATATCGTCACCACTCTCGATCCGATCGAGCGAACGATCCTTCTCCAGGTCGAGCTCGGCGAACTTGTGTTCGAATGAGCTGATAATCTCGCGAATTTTGTTGCGGATCGGGCTGGGGTCGATGTCGATGTGGTCGTAAACACCCGCCAACTTGCGCAGCAGCGTCTTGGTAATTTTGCGATTTGCCGGAATGATGATTTCACCGGTTTCTGCGTTCACCACATCCAACGGAATCTTTTCGCCCAGAAGGATATTGGAGAGCGCTTCAGTCAATTCTTCGTGGAGCTCTTCTTTCTTCTTGCGGTAATCTTCCGCGATCTGTTTGGCCTGACGTTTAGTCTCCGCCGGAGTCAACTTTTGCTTCGCGACTTCCTTTCGCGACGAGACTTTGACATCCATGACGATGCCATAGGTTCCAGATGGGACAGTGAGCGACGTGTCTTTGACGTCGGCCGCTTTCTCGCCGAAGATCGCGCGGAGCAAGCGTTCTTCCGGAGCTAACTCCGTTTCACTCTTGGGAGTAATCTTTCCTACCAGGATATCGCCCGGCTTCACTTCGGCTCCCACGCGGATAACTCCGTCCGAACCAAGATTGCGTAATGCCTCCTCGCTGACGTTCGGAATGTCCCGCGTAATCTCTTCCGGTCCGAGCTTGGTATCCCGAGCACCAATCTCGAACTCATCAATGTGAATCGAGGTATAGATGTCCTCCTTCACCACTTTCTCTGAAATCAGAATGGCGTCCTCAAAGTTATACCCATTCCAGGGCATAAAGGCCACGAGGACATTGCGGCCAAGCGCGAGTTCGCCCTCCTCCGTGTTTGGACCGTCGGCAATAACTTGGCCCTTCTTCACCTTTTGGCCTTTTACGACAATCGGCTTCTGGTTGATACAGGTTCCAGCGTTCGAGCGCATGAACTTCCGCAGCTCGTAAATGTAGATGCCCTCGTCCGGACGGCTCAGCGCCTTTTTCTTCATCTCCGGCATTTTGCCGTCGCGGGTCGTTACAATTTGCTCGGCATTTACGGAAGCCACAATGCCGTCGCCCTCCGCAACGATCACCGCTTTCGAGTCACGCGCGACTTTGCCTTCCAAGCCGGTACCAACCAGCGGCGATTCCGAACGAATCAGAGGCACGCCTTGGCGCTGCATATTCGAGCCCATCAAAGCTCGGTTGGCGTCGTCATGCTCCAAAAAGGGGATCAACCCAGCCGCCACCGAAACCAGCTGTTTCGGCGAGATATCCATGTAGTGGATCTTTGACGGTTCCACTTCCAGGAAGTCGCCACGGTAGCGGCAGGAAACTTTCTCATCCAAGAAATTGCCTTTGGCGTCGATGGGAGCATTCGCTTGAGCAACCAAATAATTCTCTTCCCGGTCCGCTGTCAGGTAATCAATTTGGTCGGTAACTCGCCCATCTTGGACGCGCCGATAAGGCGTTTCAATAAAGCCAAACTCGTTGATGCGCGCGAAGGTACTCATCGAGCTAATCAAGCCGATGTTCGGGCCTTCCGGCGTCTCGATCGGACATATTCTTCCGTAATGGGACGGATGCACGTCACGCACTTCGAATCCGGCTCGATCGCGGCTTAGACCGCCTGGCCCAAGCGCAGACAACCGACGCTTGTGCGTCAGTTCCGCCAGCGGATTGGTTTGATCCATGAATTGGCTCAGCTGAGAGCGTCCAAAGAAATCGCGAATAACCGCGCTAAGTGCTTTTGGATTGATCAGTTTCTGCGGAGTCATCCCATCGATATTGACGTCGAAGAGAGTCATTCGCTCTTTGACCAGACGCTCAGTCCGCGCCAGACCGACGCGGCACTGGTTAGCTAACAGCTCTCCCACGGTTCGAACCCGCCGGCTACCGAGGTGATCAATATCGTCCAGGATCCCTTCCCCCTTACGCAGCGTGACCAAGTACTTCATCGCGCCGATGAAATCCTCTTTGGTCAGCGTCCGCTCGGCCAGCTCAACGTCGATTCCGAGTTTCTGGTTGATCTTGTAGCGTCCAACCCGACCCAAATCGTACTTCTTCGGGTCGAAGAATAAACGGCGCAACAAGCCGCGAGCATTGGCCACGGTAGGCGGATCGCCCGGGCGCAAACGACGATAGATATCCTTCAACGCCTCTTCTTCGTCATGAGCCGGATCTTTCTTGATCGACTTGATGATCGTGTCGTCGTCTTTGGTATCGACGACCGAGACTTCATTAATGCCGAGGGTCAGAATCTGCTGAACCGTCGCTTTGGTTAAAGGTTCAAACGCGCGAGCAACCGTGATTTCCCCATCGCGTATATCCTGGATGAGAATCTTCGTGCTGAGCTGTTCCTCCTCGAGATCATTCTTCAGGGCAAGCTTTTCAATGTGATAAAATACCTTGATGATTTCTTCGTCACTGCCATGGCCAATGGCGCGCAGGAACGTTGTCGCCAAAAATTTCCGGCGGCGCTTACGCCGATCGAGATAGATGTAGAGCAGATCGTTCGTATCGAACTGCACTTCCAACCAAGAACCGCGGTCCGGAATGATGCGGAAACTATACAGGACTTTCCCGTTAAGATGGACAGACGATTCAAAGGCAATACCGGGCGAGCGATGCAGTTGGCTCACCACCACTCGCTCGGCTCCGTTGATGACGAAGGTGCCTTGGGGGGTCATGAGCGGGATCTCGCCCATGTAGACCTTCTCTTCTTTAGTGCCCTTCTCGTCGCGCAGTTGGAAGGTTACGTGTAATGGCGCACTGAATGTCTGCCCTTCCCGCTGGCAATCTAATGCCGACATTTTCGGCTCACCGATGTCGTAGCTTACGAAATCGAGCACGACCTTATCGTCGTAACTTTGGATTGGGAAAACCTCCCGAAATACGGCCTGGAGACCTACATTTTTGCGCTTGCTGGGCGGCAAATCCTTTTGCAAAAACTCTACATAAGAATCGAGTTGAACCTCGATCAGGTTTGGTGGCTCTACCGCCTCCTTAATCTTCCCGAAATAAATGCGCTCTGACATACGGATGGTTATTCTGACCGAACCGGCACCGCTTTCTGTAAGGCACCGAGACTAACGTTCCCTCGAGGGTGAAAATAACAAAGGGGAACAGAAATAGCCCCAGATGCGAGGCTTGTCAAATCGGCCTCGCCACAGGAGCTGACTATAAAATTTGATGTTAAACGTGCGAGCGATATCTCGAGTTCCCCGCGGTTAACGAGTCGCTACTATACTGGGCCACAGGCATTTCGCAAGTGAAAACAAAGCCTGGATTGCTCACCAATCCGTAACCTCACGCTCCAGCCTGAGGAGAAGCTCTGCCTCGAACAGTGCCAGGTCGAGGCATCAGACTACGGATTGGTGAGCAATCCAGAATCAAGCGCTATCGCGCGAAGAAGCGACAATTTTAATCTACTTTCGCAAAATTTAGCAGCCTGCCTTATCGCGCAGCGGGCGAGCCGTAGCTCGCGGAGGCAGCCCGTCTATGGCCGGAAGACAGTAGAACCGTTTGCCGGTCGCCAAATTTGCTATTTGGCATACCGCTGAATTCCAAATCCGACGGGCTGCTAGGCTTATTTGACTTCGACTTTCGCCCCAGCGGCTTCAACCTTCTTCTTGATCTCTTCCGCTTCTTCTTTGGTGACTCCTTCTTTAATCGGCTTGGGAGCGCTTTCGACCAAGGCTTTCGCTTCGGCGAGTCCTAAACCGGACACAGCCGCACGGACCTCCTTGATCACCGCGATCTTGTTGCCACCGATTTCTTTGAGGATCACGTCAAAGGTAGTCTTTTCTTCGACTGCCGGTGCGCCAGCGGCGGCGCCACCGCCCGCTACCGGACCAGCCGCGACCGCTACAGGAGCTGCTGCACTGACTCCCCACTTTTCTTCTAGTTTCTTAACCAGATCAGCGATCTCCAAAACGGTCAGGCCGCTAAGCTGCTCAACGATTTGTTCTGTGTTTGCCATTTTATGCTTTTAGGTATCGTCGCGCTCCGAAGCCTCGGGAGCATTTAAGATCCGGCAGCTGCCTGACCCGACGAGGAACCAGTTTGTGTTTTTCATCGTGGCGTGCGGCTTCAAATCACGCCCTGTAAATTTTAATCGCCGTCGTCGAACGGCGGCGGCCGGAACCGGGGCGTTCAGCCCTGGGTGCCTCCCCCTTCGTCTACTTTTGCCTTCAACAATCGAGCAAGCGAAGCGGCCGGCTCGTTCAATGTGGCTACAAGTTTCTGAAGCGGCGACTTCAATACCCCGAGCAACTGCGCCTGCAGAACCGGTTTTGCCGGAAGCTCGGCCAGTGTTTGGATCTGCTCTTTAGAAATTACGGCATGATCCAGCACGCCGACCTTCACCGCGGGACGCTGAAACTCGGAGGAAAAGGTCTTGAGGATTTTGGCCGCCGCGCAGACGTCGCTCTCTCCGGTAACAATCGCGGTCTGCCCCCCTAGCGTATCACCTAGATCGGGGAAACCCACTTCCGCTGCTGCTCTCCGCAAAAAGGTGTTTTTCACCACTTTGCATTCGGCACCGGCACCAGCCAGCCGGTGGCGGAGCTCGGCGAACTCCAATACGTTCATACCGGCGTACTCCGTTACGATCAAAAATGGCGAGGCATTTAGTCGCGCGGAAAGGTCATCAACAATCGTCGTCTTTTCGGGTCTCATGGGTTTTCGTTCTCTATTTTAGATAGACGGACGGATCGACGGGCAGACCCGGAGTCATGGTTGCGCTGACGGTGATAGAATGAACAAACTTACCCTTAGCGTGGGCCGGTCGGGCTTTCACCACCGCGTCAATGACCGCGGTGCCATTCTCGACCAGCGATTGGGGGGCAAAAGAAAATTTTCCCACCGGAACAGCCACATTGCCGTTCTTATCGAGCTTAAACTCAACCCGTCCGGCCTTCACTTCCCTCACCGCTTTGGCAGTGTCGTCGGTGACGGTACCCGTCTTCGGATTTGGCATAAGCCCCCGCGGCCCGAGCACCTTGCCTAATTTACGTACCTCCGCCATGGCGGCCGGGGTTGCGACAGCAACATCAAAATCCTGGAAGCCTTCCTGACATTTCTTGATCAGGTCCTCGAATCCAACATATTCGGCGCCAGCTTCTTTCGCAGCTTCGGCTGCTTGACCCTGTGCAAATACCAGAACTCGTACCTGTTTTCCGCTCCCATGCGGCAAGGGACAGGTACCGCGGACCATCTGGTCGGACTGTTTGGGATCTACCCCCAACTTGAAAGAGAGGGTAACCGTTTGATCGAACTTGGTCGGAGGCAGTTTCTTGAGTGTCTCAACTGCGTCCGGCAAGGAATAGGCCTTGTCCGGCTGAATCAGCTCAAGACAGGCTCGATAGCGTTTACTGCGATGCGTTGTTTTCATTTTTTTGGCAGTGTTGACGGTCTCCATTAGAGGAAACCTCCTGCGTCGTTTCCGATAGGGACGCTCCCGCGCGTCCGGTTCGGAGCTACCGTTTAGTCTACTACATCAATTCCCATCTGCCGCGCGGTGCCGACCAGCGTGCGGTACGCCGCTTCCTCGGAGTTCGCGTTCATATCCTTCATCTTTACCTTCACGATGTCCATGACCTCTTTCCTGGTCAATTTCCCAACTTTTGCTTTGTTCGGCTCCTTCGAACCAGCTGCAATATTCGCCGCTTTTTTCAAAAGAATGGCCGCTGGCGGTGCTTTGGTGATGAACGTAAAGGACTTATCTTTATAGACGGTGATCACTACCGGCAGAATATCGCCAGCCTGTTTCTGCGTAGCGGCGTTAAATTCCTTGCAGAAGGCCATAATGTTCACACCGTTCTGGCCGAGCGCAGGACCTACCGGCGGCGCCGGATTGGCCTGACCAGCCGGAATCTGCAGCTTGATCGTTGCAACAACTTCTTTTGCCATATCTTATCGTTGAACCGCCCTTTAAAGACGATCCAGGTTAGCTTCTTTCTACCTGCCAATACTCCAGTTCGACCGGCGTTGAACGTCCAAAGATACTGACCGAGACGCGCAGTTTACCCCGGTCCGGATCAATTTCTTCGACTACCCCACTTTGGTTCTGGAACGGCCCATCGGCCACCTTGACCGTCTCGCCGACTTCAAAACTGACCTTTGGCTTAACTTTGTCTTCCCGCTCGCGGATCTGGGCCAACATGCTTTCCACCTCTTGCGGCCGCATCGGCACCGGACGATCCTTGGTTCCTGCAAACCCCAGTACTCCCGGAGTTTCGCGGATAAAATACCAGGTGCGGTCTACCAACTGGTTCTGCTTGTCGAGCAGATACATATTCACAATCAAGTATCCCGGGAAAAACTTGCGAGTGGTCTCGGTGCGTTTTCCTCGCCTTATTTCCGAGACTCGCTCGGTCGGAATCAAAACCTCGTAAACCAAGTCGCCCATCTCCTCTTTCTTAATCCGGCGCGTCAGATTTTCGTAAACCTTCTGTTCCTGCCCGGAAAGTACGTGCACAACGAACCACTGATCTTTATCTGGCTCACTCATAACGTCACAACCTCACTCATGGCACCAGCCAGCCTACGATGTTCACCATCACAAAGTCCCAAAATGTGATGTAGCCGCTCAGAATCACCATCGCGATCAGCACGACGGTAGTCGAATCGATGAGTTCCCGATAACGTTTGGCGCCTTTCTCTTTCGGATCCCAGGGCCAGCTTGCTTTTGCCAGCTCTGCCCGAGATTCGCTGATGAAGCGAATGATATTGCGGAAAAATCCAAACATCTGAGTAAGGGGAACAGGTCAGGAGGGACTCGAACCCCCAACCGGCGGTTTTGGAGACCGCTGCTCTACCAATTGAGCTACTGACCTATCATTCACGGCTTAGAAAGAAAGCGGTCCCGCCTAAGCGGGACCCCTGGTTAAATTGTTCGTACTGTTCCTCGACAACGTCCTGTTAGTCAAGAATGTCACCGACGCGGCCGGCTCCTACGGTGCGACCACCTTCGCGGATTGCGAATCGAATTGTCTTTTCCATTGCAATCGGTGTGATCAGCTCCACTTCAATAGAGACGTTATCACCCGGCATCACCATTTCGACGCCTTCCGGAAGCTTGACCGTTCCGGTAACATCGGTGGTTCGGAAATAGAATTGAGGGCGATAATTCGAGAAGAACGGAGTATGTCGACCCCCTTCCTCCTTACTTAATACATAGACTTCCGCTTTGAACTTCTTGTGCGGCTTAATGGAGCCGGGTTTAGCTACCACTTGTCCACGCTCAACATCCTCTTTCTTCACACCTCGCAGAAGGACCCCCACATTGTCCCCCGCTCGCGCCTCGTCGAGCAGCTTACGGAACATTTCAATATCGGTAACCGTCGTCTTTTGGGTCGGACGAATTCCGACAATTTCGACTTCCTCCATTTTCTTGAGGATTCCGCGTTCAACTCGTCCAGTCACCACCGTACCACGACCTTCAATGTTGAAGACGTCTTCGATCGGCATCAGGAACGGCTGATCGATTGGCCGCTCCGGCAGCGGGATATACTCATCAACCGCAGCCATGAGTTGGAAGATGTTCTCCTTATATTTCGGATCGCCTTCCAATGCTCTGAGCGCACTACCTTTGACGATCGGGATGGTGTCACCTGGGAACTCGTATTGCGTCAACAGATCGCGTACTTCCATTTCGACCAAATCGAGCAATTCCGGATCATCGACCATGTCGCACTTGTTCAGGAATACAACGATTGACGGCACACCGACCTGGCGAGCCAGAAGGATGTGCTCACGGGTCTGCGGCATCGGGCCGTCGGCCGCGGAGACCACGAGGATCGCGCCGTCCATCTGCGCCGCACCGGTGATCATATTTTTCACGTAATCGGCATGGCCCGGACAATCGACATGCGCATAGTGCCGGTTATCGGTCGAGTACTCCACATGCGCCGTATTAATCGTAATACCGCGCTCCTTTTCTTCCGGAGCGTTATCAATCTGATCGTACCGCGTTGCCTGTGCCATGCCCTTTTCTGCTAGCACCGTCGTGATCGCGGCAGTAAGCGTCGTCTTACCATGATCAACATGGCCGATCGTGCCGATGTTCACGTGCGGTTTGGATCTTTCGAATTTATCCTTCGCCATTTAAGGTCTCCTTCTCTGCTACTTTCTTTAAATTGTCTACGTGCTAAGTACTTTGGTCAGGACATGGAGCCCATGACCGGGATTGAACCGGTGACCTCGTCCTTACCAAGGACGTGCTCTACCAACTGAGCTACATGGGCATCTGTTGTCGTTCGACCAGTATTCACTATCTCGCGAGCCGGCCGAAACTCGTTTCCGGAATTTGAGGACAAAAACCTGGCCGACTACTAGTCGCTGGTCCCATTTTGGGCCGGTTGATTGCTACTCAAGGTCCGTCTAGCGAGCCGGAAACTTAACAAAGAGTGCAATAGCGTCAACAGGATTCTTGGTTCCAACAAGGTCCCATTTTCCCATGAAAGAATAGCCAGGAACGACTTCACACCAAGGCACTTGGAAAGCAACGCCGGGAGCGCCGACACCGCCGGGAGCGCCGGGAACGCTGAGAACTGCGCAGGAGCGCCCAGATTAGCGATTACTGATCAGCGATTAGTGAATAATGGCCACAGAAGGAATAAAGGGCCTTGGCTGATAGCTATTGAGCGGTGGAAAAGACCCATTCCGACAGTTCCCGACGCTCTCGGCACTCCCGGCACTCCCGGCGTTCTATTTCGCCAAGGTAGCTTCCGGTTGCCTGCCTGGCGTTGTTTCGGTTTCTGGCTGGCTTGGCTTATAAACCTCGGCTACGCGGGTTACCGCCAGAGCTTTTCCAGTTGACTCGTCGATGTCGACAAGAAGCCCATGCAATTTCACCTGGCCGCGAGCCACCGGAAAGTTCACTGGCATGCTGTTAACAAACCGCTGAACAATCGGTTCGATCTCTCGCCCGAGAATTGATTCGGTCGGGCCGCACATACCCGCATCGCAAATGAAAGCCGTGCCGCCCGGAAAGATTTGCTCGTCCGCGGTCTGGACATGGGTGTGGGTACCGGCTACTGCGGTCACCTTGCCATCCAAAAACCGCCCAACCGCAATTTTTTCGCTCGTCGTCTCCGCATGCACGTCGACAAAGATCAGGTTCGTTTCTTCCCGCACCTTTGCCACTACCTCTTGGAGTTTTAGAAATGGATTCTCGAGCGCCGGCAACATGAAAGTCCGTCCCTGAACATTAATGACACCAACCTTGGCTTTCGCCGTCTCCAGAACGACCGAGCCGCTCCCGGGTGTTCCCTCCGGATAGTTAATCGGGCGCAGCAAACGCGGCTCACTATCAATAAAGCCGACTAGCTCCTTTTGATCCCAAACGTGGTCTCCAGTCGTGATGACCGCAATCCCGGCGCGCAGGAGATCAATCGTCAACCTGGGGGTGATTCCGCGACCAGCCGCCGCATTCTCCCCGTTCACGACAACAAAATCGATACCCCATTCCTGTTTCAGCCTCGGCACCGAGTCGATCACCGCCTTGCGTCCGGGCTCCCCAATTATATCGCCGAGAAAAAGAAGTCGAAACATCGCCACCTGCCCCTCTTTACACCTGTTTATAATAGAACGTAAAGGAGCCGAAGCAACTGAGCCATGCCACGCACGTTTCTCTTTCTCATCTTTTGGGCAATTTACTGGCCCGCGCTTCGGCCGGTATCGGCAGAGCGTCTTTCTCCGCTTTCGCCCGCGCCGGACTGGCAAGACTTGGGCGTATTCCAACAGACGATCACGCACGACGAGTTCAAGCAGCTGCTCGCCGGAGTCTACGCGCCGAATGTGGACTTGGCGCCCTGGTTTGAAATCGAACTGACTCAGGTCCGCATCGCCAAGGGTGACGGCGATTGGTTTACCCTCAAATTTTCGGGTAGCTCAGACGTTCAGGTTGCCCCGCGCTATTGGCGGATCGCCGGCCATTTACCAGTCGATCTTGAGCATTCACTTTCCGGGTTCAAAATCGCGCTCGATCCAGGACACCTGGGGGGTGCTTGGGCCAAGATGGAAGAACGTTGGTTCCAGATCGATGATTCCAAACCTGTCACTGAGGGAGACCTGACTTTGCGGGTAGCTCAGTTGATTGCACCAAGACTCGCCGCACTTGGGGCGCAGGTACTTTGGGTGCGCTCCCATCCCGGGCCAGTAACGACCCGTTCACCCGAAACCCTCCGAAGTCTAGCGTTTCTCACATTGGTCGCACGCGGGATGCATCCGATTTCCCAGAATTACACCGACCCTTTCGATCCCTGGCGCGAACACTCGATCCAATGGGAAGCGGAAAAGCTATTTTACCGTGTAGCGGAGATTCATGACCGAGCTCTCGCCGTCAACACGGTTCTGCGGCCGGATCTCACCTTGTGCCTGCATTTCAACGCTGAACCTTGGGGCAATCCGACGCGCCCCACGCTGGTCGATGCGAACCACCTTCATTTCATCGTGAACGGCGGATACAGCGCAGCTGAATTGGCTTATGACGATGTCCGTTACGCAATGCTGATCAAGCTCTTAAACCGTAGTTTCACCGAAGAAAAGGAAATCGCTGAAAGTCTGGCGGCGCACATGGCTCCGGTCACTTGGCTACCACCCTTTCACTACCAAACCAATAATGCGGTTTCGATCGGCAAGACCGGATACGTTTGGGCTCGCAATCTACTGGCCAACCGGCTCTACCAGTGTCCGGTTGCATACATAGAATGCTACGTCATGAACAGCCACGAATTCTTCAACCGTTTTCAGGCTGGTGAGTATGAAGGGTTACGCAGCTTCAACGGCGTCATGCGCAAGAACATCTATGAAGAGTATGCGGATGGGGTGGTCGAAGGGATTGAGGCGTATTTCAAGCGCCAAAAGTGAAACGGACGCCGTGACTCGGTCAGACTCATAGGGCCTCTGGGTCCCATAAGTGATGGTGCGCCGGCGTCGCCGGTGTTTCTCTCGAAAGCATGTTGACCACCGCCAGGTGTGGAACTAATCTCCCATTCCTTTCGACGGGCTGTGGCTCAGCTTGGCTAGAGCGCCACGTTCGGGACGTGGAGGCCGTGGGTTCGAATCCCACCAGCCCGATTGATTCCCGAGGCGAACTTACACTGAATCGTATGGCAATGGACGGTACAGACCAGGATCGCTTCGGACGAAATGTACTGGGTACCGAGTTGGAGTGTTGCTGCGCAAACCCCGCAACCGGCTATTTCCGCGACGGCTACTGCCGAACCGATGCGACCGATTCGGGCCACCATTTTGTTTGCGCTGAGATGACTGCGGAATTTCTCGAATTTTCGGTTGGCCGCGGAAATGATCTAATCACCGCGCGACCGGAATACGGTTTTCCTGGACTGAAACCCGGAGATCGTTGGTGTCTGTGTGTCGAGCGCTGGATCGAAGCCATGGAGGCGGGTCATGCGCCTCCAGTATTCCTGGAAGCCACTTACGCCGGCGCGCTCGAGTACGTGAGCTTGTCCGAACTCAGGACGTACGCCAAGCCGGTGTGATTCCAGGACAGAAAGTCATTCGGTCGGACCATCGTGGATTTTGCGGTGAGCGCCGAAATGGCAAGCGATAGAAGTTGCTTAACCCTTAAGCGCCGCGATGTAGGCGTCGTAAATCTCTCGACCGAAACAGGCGAAAATGACTTTTTCGGGCGCTGAATTCTTCTCCAGGTATGCTGTCGTTTCCCGTACGGCGATCCGCACAGCTTGATCGATTGGATAGCCGTAAATGCCGCAACTGATCGCTGGAAAGGCAATGGTCTTTATCGAATGAGCTGTGGCAAGGGCCAGCGAATTCCGGTAACAATCGGCCAAGAGTTCCGGTTCGTTTCGAGAGCCACCGTGCCAAACCGGCCCGACGGTATGGATGACAAATTTGGCCGGTAAATTGTATCCCTTGGTAATCTTCGCCTGGCCCGTCGGACATCCACCAAGAGTCCGGCATTCTTCCAGCAACTTATGCCCCGCGGCGCGATGAATCGCCCCATCAACACCCCCACCGCCGAGTAACGATTCATTGGCCGCATTTACAATCGCATCGACCGCCAGCTTCGTAATATCCGTTTCGAGAATAGAGATGCTGTCCATAGAAGTAACTTCACCGACCGGACCGCGGAAAACGAATCAAAAGACTGATGCTTAATTCTACTGCTCCATGGGCTGATACGTGAAATTATTTCTTGTCGAAACGAAAGATGCCGTACCGCAGGGCTCCGACCTGATAAGCCAACCAAATTTGCACCACTGTGAGCGCGAAAATCCGGTTCCTTATGCTGCGGTCAAAGAGAAAAGAGCGGTAACGTCTGTCTTGAAAAACCCGCTCGACGGACCGCCGAATAGCAATCGACCAAGTTCGCTTTACTCGGCCAGTCAGATCTTCTGACCCAGCAGCTTGGAATCCCGCTTCCGTAATCGCATCGATATACTCTTGCCCGGTCGCAATGTTCGGGATCCGAGCGCCAACGCAGATCGGCTTCATCAGGAAATCGGTTTGCCACTTCGAAACTCGGGGGGCAGAGAGCCATGCGCAAAGGACAAAGCGACCTCCGGGCCGCAAGACGCGGTAAGCGCGCCGGGCAAACTCCACCTTGTCAGGCATGTGTTCGCCGCTCTCGATTGCGATCGCTAGATCGAAACTATCTGACGCGAACTCAAAAGAATACCAATTCCCCAAAATGTATGTAAGCTCCGGACGTGGCGCGATGCTCTGGGCGAAAGCATACTGAACGGTTGACATTGTAATAGCGGTGACCCCGGCACCGTAATTTTCCGCTAACAGACGCGCCGACGCACCGTAACCGCATCCGATATCGATCACCCGTTCATCTCGGCGCAGCTCGGCTTTTTGAGCAACCAGTTCTACCAGTTTTCGGACCGCTTCTTCGGAGGACTCATCGCCGTTGAGCCAGAACCCGTGATGCACGTGCTGTCCCCAGATATCGCGATAGAACGAATCTAGCTCATCGTAATGATCGGCGATGGCCGCATCACTGACCGGTTGTTCAGAGATAATCATTCGCAAGTTCTTTCCGAATTCGTTGGAGCATATTGGTTTAAGATCGTCAGTCGAGTGAAAGGTCGCCTTATAGGATACCGCAGCCAGCGACTTTTATTCCTCGCCGCCATCAACGCTCAGATGTGGGACCTGAGAATCCACGGTTACAAACCGCCCGAATCAATCTGTCGCAGATAGACAGATTTCTGATTTACTGCATGCGGGTCGATCATGAACCATTGCGTCTTTTCTGCGGACCGGAAGTATCGCTACCTCCTGGTTCACCGTTTGGAACCGGGGTTAATAGACCGGCACTGTATGTGGATTGCGCTGAATCCGTCGATAGCGGATGAGTCTGGGCTCGATAACACCCTTGCCCGAATCCGATCCTTTAGCGGCGCCGCGGGGTTCAACGCCTTTTATATGGTAAATCTGTTTGGATTGGTATCGACTAACCGGAAGGCATTGAAACACCACCCTGACCCAGTGGGGCCCGATACCGATTCTCATATCCGGCGGATCGCCACCCTGATTCCAACGATTTTTGTTGCCTGGGGGACTGACGGCCGTCACCAAAACCGGGGCCAGGAAGTCATGCGCCTGCTCGCTCAATTGGGCCGGCGCGACCTTCGATGTTTTGGCACCAACAAAGATGGCTCACCTCGCCACCCACTCTATCTCTCGAGTGCGACGAAGCCGGTTTTTTACCGGCAGCCGATTTCGTAATCCTCGCCTTCGAGCATGACGCACCTACAAGGACGTCGATCGGAAACGCTTGCGCGGATTATCTTCAGGAAGGCGCTTAATGGCGTCCGATATGCGGCCGCGCACGTCTCAAAAAAAAACGACCTGAAATGTAGAGGGGCAGTTGCGCGCTACCGGGATCTCAGCGAAAATCAAGAAGCGTATAATCTCCCCCCTAGAGACCTTCGCAGAGCAAGGATCTTAAGGGAAAACAAATTTCAACCCGGAAAGCCTATGAGCCAGAACCTCAAACTGCTCCGGCAGAATTATTGCCGGCCTGCTACCGTGGAGAGCAAAAGGACCCCTTACCTCTTTGCCTTGGAAAAAGAGTGCGAGCAGGGGAAAGCCCTCCTGGCGAAATCGCCAAAAACGCTGCTTCACCTCCAGAAGTTCAATCCAAATGGCCTTCTCCAGACCTATCGAGACGAAACTACCGGTGCTGAGCTACCGATCTTCGCAGTATTCGACCTCGAAGGCAGCCACCAAGTCGCTTACGATATCACGATGGATTCCGGTCCCGCGACCGCCCGGCCCCGCAGCCTCCCTGGGTACATTCCAATTCAGAAGACCCAGGATTTCGTAAGAAAGATCAATGAGCCCAGAATGAAAGGCGAACGGGCAGCAATCCGTACCTCTGCAATCGTGGGGATCTTCCCAGTTTTGGCTTATCTCTTCTCCCACACCACGGTGTTGACCGGTCCCTCTGTATTCTTCGTTCTGGTAGGAGGATGGATCCTGGGTGCATTTCTTACCTACCTGCTAGGCGAGATGCTGCTCAATCGCATTTGCCCTTGGAAGAAACTAGTTATCACCGCTGAATTTGACGGAATTCTTCCGCAAGCAACCCGGGAAAAAGCGCGCGCCGCCAAAGACTCCTTCGACAATCTCTACCTCATAGTTGACCAGCAGCGCCGATGGAAAAGCACGCTTCTTCGGGATCCAACGCCACGCGCTTTAGACCCACTTCTGATTGGAGAACTTAAGCAAGGCCGTCGACACCAGTTTTTCTTGATCGACCAATTCGATCTCACGGAAGCAGAGCAGTACCTCGCTGACGAATTTGCGACTAAGCAGGACGAAACTTCGTTCGGTCTTCCGACTAGCGAAATCTAATCCGCATTTTCATAAAGATTGCTCGAGCTGACCGAAACCCCGCTCGAGCCGCTGCTCAGTAGCTGGCCTTTCCGTGCTTCGGCTTGCACCGTATCCAAGGAGGGTAATGACTCCTTTGGAGATGGCAGCTGATTCTCGGCGAAGAGGACCCATTCGCGCTTGATTGCGCCCGATAGTTCGCTGAATGCACAAAAAAGTGGGAACGCTGAAGGCCGCCATGAATTCGCTAACCCTCCTGACATACTGCTGTCAGTAGTCCGGCCTACGTTGTGCTTAGGGGACCGGAAGCTCTGTCCGACGAAATTTCGTCCGTGGGTAAGCATAGCGGACAACTTGACCGAAATTGGCAGCCGATCCCTGCTGAACATAAGGCCGCGCTAGCAACCGTTAGCCGGCCGTACTAGATTTCGCGTCTTATGTCGAAATTCGTCGCCTCAGATCCCCGTGCGATCGTCATTCGTGGCGCGCGCCAGAACAATCTGAAGGGCATCGACTTGGATCTGGAGCTGAACAAACTCCACGTCGTTACCGGACCAAGCGGTAGCGGAAAATCGAGTTTGGCGTTCGACACAATTTATGCGGAGGGACAACGGCGTTACGTCGAGACGTTCAGTCCCTATACCCGGCAATTTCTTGAGCGGATGGATAAGCCGCAGGTCGATGAGATCCGGGGCATTCCACCCGCGATCGCAATCGAACAAGCGAACCGCGTGCGCACTACCCGCTCAACCGTCGGAACAATGACCGAGATCAATGATTACCTGAAACTGTTCATGCCGCGGCTGGCACGCGCATTCTGTCCGGAATGCCAGCGCGAAATCGTCTGCGAGTCTGCCCAAAGCATTGCGGAAAAGACGATCAAAATGCTTCACGGAAAACGCGCGCTGGTCTGCTTCGGCGTACCAGCCCCCCCGGGGACTGCCCCGTCCGATTTCTTTCAGTTTCTTCACTCCCAAGGTTTTCTACGGGTTTGGCTGAATCGGGCCATGGTTCGGACCGACGTGGCTCCCACCATCGACCGGTTGCCCGGGCTGGTTACAATCATTCAAGACCGGCTGACGATCGATGCTACCGGCGTGTTATCGCGTCTGACCGAGGCAATTGAGCAGGCTCTCCGGTATGGCAAAGAAAAGCTCACGATCGTCGAGCTGGAATCGAGTGTCGATCATAAGTATTCGACCGGCTGGCATTGTCCGTATTGCGATATCGACATTCGCCCACCTTCTCCCGGTCTGTTCTCGTTTAACAATCCGGTCGGCGCTTGTCCAGATTGTCGCGGATTTGGACGCACCATCGGGATCGACCTCAATCGCGCCCTCCCCGATCGGCGGCTGAGCTTGGCCGGCGGAGTCATTAAGCCATTCCAGACCGCCCAGATGCAGGAGTGCCAGCGCGATCTCATTCGGAACGCGATTCAACGCGAAATCGATATTCACTCGCCGTTCCAGGATCTCGCGGAGGCTGATCAGCAATGGGTAATCGAAGGAGAAATCAAACCCGACACTTCGGCGGAAGAAGTATGGGAAAGCGGACGCTGGTATGGCGTGCGCGGGTTCTTCGATTGGATGGAATCGCGATCCTACAAGATGCACGTTCGCGTGTTTCTCAGCCGCTACCGGACATATACGCTGTGCCGGGCCTGCAGCGGCACTCGATTCAAGCCCGAAACCCTCAATTTTCGGATTTTAGCAAAGAGCCAACAGTTAACGCTGCCGCAACTTCAGCAACTGCCGCTGGAAGAACTCATCGACAACCTGACTACCGTAGCTATCGCTATCGGAGACAGCGCGACAGAGCTGCTACGCACACAGATCGTCGCCCGGCTGCGTTACCTCGTTGATGTCGGACTCGGATACCTAACGCTCGATCGACCTACTCGCTCTCTTTCCGGCGGCGAGTTACAACGAGTGAATCTGACTACTTGTCTCGGCGCGTCACTGGTGAGCACTCTATTCGTGCTCGATGAACCTAGCGTTGGACTTCATCCGCGGGATATCGATCGGCTAGTTGCAGTACTCCACGGGCTGCGTGACAAAGGCAACACGCTGCTTGTAGTTGAGCACGAAGAGGCTGTCATTCGCGCGGCCGACTCGTTGATCGAGATCGGGCCGGGTCGAGGCGAGCACGGAGGTCGATTGGTTTTTCAAGGGCCCCTTGAACAGATCGAGAACGCGCTGCCCGATTCTTTGACCGCTGCGTATCTGACCGGAAGAAAAAAGATTGCGACTCCACTGAGCCGGCGACGACCAAAGCGGTTCATCGAAGTAGTGGGCGCGGCCGAGCATAATCTGAAAAACTTAACGGTTCGGTTTCCGTTGGGGGTTTTTTGTTGTGTCACTGGGGTTTCCGGCTCGGGGAAGAGCACGCTGGTCCAACAAGTGTTGTACCAAAATTTGCTGGCCCTAAAAGGGCGCTCTGGTGAGGAAGCTCCCGGAATATGCGCGCGTTTAATCGGTGGCCATCTGATTGACGATGTTATTTTGGTCGATCAATCGCCGCTGGCGCGCACGCCGCGTTCGACTCCGGCGGTATATGTCGGAGTGTTTGACCAAATCCGCGAACTCTTTGCTTCCCAGCCGAGCGCCAAGGCAGCCGGACTGACCACCGGCGCATTTTCCTTTAACTCGGGAGCAGGACGCTGCGAACGCTGCGGTGGTCTCGGCTATGAAAAAGTGGAGATGCAGTTTCTCAGCGACCAGTTCATCCGGTGCGTTGACTGCGAAGGCAAACGCTACCAACCGCACGTGCTCGAGATAAAAGTCAGCGGTAAATCGATTCATGATTTCCTCGAGATGACGGTAACCGAGGCGATTACTTTTCTGACCGCAAAGGCCGATGTTCCGACGAAAATGCTGCACCCGCTCACTCTGCTGAACGAGGTCGGGCTTGGTTACCTTCGGCTTGGTCAGCCGGTCAATGTTCTTTCCGGCGGTGAATCGCAGCGACTAAAGCTGGTCGGACATTTGACGGAGAATAGTCGCGCCGACCGGCATGCGCTTTTGATTTTCGACGAGCCTACCTCCGGATTGCATTTTGACGACATTCCACCGCTTCTGGCCGTGTTCAATCAGTTGGTTGAGTGCGGAAACAGCGTGCTGGTGATTGAACACAATCTGGAGGTGGTCCAGGCCGCCGACTACGTAATCGATTTGGGCCCCGAGGCTGGTGTAAACGGAGGCTTGCTCGTCGCGGAGGGCCCACCGGAGCGGGTGGCCCAAGTCACCGGTTCGCACACCGGAGCGTTTTTGCGTGAGCGATTAGCTGCGCGGACCCGAAGCGCACCGGCCAGCCGGGTTGCCGACCATCGAGCGATCATCACACACCCAGGTATTTCAATCGTTGGTGCTCGGCATCATAACCTAAAAAACTTGTCGATCGAGTTACCGCGCGAGCAAATGATTGTGATTACCGGGCTTAGCGGGTCCGGTAAATCGAGTCTCGCATTCGACATTCTCTTTGCGGAGGGACAACGCCGGTTTCTCGACAGCATGTCGACCTATGCACGTCAATTCGTCGAACAGATGGAGCGTCCCGATGTCGACCATGTCGAGGGATTGCCACCGAGCGTAGCCATCGAGCAGCGGCTAACGTCCGGAGGAGGCAAATCAACGGTCGCTACGGTTACCGAGGTTTACCACTTTTTCCGCCTTTTATTTGCTAAGTTGGGCACCCAATATTGTCCGAAGTGCGACGTGGCCGTGACGAAACAAAGCCAGTCGGCCATTACCAAACAGGTAAAGGAGCGCTTAGAACAGGGCCCGGTCTCTCTATTGGCTCCGGTTGTCAAAGCGAGAAAGGGATTTCATAAGGAAGTCGCAACCTGGGCCGCTCGAGAAGGATACACTCATCTATTCGTTGACCAACAACGCTATGCGATCGCGGATTTTCCGAAATTGGAAAGATTCCGCGAACATTCGATCGAAGTCGTAATTGCGGACTTGCGGAAGACCGATGCGCCGCAAATCGCGGAATGGGTGAAAGACGCTCTACGCGTAGGAAACGGATCTGCTTTCCTGGCGACAAAGAAGGGTGTGCGCACCGTTCTGAGCAGCGAAATGACCTGTCCGTCTTGTGGTCGCGCGTTCGAGGAATTGGACCCCCGACTCTTCTCTTTCAATTCGCCACACGGTTGGTGCGACCATTGCCATGGATTCGGTTATATTTTGGCATTTTCCGCCGAAGACTCGCGAGCCGAATCAGTATTGGAAGCAGAGCTCAATGCCGAGCGGCGCAGCGACTGGATAGACGAAGCCGAAAAGCAGCCGTGTCCCACCTGCAAAGGATCACGCCTTAACGAAGTCGCGCGTGCAGTGCGGGTCCGCGGCCAAACGTTGGAACAGCTATCTGGTTACTCGGTGACACAAGCGCTGGATAAGCTCGCCCGACTCAAATTCTCCGGGCAAGAAAAGGCGATTGCCGATACGATTTTGACCGAAATCAAGCAGCGGCTCTTGTTCATGCAACGGGTTGGGCTGGAATACTTGGCACTCAGTCGAGCAGCCACCACGCTGAGCGGCGGCGAGTCTCAACGGATCCGGTTGGCGGCCCAGCTCGGATCGAATCTCCGCGGTGTGCTCTACGTCTTGGATGAACCGACGATCGGTTTGCATCCCCGGGATAACCTCCGACTGCTGGAAACGCTCGATGCTCTCAAGGAAAAAGGAAACACTCTGGTGGTAGTCGAACATGACGAGGATACGATGCGTCGCGCCGATCTCATCGTCGACCTTGGTCCGGGAGCCGGACGGCATGGCGGCAAGGTCATCGCTTGCGGACCGATCGAAGAACTCCAACGCCATGGCGATTCGGTAACCGGACGGTACCTTCGTAGTCCCATGCTCCATCCATCCAGGGCACGCCGACCGGTCGCCCACGTCCCTTGGATCGAGATCAAGGGGGCTCGCGCAAATAACTTAAAGGAAATCGACGTTTCATTTCCGATTGGACGTCTCACCGCTATCACGGGAGTTTCCGGGTCGGGAAAAAGCACGCTGATGCGATCGGTTTTATTGCCCGCAGTTCAGCAATCTTGGGCGCGAAAACGGACGAATGGATCGGGCGACTGGAAAAAGATTAGCGGCACCGAGTTTCTGTCCGCGGTATATGAGGTCGACCAGTCGCCGATCGGTAAGACCTCGCGCTCGATTCCAGCAACATATGTAAAGATATTTGATGAAATCCGGAAGCAATTCGCTCAACTACCGGAATCGCGCATCCGTGGCTATGACCCGAGCCGTTTTTCGTTCAACACCGTAGGCGGCAGATGCGAAGTTTGCGCCGGCCAGGGATTAGTGAAGCTCGAGATGAACTTTCTCCCCTCGAGTTATGTTCTGTGTGACAGTTGCCGCGGCAAGCGATTCAATGCCCAGACACTCACCGTTGAATTCAACGGACGCAGCATCGGTGATATTCTAGAGATGACGATCGAGGAAGCGGCGGAATTCTTCCGCGCACAACCACGGATCTATCACCCGCTTCAGCTCCTGGTTGAAACCGGTCTCGGCTACCTGCAACTCGGCCAGCCAAGCCCTACGTTGAGCGGCGGTGAGGCACAGAGATTGAAGCTCGTAAGTGAACTCAGGGCCGGCTCAGCGAGAGACCGTTACGAACGGATTCGAAAGAACCGGGATCCAAAGTCGACGCTCTACTTGCTGGAAGAACCGACCATTGGACTACATATGGCCGACGTCCAGCTGCTACTGGAGGTGCTGCACCGGCTCGTGGATGAGGGAAATTCGGTGGTAGTAATAGAACACAACCTAGATGTGATTGCCGAAGCCGACTACATCGTGGATATCGGTCCCGAAGCTGGAGCAGAGGGCGGTTTTGTTGTGGCAACTGGTACTCCCGAAGAAGTAGCGATGAGTCGGATTAGCCGAACTGCCCCTTTTTTGGCCCGTGTCTTGGGCATTAAGAATGGGCGTTCTCGTTCAGCCGCTTAGACAGGATTAGCCGAATAAAGATGACAAATCGCAAAACAGCCGCAACAGTAATTCGCGCCTATTTTTCGTCGAAACGTTCGCTAATTCTGGTCATTGTATCTAATATTCTTAGGGAGAGCCGGCTTCAGTCGTGTCATAGATAGCCAGCTCGATTAAACTTTTAGCCCGCTCTAACGGATGAGTTGTCTACTTGATAATTATGTTGCAGGAAGGTTTGCCCCGTAGCGTCCTCTACGCGATCTCAGCTCGCATCGGCGGTATTGGCCTCGATTTAGTGGCACTTGAAACGATTCGAGGCATCCAGCCTTACCTGGGCAAGGCGATATCCTTCGGCGTCCATGCTCCGGATATCGATCGGCGCAAAATGAAAACGCTCCGGTTTCACCCCATCCGGCTCTTGTCGAATCTGGAAAGCAAATATTACTACGCGGCAAAGAAGCGCGCGACCGACCGCGTCTCCGCCCAATTTCTTCGGACCGGCCGCTTTGATCTTTTTCACGCTTGGTCTGGCTCGGCATTGAGCGGCCTTCGAGCGGCAAAAACGCTCGGAATTCCTTCGCTGCTGGAAATCCCCACTTGGCACCGCCAAAAAGGAAAAGTGCTTCCGCCAAAAACGGAACATGAAATCGCGATGGAGAATGCTCCGATTCCGCAACGCTGGCTCAATAGTCTGCTCATTAGCCGGCAAGAGACTTTGGAGGAGTATGAACTAGCGGATTTGATTCTGGTCGAGTCGGAGAAAGCGGCGGATACCTTTAGAGTGCTCGGATTTCCAAACGAAAAGCTTTACAGCATGCCGCAAGGAGTGGACGTGAGCCGGTTTCAGCCCGGGCCATCGCCGCCGCTGTTTCGCGCGGTTTTTGTTGGTGCTCTGATTAAGCGGAAAGGGGTGCACACGCTGGTGGAGGCATGGAAAACACTGAAATTGCGAAACGCTGAACTCTGGCTGGCCGGGCATCCCCATGACGAAATCAAATCCTATCTGAATGACCTGCCGGCCGATGTAAAGGTGCTTGGATTCACGAAGGACGTGGAAAACGTGTATCGAGCAGGTTCCGTTCATGTCTTCCCCTCCTCTTTGGAAGGAAGTGCCAAAACAACTTATGAAGCGGCGGCATGCGGATTGGCACAGATCACAACGCGGGAAGCCGGGGATGTCGTTGTAGACGGTCTCAACGGATTGATTGTTCCGCCCAACGATGTAGGGGCACTGGCGCGCGCCATTCGACAATTGTACGACCGGCCCGATTTGGTTCGCAGTTATGGCGCCGCTGGACGATCACGAGTGGTTCAGCAGTTCACTTGGGATCATTTCCGAGAGAGAGTGTTCGGTGCCTACCGGTTGGCGCTGAGTCGGTTATCACCGTCACAAGCGCCGAGAGCCAAGGTCGACGGCTCATCGCTCGCTGCTCATTCGACCCGACCGTCTCATTCCTAGCAAACTCCGCTATGAATTTGAGTCGTAAACTTCAAAAACTTACTTCCGGCGAAGCTTGGGCGAGCGGCGTAGACCGATACCATCGTTGGCAACACCCCCTCAGGGTCGAAGAGCTGCTGCGAGACGTCGACCGGGCAAAACTCGACGCCCTTTGCGAGAAATATCGTGTGCCGGGCGAGGCCAAGGCGTGGCCAAAGTATACGAACGTCGAACATTGGATCGAAAATGCAGTCCAGCATGTACGTTCACTTCGACTGGATCGAGATCCGAAACTGAAGATTCTCGATATTGGAAGCGGAGCCGGCTATTTTCTTTTCGTTCTCAAGCAGCTGGGACACGAGGTGTTCGGCCTCGACCTCGCTGAGCCGCTTTTCTACGGTGAAATGTTTGAGCTGCTCGGTCTGGAGCGCGTGGTCTGGCGGATCGAACAGTTCAAACCGCTGCCCAACCTCTCGCGTAAATTCGACTTAATCACCGCTTTTGCCATCTGCTTTAATGGGCATGGCAGCGAAAGGGTTTGGAGCCCGAAAGAATGGGAATTTTTTTTGGATGATCTCAACAAGCATCATCTGACCCCAGGCGGCCGCGTCACCCTTGCGCTCAATCCAGAGCCGTACGGTCGCTACACTCCTGAGCTCAAAGATTTCTTTCTTAGCCGAGGCGCAGAAATCGAGCGAAACCGCGTTTGGCTAAGCAAGCCGTAGGCAAGGTTCGCCGTTGTGCACGCCAAGGGCACGACTGCCAACGTAGTTCGGTGAACGCACAAGCTCGTCAACGCACGGGTTGAAACTTAGGCAGGCGACCAAGCGCTGTTTCGACGGCATTCCAGGCCTCCTCTAACGTAATACTGGCCATCTTACCATCTCTGCTTGGAACCATCGTCACATGCTCCCCCAGCGGGCACCAAATCATCGGATCTGTTGGCCCAAAGAGGGCAATTGTCGGTACGGCAAGCGCAGCAGCAATATGAGTTACTCCTGTATCATGCCCGATGAAGAGATTCCCGGCGGCCAGTTCGTGGGCCAGATCCAAAATCGATAGATTCGAGCGCACGCGCAGCTTCGAGCTTCGAAAGGTTCGAACAAATTCAGCGGTCGCCATCTCATCTGCTTCGCCCGAGACAAGCAACAATTCATCGAATTGCTCCTCCAACTTGGCCGCCAGAGCGCTCCAACAAGGTACCGGCCAATTTTTCGCCGGAGAGCCGCTACCGACGTGAAAAACCGCTCGCGTACCGGAAACGCATTGACGCTTTAGAAAAAGGCGCGGAACCGGATCGACCATCGCCAAGCCGAGCTCTCCAATCGGTTGAGCGAGTTGGATCGGCGCTGGCAATCGTCGTTCGTCGAGTCGAAATGATCCCGAAATAAGCCGGCAACCACAACTCTCGATCTTCGCGCTTACCATTCCTTTCGGATCGGACAAATAGCTGATGACGCAATCCACGTTGTGCAGTTTCCCGCGTAATGCCTCGTCCAAGCTACTGTCGTCCGTAAACAGGGATAGGAATGTCGTTGAACTTAGGTTGTGCACGGAGTGCGCACCTCCGTATGGAGCAAGCAAAGCGGCCGGAAACGGGGCAACCAATTCGACGAACGCAGAAATGTCGCTTTCGCGCAAGGTTCGCAAAACTGGGAGCGTCAACAGAACATCTCCCAGCGCCCCTCCGCGAAAAACCAGGAATCGCAAGGCTCCTTGCTAATAACCAGGTCCGGCAGAACCAGGGCCACCGATCCCAGGCATAGAGCCAAGCGCTCCACCGTTTTCCCACTGCTCGGGCTTATTCCATGGGATTGTGCTCTGCTCCTGGCCGAATCGCGGTTTTTGCGTCGAATGATCAGTACTGGCTTGGTCATCGGATTGGCAGCCCGCCAAGAGCGTGAATGCAAACAGAGTAAACAACAAATAACCTTTCATCGCTTCGTAAAAACAACCGGATCGCCTACTGATACACGCGCAAAATTCTCGGGTCCATTAGATAAAAACTCGGCCGTACAGCTATTTTTATCGACCGAGACGACTCTGAGCTCGCTGATGGTTTCGCTATTTTTCTCCACCTTCAGATGAGACTTCGTTGTGAGTCCGAGATCGCTCCCAAGGCTCACGGTCAAGGCCTGGGCTTCCCGGTTCATGGAAAGGATGGTACCGTGCAGCACAGGCGGGATCTTATTCTTATCCTTTTCGGCCGCTATCACCCGCAACTGATTCAGTTCAGTTTCTACGTTGATCAAACGGTTGGCGAGTAATTGGCGATCATCCTCGGCTCGCTTTTTCTGGTCAAGGTTGCGGTTCGCATCGGCTATTGCCGTGGTGAGTCCTTTTATTTCATTCTCTCGTTGATTCAGCTGCTCGGTGAGCTGATCCACCTTGGCCTTCGCGGCGCTCACCTCCGAATTCCAGTTGTCATGCTCCTGTTGAGCTACTCGCTCTTGATCCGCGATTTTTTCTTCCGCTTGCAGTAGCTTTTGCTGGAGATCATCGCTCAGAGCCTGCAGCTTATTAGAGCGCTCTTTTTCTGCGGCGGCATCGGCGGTAAGTCTTGTCACCTTCTCCCGATTAAAAAAACCTAGGCCGGCCGCGCCGACGGCGCAGGTCATCGCGACAATTAAGAGAAAACGGACCATTATCGGAAGATTGCAATCACCAAAGGTGGCATCAAAAAACGAAGTTGGCTCATTAACGGCCGATGCTCGCGAAAATCAAGTGGCAGAAAATGCGGATTGCGAATCGCGGATTGCGGAACTGGTCGGCACTGCAATTTGGAAGTTCGCCCGCTGGCCACAAGAATCTCACTCTCGTGGTAGGCCCCGGATACCATTCCGCAATCCGCATTTTCTTTCAGTTTGCCTCGGCCCCAGTTTTGGTCGACGGGTACTGTTCCGTCAGGGGCTATGGATCACAGACTTACAAACCCCGCCAGGGCAGGAATGCAGCAACGGTAGTATGCTTTGCGTTGCCGTAGTTCTCTGACGGCTCTCTATAACTCACCGATTGGCGGTTTGCCGCTGACTTACCAAGGGTATTCCCCGGGCTTACCGAACCGGTCGAGAAACTGACCGTTCAATTCCGGGCTAAGTGTCTGGATTGCCTGAACTAAGGAATGCGCGGATTCCTCCGGCGAGAGCGGCGCGTCCGAGCCACCCATATCGGTTCGGACCCAGCCCGGTGAAATCGCCGCGGTAGTGATGCCTTCGGCAATGAGTTCAAAAGCGATCGAACGCGTTAACATATTCGAGGCGGCCTTGGATACAGCGTAAGCGTAATAGCTCGCGTCGTCCCGCGTCGAGATCGAGCCTAACCCGGAAGAAACGTTCAGGATGCGCGGTCGATGACCTCCACGGAGCAAGGGGAGAAAAGCGCGGATGATTCGGGCACACCCGATTACGTTGGTCTCAAATGCGTCTCGAAGAAGCGCCAGCGGCAAATTGGCGATTGATTCATTGCCTTGCTCTGGCATTAAGCCCGCATTGTTTACGATAACATCCAGTCGATTCCTCACTTTTCGGACGTTCGCGACGGCGGCCGCCACAAGCTCATCCGAATTCACGTCCAGCAAAACGACATCAACCTGACCAGTTTGGGAAGCGGCCAGTCGTTGCAAATCTGTCGCCGCTTCCGGATGTCGACAACCCGCTATGACCACGTAACCCTTTCGCAAAAGCGCTTCGCTCAGTGCTAGTCCAATCCCCCGATTTGCTCCTGTAATCAGTACTGTTTCAGCCTGCATTTTCATAAAATCTCTCAGGATTTGCGAAAAATGCAGGTTCCCGTTTTTCGGTTCAAAGTTGAATTTTTTCTTCTGGTTCGCTTACCTAGGGGACTCTGGACACCGACATTACCATCCTTTCCGGCCTCCCTTCCCGGCGCGAACCGCTTCGAAAACCGATCATGGTAATCGGGCGGGCGGCGGAAGCCGACATCGTTTTGAACCATCCGGAGATATCTCGTCGTCATTGCCAACTCACGCTGGAAACCAGTTCATGGGCGATTGAGGACCTCGGCAGCCAGCGCGGCACGATCGTCAATAGTGTCCGAATCAACGAGAAAACTCCTCTCAAATTCGGAGATCAAATTATACTGGGCCCAGTCACCTTGGGTTTTGGACAAAGCGTTGGACCCGATCCAAACGCCGCCGAACCGCTCGGGATCCCGGGAACCATCATTTTTCGCAAACGCGTAGTTCAAAGTGTACCGTTATCGGACAGACTGATTTTCGGGCGCAGTCCGGACGTGGATGTACAGCTGAATGACCCGATCGTGTCCCGCCGCCACGCCGAAATTGAAGAAGGCTCGAACGGTTTTCGAGTAGTAGATCTGCACAGCCGGGCCGGCTCGTTTGTGAACGGGCGTCGATTTGACGAGCATCAACTGGTCATCGGCGATCAGCTGCAGCTAGGCCCATTCTATTTCGCTTTTACCGGAAACGACCTCCAGAGGATCCAGCGAGTGTCGGCCGGCAAAATGATCGCCGTAAGCCTTAGCCGCAAGGCCGGTTCGAGCCTGATTTTGCAGGATGCTTCATTGGTGGTTGAACCGGGCCAATTCATCGGCATCCTCGGACCAAGCGGTTCCGGAAAATCGACTTTGCTCAATGCGCTGAGCGGACTCCGCCCGGCGGACACAGGCCGAGTACTGGTCGACGACGTCGACTTTTATTCGAATCTCAATCTGCTCAGGCAACTCTTCGGTTATGTTCCCCAGGATGACATTGTTCACGGAGAATTGACGGTCAAAGAGGCACTGACGTTCAGCGCGAGATTGCGTCTCCCGGGTGGCACGCCTCCACGCGAAATCGAAACGCTCGTCAGACAGATGATGACGAATCTTGGTCTGGCGGAACGCGAAAACCTGCGGATCGCCCTCCTGTCAGGCGGGCAGCGCAAAAGAGTGAGTGTGGGAGTCGAGTTGCTCCGGCGCCCGCCATTGATCTTTTTGGATGAACCTACCTCTGGATTGGATCCATTCGCGGAGTTCAAGCTGATGGAGTTGCTTCGCCGGCTTGCGGATACCGGTTGCACCGTGATTTGTACCACACACGTCATGGAAAACGTTTACCTGATGGACCAAATCGCCGTCATCAGCGCCGGCCGGGTCATCTTTCAGGGCCCACCCGAGAGCGCACGCACTCGATTCGGTGTGACCCGATTAAGCGGGTTGTATGACGCCCTGCAAACAATTGATCCCAAACTTTTACACAGTGTTCCCTCGCCGCCGCTGCCGGAGCACTTGGAATCGACCGAAAAGAGAATTCCTGCGGCGAAGGCCAAGCAAGCATTCGCGCTGCCGATTCTGCTACAGCGGCAATTCACCATCTTTCGTTCCGACCTAAAGAACCTTTTGATTGCGATTGGTCAGCCATTGATCATCGGGCTTCTCGTCTGTTGGGTGAGTTCCAATCCGCCATTAGCCCAGTTCTTCGCATATATCGCCACGCTGTGGTTTGGGTGCAGCAACTCGGCACAGGAGATTGTGAAAGAAGTTCCGATTTACCGCCGAGAACGGTTGGTTGGCCTGAGCCGATGGAGCTATCTACTGAGCAAATTTCTTTGGATGGGCACACTGACCAATATCCAAAGTTTAATCCTGTATACGTGCATCCTCATTGGGGGGCGCGTCTGGCCACCAGCGATTGGATGGCAGCTCATTGGGCTTTTCTTACTTGGGTATGCGGCGACCGGTATCGGCCTCACGATTTCCGCTATCGCGCGCTCAGCGTTGCAAGCCGTTATGTTGGTACCTCTTATTCTGATTCCGCAGATTTTGTTTTCCGGATATTCGGTTCGAACCGTCGATATGGGCCCGCCGGTGTTATTTGTTAGCCAAATTATGCCTAGTTTTGCGGCGCAAAGGATCGGCGATGCCAGTTCATTGCTATTCCGGCAGATCGATGGCGATCTGATTAAGGACGAGAATTATTATGTGTCCTACACAAATATGAATCAATGGCATCGAGCGGCCGAGGGAAAGCGTTTGGGCACCGGCGACAGCTTGTTGAATCCACGCCCGATCTTTGTTGGATATTTCTCCCTGATCCTCTGGACAATCGCAGGCTTTTTCGCCTCGTATTTTGTGCTCGCGCGTAAAGAGCGGGATTAGCAGCGAACGGCAGTGTGCTGCCTCCAAATGGTGCGGATCTTTCCCGGTAGCGGCGACTGTCCCAATACGCCCATCGTGTGATGTGTCTTAAGTATTCGCGCGAAGCTGCCGACTTACCCTGACCAAAAGGCGCAGTCGCCATCGTGCTAAATGGATTGCGCGCAATTGACCCAACCCTTTAACGCAGTTGTCCTCTTCGGATGTACCCATAGCCAGTCCTCCGGTTGGTTGACGAATCCTGCACGCACTGGATTGAGCCGCACATAAAGGCAATGGGCATGAAAGTTTTCATGGTTTCGAATGCGATTAGTAACGAATACGTCATTCATTAGATCCGCACCATTTGGAAGCAGCACGATGGCGACTGCGCCTTTTGGTCGGGGCAGGTCAGTGGCTTCGTGCGAATACTTAAGACACATCACACGATGGGCGTATTGGGACAGTCGCCGCTACCGGGAAAGATCCGCACCATTTGGCGGCAACGCTACACATATCGTTGCCATTCGCTGTCGTTCGCTGTTTCAGCCCAACCCTTCCAGGCCGTACACCCGCACAAGCTGACTTTTCCCTTTTAGCTGGAATTCCCCGAAGTCGGTCAGATTTCGTCCTTCCGGCAGGACGGTGGCAAAGTCTTGGGACATTACCAGGTTTTGGTTGAGTAATTTCATCACGCCTTCCAGACGAAAAGCGGTATTTACCGCATCGCCGATAATCGTGGCGTCGCGCATCGCGACTTGCCCGATATTGCTGCTGGTCACTCGGCCGAAGTGAAGAGCGATGCCGACACGAAATGGCTGGTCGGGCTCGCCCCAAGTTCGGTTGGCCGCAAGCTGGAGTATAGCTAGAGAAGAATCCAGACAAATGGCGGATTCGGTACCTTCCTGGTCGCGGGCAGGCCAATAAGCCAGGAGCGCATCGCCGATATATTTATCGATGATACCACCGGCGGAATGCACAATGTTCCCCGTATCGCGAAACCAATTACCGAGCAGGTGAGCAATCTTTTGTTCGCCAAGTTTTTCCGCCATCGGTGTAAATCCTCGGATATCGCAAACCAAAATGGCGACAGAAAGGACTGCGTGACTTCCGTCGCTGCTCAAAGCGGCCAGTGTCGCATCAACGTGCTCCCCTGCTTCATCACCTGAATCCTGATCAAAAACCAACTCGTAATCGGCAATCCGAATTCGAGAACCCGCCTCCAAAGTCACCGGCATGATGACCCTCTGATCGTTCACGAACGTGCCGTTTCGGCTTCCCAGATCCATGATTTGGTATTGGTAAGCGTTGTGACAACGGACGATGGCATGCTGACGAGAAACGTGATTTCCAGGCAATGGAACCGTATTGTCGCCGGTACGACCGATCGTTGCGGTGTTAGCAATCGTCTTATCGAATGGTTCACCGAGTGGCGGATAAACACGGAGCTTGGCCGACATCTTCGTGGATACTCGAACTATTAAGATGGCATGACCGATCGAGGTTGGCTAGTGTACTCTCAAGGACTTGATGCGTGAGACCGCTCCGAATTGCGAGAATTAGCGCGGTAAACTGTTCGCAAACGTACTGTCCGCCAGATGAGAGAGGAAAGTCATCAGCAGCAGAAATAAGCTAATCAGAACTGCGGCCATTCCGAGACCGGCAAGTCCGATTTTCAAATCTCTCTGGGAAAATTTCTCCGATGTTTCTTCCGAGTTATTCATTTTCTAATCGCCTGCTCTCCGTCAAGAACCCGGTTTTGGGGCCTGAAGGGAAGCCAAAGGCTGCGTTAATTGAGGGAAAGATTCAAGGGCAGATGTGGGTTCTCTTAGGCAAAATCTATTCAACTCTAGGTTGACGGACACGAAATCTCCTTTAATATCAGTCAATTCCATCAAGAGTGGCGGAGGGACTGGCCCTACGATGCCACGGCAACCGGTCCGGCGAATGTCGGACGACCAGGTGCCAATTCCAGGTCCGGAAAAGCCGGACAAAGATGGAGAGAGCGCGTTAAAGTAGTCGACTCGCAACTCTTGATGGGAAGGAACAACTATTCCCTATTATGGATCAGTCACCGTTTTTCTCGCACCTGCAATGCCGCGAATGTGGTCGCAAATACGCCAAGGATGCGATCCACGTGTGCGAATTCGATTTTGGGCCGTTGGAAGCCGCCTACGATTACGAGGTTATCGCCAAACGGATCTCGCGCGATAAAATCAGCGCTCGGCCACGGTCGATGTGGCGTTACCGCGAATTGCTCCCGATCGAAGGAGAGGCAACCGTTGGCCAGCACACTGGGTTTACGCCTCTGATTCGTGCCCAACGGCTGGCGGAACAGCTCGGTGTAAGGGAACTGTACATCAAGAACGATGCGGTAAATTATCCGACGCTGTCATTTAAGGATCGAGTCGTTTCGGTCGCACTAAGCCGAGCAAAAGAGCTTGGTATCCAGACGGTAGCGTGCGCTTCGACTGGCAACCTGGCCAACGCGGTAGCAGCCCACGCAGCATCGGCTGGCCTCCGTAGCTTCGTGTTGATACCTTCCGACCTGGAACCCAGCAAAGTTTTGAATTCTCTAGTTTTCGGAACCAATGTCGTGGCGATCGAAGGTTCCTATGACCAGGTCAATCGCCTTTGCTCCGAAATCGCAGGCAACCATGGTTGGGGATTCGTGAACGTCAATCTGCGGCCCTACTACGCCGAAGGTTCGAAAACGCTGGGCTTCGAGATCGCCGAGCAACTTGGCTGGCGGCTGCCGCGCCACACCGTCATTCCGATGGCTAGCGGTTCGCTATTGACCAAGGTCCATAAGGCTTATCGTGAATTCGCTAAAGTCGGACTGGTCGATTCCACTGAATTCAGCATCTACGGCGCTCAGGCTGCCGGATGTTCACCAATCAGCACGGCAATCAAGAATAATACCGATACGGTCCGCCCGGTATCCCAACCGAATACTATCGCCAAATCGCTTTCTATCGGAACCCCAGCCGACGGTTACTACGCGATCCGAGCGATGCAAGAAACCGGCGGCACGGCGGAAGATTGCACCGACCGAGACATTGTAGGTGGCATCCGTTTGTTGGCGGAGACCGAAGGAATCTTCGCAGAAACTGCTGGCGGTGTCACCGTCGCCTGCGCCAAAAAATTAATCGAAATTGGGCACATACCGCGCGACGAAAGCATCGTTCTGTGTATCACCGGCCACGGTTTGAAAACGCAAGAAGCAGTTGCCGGAGAGATCGGTCGGCCAGCGGTAATTCGTCCTTCCCTGCATGAATTTGAAGCATTGCTGGAACAAACCGCCGCAACCAACTAACCATTATGCCTGTACCAGTCCGTATTCCAACTCCGCTCCGCAAATTAACCCAGAACCAGGAAATTGTTCAGATCGAGGGTGCGACGATCAGGGATGTCATCAACAATTTGGAACAAAGTTACCCTGGTCTGAAAGAACGCATTTGCGATGAGCAAAACAACATTCGCCGGTTCGTGAATGTGTTTGTGAATGACGAAGATATTCGGTTTCTCCAAGAGGCCGAGACGGCCGTGAAACCGGGTGATGAAGTGAGCATCGTTCCTGCGATCGCCGGAGGCTAAAGTTGGCTAGAGGCTATCGGCTATCGGCTATCCGCCGATGAGGAGAATCTCTGTTGCTGTATGGGCAATGGCGCTCTTCCATCACCCACTCCTCTCGATTGCTGGTGTTCAGAAAAACTCAACGACGCTGGTTCGCGCCGGAAATTTTTTGTTCGCTCCGGTTTCGATCAATCACGCTGCCCCGACTTGGTGGTTATTGGATACCGGCGCACCTTCCTCGGAAGTCGATCTTGAAGCAGCAAAAGCGCTGCGTCTGTTGCGCGGCCCGGAAAGCGAGCGTGATCCGGGCAATGACATTAATCCGCGGAACAAGCTGGTCATCCAGGCGGGCAGTCTGGAGGTGGGAAGTTTCTCCACCGGCGGCGCAAGGCTGACCGCGAAAAGCTTGAGCGAGTTGAACCATGGATCACTCCCAGCCGGTTGGTCCGGCGATTTTAACCGCAACGGGATGATCGGCATGGATATCCTTCTGCGCCAAAATGCGATCGTCGACTGGGTCAGCCAGCAAATCATTCTCGCACCGACCGTTGATCCAGCCAGGACTCGGGCAGCTTATGAGCGCGAGGGGTTCACTTATATTCCTCTGTCCGTTACCCCGGAGAACCATTTAGAAGTCATCGGCAGAGTTGGCAATTCCGAATACCGTTTCTACATCGATACAGGAAACCCCAAAACCCTCCTCAAACAGTCAGTCGTCGACGCCGAGAAGCTCCCGTCTGAGATAACCCAGGCCGAAGTGCACAGTCCCCTACACCATTTCGAAAACGCCAGAGTATACTCCGTTACCGCCAAAGGCTTGCAGCTTGGCAGCTTTGATCTGGGCGGATACAAAGTGCGTAGCGCCAGTTTTGAGCTATCCGATTCGGAAGGAGAGCCGCCGTGGGCGGGACTTATCGGGGCAGATATTCTCTGGTCATATGATGCTGTCCTTGACGTGGGCAAGAGAGCGCTTTACCTGCGCACGAAACCATAGAAGAAATGGGGAATGCGGATTGCGGAATGATCAAACGAACCTCATCGCCCTTGGGACTTATCATTCCGCAATCCGCATTCCGCATTCCCCATTTCTTCTACAGGTTTGTTGGATCGGATCCGAGATCGACGTGCTCCGGCGGCGGTAGATCGACCTTTGGAGGGGCCGACTGTCGATCAAGTGGTCCGACCGGTTCCGCCCGACGCACCTCGGGTGGTGCCGCCGTCACGGGCAAAGCTTTCGGAGCAGGCGTGAGCGACGGATTGGCTTGAGCGAGTTGTGCGTTATCCTTGCGCGGTTTGGTTGAATCGTACGGGTCGTTGCCGACAACGGTCGGGCCCTGCATCATCACCGGCGGAAAGACGGCGACGTCGTTGGCAGTGGTAGCACGTGGAATATCCTGGTTTCTCAGAGTCTTAACAAACGAACGACTGTCGTTGCCATGCAGCCAGCAATGTGCTTTGGGCATCTGCTTCGGCGTTGTGAATTCGAAGATTGTTCCTTTCCGCGCCGGCAGGTCCGGATCGTTAGAGACCGTGGAAAGCAACGAACATTCCGGCGAAGCGGGCAATCCGGTATTCAAACAAACTTCTACTCTCTTAAGATCGAATGGACGCCCCAGATCCCTCGGAGGAGTCTTGGTCAGTGAGGCATTCATGATCGCTGTCCAGACCGGCAAAGCGAGATCATTGCCGAACGCTCCGCGATAGATCATCTGTGGTTTGTCGAAACCGGTCCAAACCCCACAGGTAATCTCGCTGTCATATCCGACGAACCACGCATCCGTGAAGTTGTAAGCAGTCCCGGTTTTTCCAGCCGCCGGAAAACCCTTAAGGCCATACGATTTTTGCGCTTTCGCGCCGGTCCCGGAGGTCAGCGCATCGGTCAGGAAGGAGTGGACTTCGTACGCTGCACCTGGGTCCATCACGTTCTGTCGCTTGGGGTGAGCGCGGAACACTTCTTTTCCATCCTGGGTTTCAATTCGATCGACCAGAAACAGGCCCTCCGGACGCGTCCCGCCACCGGGAAACGTCGTGTACGCGGTCACTATATCCTCCAGCGTGACTTCGCTGCTTCCTAGAAACGTGGCCGGAAAGGGACGCAAGTCTTCATCGATACCGGCTTGTTTCGCTAGCTTAATCACCGGATCGAGACCGGTTTCGATACCGACTCGGACGGTGGCAGCATTTTTCGATTCGGCGAGCACTTGTCTCAGCGGGATCGGTCCTTCGTAGCGATTTTCGGCTCGTTCCACTCCCCATTCACCCAGGATTCCGGTGGTACCTCCAATCATTACTTGACGGTTGTCCAAGGCCGAATCATCGGCCAACGAACCCGGGAAGATTCCTTTGCTAAATGCAGCCGCAAAAACGAAAGGAGTAAACGCGGTTCCAGCGGGCCTTTTTGATTGGTAGGTGCGATTGTATTGGCTTTGTCCGTAGTCGCGCCCACCTACCATCGCGAGAATACCTCCGGTTCGATTGTCAACGGCTAATACCGCACCCTGGAGATACTCGGGAGAAGGAGGATTTCCTCCCTCTTTGTGAATCGCTTTCCAGTCTTTCAGCTTCTCAGTGTAATCTGCATAATTCTGATGATGGTAATCGCTCCGATTCTCGACCTGGAGGAGCTCCCTTTGTAGAGACTCTTCTGCGGTGCGCTGCAGTACCGGATCAATCGTCGTGTAGATCTTATAGCCACCACTTACCAGGGACTCTAAATCGAGTTCTTCCTGAATTTGCTCCCGAACAAAGTCGATTAGATAGGACTGAAATACGACTTGGCCTTTGGACCGTACCTCCAGCGGCTTATTTGCCTCTTCCTTCGCCTGTTCTTCGGTGATTTTGCGGTTCTCCACCATTCGGCCGAGGACGAAATCTCGCTCATTCACCGCTGCTTCCTGACTGTGCCAAGGCGAGAGATTGTTAGGACTCTTCAACAACCCGGCCAACATTGCAGACTCCCCTATACTCAGGTCCTTGGCCGACTTCCCAAAATAGCCACGGGCAGCAGCTTCAGCTCCGTACAGACCGCCTCCGAAATAGACGCGATTGAGATATAGCTCAAGAATCTTGTTCTTGGACAATGCCTTATCAATTCGCATCGCCAGGAACACTTCCAATATCTTGCGATCATACGTCCGGTCCTTTAAATCAAACGTGTTTCTCGCGAGCTGTTGCGTCAACGTGCTCGCTCCTTGCCGAATCCGGCCGGCCTGGGTGTTTTTGAATGCAGCTCGAAAAATTCCCCACAGATCAATTCCGCTATGCTCGTAGAAGCGGTTGTCTTCCGCGGAAATCACCGCATTGACCAGATTCGGAGAAATTTGGTCGAGGCTGACCTGCTCGCGGTTCTGAATAAAAATCTTCCCGTAAACCTCCCCGTATCGATCGTAAACAACGCTGGCCGATTCAATTTCGTCCAGTTTTTTAAAATCGACCTCGGCTGCCTTTTCTTCGTAACGAACAATGACTCCGAAATAAAAGCCCGCTGCAACCAGGGCGAACAGCAAGACCAAAACGCCGGCAATAATATACCAGATCCGTCGGTAAAAGGGCTTTTTCGGTTCAGTCATAGAAAACGACAGGCGTGACAGCTTTCACCAGCCTTCGGTCGGTTCAAATAAAAAAAAAGGGTAGCGCAAAGACGATAGCACCAACCGCAGTCTCCGGTAGCGGCGACTGTCCGGCGAAGCACCTTGTCTTGCCCAACCTGAAAAACCGAACGGAGCGATTGATTCAGACCCGCCGCAAATCGCAGTCGCCTTAGGGTCTTTTGCCGAGCGCCCTCGTAATCAAACTGATGGCGACTGCGCGTTTCGGATAGGCACACGAATCACTTCGCTCCAACCGTCTCGAGCAGGAGCGCCGAGGGCATAGCGGGACCACTCGCCGAAAATGCAAAGCGCCCTTCGCTGGTTGTTCACGACGTTCCATAGACGCTCGAGTTTTTCAGCCAAAGAGGCTAAAGAAGACTAGTGAGCGGACCTAACCCATTAACCGACCTGATCCGCGATCAGATCCGCAAGAGCGGCCCGGTCTCATTCGCCTGGTTCATGGAGCAAGCGCTCTACCACCCGATTCATGGATACTATTCGAGCGAGCGCACTCGAATCGGGCGAGCCGGTGACTTTTTTACTAACGTCAGCGTCGGCGATCTTTTCGGAGAGATCTTGGCAGCCCAGGCGGTCGAGCTATTTGATCTTCTCGGAGCACCTGGGCGGTTCAAAATCGCGGAGCAAGGGGCGGAGAAGGCTCAATTGGCCAAAGATATAGTTAAGGCGCTGGCTGGGGAACCAAAATCGGTCGGATGGACATATTGGATTGTCGAGCCGTCAGCCCAAAAAACCGCCTATCAAAAGGCCCATGTCGGCCAAACGCCGATTCCCGTTCATTGGATTTCCCGGCTCGAGCAATTGGACTCTTTCTCTGGGTTCATTTTTTGCAACGAATTGCTGGATGCGTTGCCCTGTCACTTAGTAGAACATGACGGCGGGAAGTGGAATGAGGTTCGCGTCCAGGCGGAGCACGAGGCATTCGGTTTCGTCCTTCGCCCGATCCAGAACGCGGATCTTATGCGGCAATTGGAACGGCTACCACCCCCTTCGGTCACTCCCTACCGAACCGAGGTTAATCTTGCAGCATTGGATTGGATAAAATCGGCCGCTCGAGCCTTGCAGCGCGGGTTTATTCTCATCATCGATTACGGCTTTCCGAGGAACGAACTCTATTCACCGGCCAGGAGCCAAGGCACCCTCACCGGGTATTATCGACACCAACGACAAAAAGATGTTTTACAGCGTCCCGGCGAAATCGATATCACTGCGCATATCGATTTCTCGGCTATCGCCGAAGCCGCCTCGAATGAGGGATGCGCAATCCTTGGGTACGCGGATCAACACCACTTCATGGTAGGTGCGGCCGAACAGCAGCTTTTAGAAATCGACCGCCTCGCCGGCGCCGGGTCGCTGCCGGCAGATCAGCAACGGTTTCTGCGCCAGTACAAAAGCCTGATGCATCCGAGCACAATGGGCCTTGCATTCAAGTATTTGCTCTTGGGAAAAGGAGTATCGCCTGCCGAAGTGCCCTCCGGATTCAGATACGGTAAGGATCCGGGGGCCGCTCTCCAGTTACCACTCTTTTAGGAATCCGCCGTCATTTCGGAATGCGCATTTGACGCTTAGCATTCCGGGTTCCGCGTTCCGCATTTCCGAATATCAGAAGCCGGGCGGATGCGAGTGGTGAAATCCGGTCGCTTCCTGATACGCACGGGCGAACGCCAAGAGCTTGCCGTCCTCGTAATGCCGGCCCAGGAAGGTGATGCTCAGGGGTGTCCCGGGGCCGCCGATACTGTCATCGTCCCCCGTATCGATTGATGGAGGCCGGGGCGCGTCACTATTGCGCAAGCCGGAGGGTACAATAACCGAGGGATGTCCGGTCAGATTAGTGATGGTAAGCTGTGGGCCGGAGCTTTTGGCGAGGACAACATCATATTCGCTGAAGATCTTCTTCATCTCTCGGATGGCCAAAGTTCGGACCCGGTTGGCCTGAATGTAGTCAACCGCCGGATAGAAACGCGCCACTCGAAACTGATTAGGCCAGTCCTCTGGACCTTGCTCCGTGAGTAGCTTGTCACGACCCGACAAGGTGAGGTCATCGAAGGCAGCTGCCGCCTCGGCGTTCAGCAACGGGACCAGAGCATCGAATGGCAGATCGGGAAGGTCCACGGGACGAGGGTCAACGCCCAGTCGTCGGATTTGTTCGAGAGCTCGTATATCATACTTGTGATCATAAACCTGACGCTCGTAGGTGGCATCGCGATCCGGCTGCTTATCGCGCCATTTTTTTAGCTCAGCATCACTCAATCCTTCCGGCCGCCTTTCCGGCTCCGGTAGTAGATCGAAGTCCGCCTTCACATAGGCAACTTTTAGCTGTTTCCAATCGAAGCCGGCATCCCACACGAATGGTGCTGGAATCACGCTCAAGTCGGAATCATCGGGACCGTAGATCGCCTGCATGACGAGTGCGCAATCTTCCACCGCGCGACAGATCGGTCCCAGCTTGTCCATCGTCCACGCCAGCGTCATTGCCCCGGTGCGCGGCACAAAACCAAATGTCGGCCGATAACCGGTGGTACCGCAGCGAGTCGAAGGAGACGATATCGAACCAAGCGTTTCGGAACCCATCGTAAAGGCGACACAGCCCGCACCTGTCGCCGCCGCTGGTCCGGCCGACGAGCCACTGGAGCCTTGAGCGAGGTTCCAAGGGTTCAGTGTGCGCCCGCCGAACCACTTGTCTCCCATCGCGAGAGCTCCTGATGTCAATTTCGCAACGAGCACGGCGCCTGCCTCATCCAGTCGTTTCACTACCGTGGCATCTTCGGCGATCGATTGAGTCTCAAAGCCGCCCGCACCCCAAGTGGTTGGATATCCTCGCACCGCCAACAGATCTTTGGCGCCCCAAGGAATCCCATGCAAGGGCCCGCGATGGTTGCCTTTGGCAATTTCTTGGTCGGCCTGCTGTGCTTGAGCCTTCGCTCTTTCTTCCGTCAGGGTAATTGTAAAATGCAGTTTGGCATCGAATCGCTTCAGCCGAGCGAGATACATTTCGGTGAGCGCAACCGAGGAAACCTTTTTCTGGCGAATCAATTCGCCAAGCTCTCGAACCGTGGCGAAAGCCAGATCCTCCAAATTGCCCGGGACAGGCTGGTTCACGATTGCCGACGCAGGGCTGATCGCCTTGACCGTTCGCTCAATCCGAAAGTCGTTCCCGAAGCGGCAATCCAATCCGAGTAACGGGTCGAACCGGAACGCCGGTGGCACATTGTTGGCGAGATGAACCTGTCGGACTTTTGCAATGCTGTTTCTCTGATCACGCAGCTGCGATAACATCGTCTCCTTTTGTTCTGGCAAGATCGTGATCCCAGCCAGCTCCGCCGCTTGATCAATGATTTCCGAAGTGACCAGCTGGTTCGGGCTCGCGGCTGCCAGGGCATAGAGCGCTCCAACAAAGAAACTAGAGATGATCCCAACACCGCCGCAAATCGTCAGAAATTCCCGCCGGCTCGGGATAGAAGAAGCTTGGCTCATGATGAAGAAATGTATGTCACTGATGAGGGCACCCTCGTCGAGCGAGAAAAACCAGGTTTCGGTATGTTGGAAACAAGAAAGAAACGTTGATGCAAATTGCATTAGAGCTAGCGACTGTTAAGGACGTGGACACTCTCGTCGCTTTTGAGAGTAAAGTGGCAGACCCAAAGATATACGGCCAGCCCCTCGATCTCCAAGGGGCACTCGAGGAAATCAACAAGAATACGTTGTATCTTATAAAGATGGGCGAAATGCTTCTAGGAACTGCGGCGTATTCGTTAAGACCAGACAAGAGCATTTATGTGAGCAATCTCGCTGTCGATCCGACCTATCGACGGCGAGGAATAGCCCGGGCCGCCATGTTGCTGATTCTCGAGAAATGCAAAGGGAGCCATCGTGTCGATCTGGTTACACATCCCGAGAATAAGAATGCCCTTCGGTTGTATAGGTCGCTTGGTTTCAAGGTGGTATCGCGTCAGGAGAATTATTTTGGCGATGGCGAACCACGCCTTGTGCTCGCATTGACGCGTGCGCTTTTGTAGTCCAAAGCGTGCGCCCACCTTTCGCCGTCAGGTTGTCGTTCCCTGGCGGAGTGGGTTAGCGTTCCCGTGCCGTTTAAGGATCTCGCGCGCGTTTGTCTCAACCTCGGTGAAAGCATTCATGAATGCTCGCATGATCGATCTTTAGTCTGTTTGCGGGACTGCCACGTTCAGATCCTCGATCACCAATCAAATTCCATCAGTATCTCTGATGTCTTATGATCAGATACACTGATATGTTCTAGTCATCCTGTGTCATGGTTTACCCATGAAAACAAACACACTGACCCTCTCTCCAGCACAGGAACCTATCTTCCGATGTTCCGAAACGACCGATTCCGCGATCCTCGTGAAATTGTCATGGGCTACTCTAGCCGGGGTTCTTTCATACGTTGCCGCTGTTTTTACTACTGTCCTCGAGTTAGGCGGCTTTTGGCAGTACCTTTGGCTGGGCATCTGTCTTGTCACCTTTGCCTGCTCCGGCCTCTTGATTGTTCTAGTATGCCGGGACTTCGGCAATCGCTCCTGCTTTCGCGAGATTTCCCGATGAACGTTCAAATCCTCGATCACATCGACCGAGGCGAGCCGGTCTAAGCTGAGTGACCCTGTCCAGTGCGCCCGCGCACATAGGCTGCAACGATCCACAAAATGATGAGACATTCGGAATTTTAACGCCGAATGCTCCGACGACGACAACCTTGCCGGCTGTTCAATCGGTGGTGCTGGTCAGACAGGGTCAGTCACGCATTCATTCGATATGGAACAAAGAGTGATTGGGGCTGAGCTTTAAGGCGACCTACGGAGTGTCGACGGTGGAAAAGCCGCCCACGCCAAACATCGCTCCGCCTGGGTACTACATGCTCTTCATCTTGAATAAAGCTGGTGTGCCGTCGGTCGCAATGTTTGTTCAAGTGTCCCAGAACCCGACGCATTGGCCCCCCAAAGAGACGATTGCCGCGCCTGCGGGCGACGTAACCATTAAAGCGGGTCAGGCGGTCACCGAAAACGAACTCGGGCTACGGATGCCCGAGGAACGCTCGGAGCGAGGCGTCGGCATGACGACCTTCAGAGCTAGCGTCAAAAGCATCATCCGAGCGCCCGGCTAAAGGGCATAATGGATGACGTCGTACCGTTTTCTACGACTCGGTGATAGGACTTTCTTTTCAAACACAATCAAAAGTCCCACAAAACCCCACTCTTCCGCCTCCAAGAAACGTAGCAGCGTCTTCACCCCTGTGAACCGTACCTTCCGCCATTCCCTATCCCCTTCACCTCGTAGGTGTAGCCATATCACTTCCTTCTGCGCGTGCTCTATGCCTGGTCGCAAAGCTTTCATAAAAGGAGATCACTCTTCTTCTAAGACGAGCTCGCCCGACTTAGCTGCACGATTTCTCCCGCCTTGGTCGATTATGGGCATCGTTGTACTCTAGGATGCCTCACAATCTAGGATTCGCGGGATGGGCCTTCATGGCCTTCGGGAATTCAGCCGCTATCTCGAGGTGTTGAGCTGGTGCGGTGGCTCGGGCTTCCTGACCGATCCAATACCCCGTGAGCGAAAACGGGAAAAACTGATGTCAGACCATCGATCTCCCTCGTAAAACGCTCGCCCTCTCAGACTGGCCGCATCGGTTCAGCGAATCCGCCGGACTGCAGGGTATGGAATTCGGGACTAAACTCCGGACCAAAAATGGTCATTCTCGTGCATTTCAGAGGGCAGCAAAAGGGCAGTGAATTAGTGCCACGCACCGCGCCAGCTTTTTGCATTCTGGCGCAAAACCGCACTCTCCGGAAGAACACGCCTGCAGGAGTGTTATCGTAATCGCATAACTCCTTCGTTTCTAGGATATTGCCGGGGAGGGGACTCGAACCCCTAAAAATCAAGCTGGCCTAGTGTAAGCGTCTACTCCATAGAGAAAAGAGTACACCCACATATGCCTGGACACGCTCAAATGTTGAGAGTAGGCGTTGAGAGCTATGGCAAGTCTCCGCCGATTTCCCGACTCTCGCTATTGGTTCGCCTGTTTCATCGGTCCAGACGGTCGCCGATGCCAACGCTCCACTAAAGAAACCGACAAAGGCCGCGCTCAGAAAATCGCAGATCGGTACGCGGAAGCCGCACGCTTGGGTCGGATGGGGCTACTCGCCGACCGGCAAGCACGAAAGGTTATTGCCGATATTTATCAGATTTCGAACCGTGGCATCCTCCGCGATGAAACGATACGCGGATATTTCAACGGCTGGCTTGAGCGCAAAGAACGCGAGACGACCAATGCTACGTTTCGTCGTTATTCCGGCATTGTTGCCGAATTTCTGAAATGGCTCGGCTCGCGGGCTGAGCTGGGGCTCGCGCATCTCTCAAGCGCGGAAGTCGGAAAGTTTCGCGACGCGCTTGCAAAGAAATATTCGCCGGTAAGCGTCAACGTCGCCCGAGCCTGTATCCGAGCCGCGCTCTATGATGCATTCAGGGATGGTCTCGTCGATGTTAACGAAGCCGCTCGGGTTCCAAAACTAGACGAGCAAACCAAGGGCCGGCAGAAACGCCGCGCATTCACTGAAGATGAGCTTCGAAGGATTTTAGCCGTCGCCGACAACGAATGGCGCGGCATGGTGTTGGTCGGCGCGTACGGCGGTTTGCGCTTGGGCGACGTGAGTCTCCTTTGTTGGCAAAACGTCGATTTGGCAAACCGCGAGTTACGCTTTACCAGCGAGAAAACTGGGCGCGAAATGGTGATCCCGGTCGCCGATCCCTTGTACGCTTATTTTCTTGAGATCGCAAAAAATGATCGGCTCGACGCCCCGCTGTTCCCTAGAGCTTTTGAGTTGCGTTCTAGAAAAAAATTCGGGCTTTCGAACAAATTTTACCGACTCATGACCCGCGCTGGAGTCGTCGAACCGCGGAAAAATAAAAAGAAAGGTGCCGGCCGCAATGCTCGGCGGCAGAGTGGTGGACTTGGCTTTCATTGCTTGAGGCACTACTGCACGACGGCACTGAAGGCTAGCGGCGCGTCCGATGTTATCGCCAGAGAAATCATCGGACACGAAAGCGCAGCAGTCAGCCGGACTTACTCGCACATTGACGCGGCGACATTGCGGGCGGCGATCGACAAGCTTCCCGACCTGACGACATGAGCCTAGAGAGATTCCCACAGTCCGCCGGTTTCACGCAGTCGTTTCGGGAGGAATAAGAATTTCCAAAATTCATTTGACGAGATAAGCTAGCCGTTTTCGGACATCTCGCGCAAAATGCGTGGCTCAGATCAGCTCAGGTTAGGTCACTCTAGTACATATTGAACTTTTTTCGGCGGGCGCTGGAGTGAAATCGGTTTCGCTATCTTCCCCGCATGCAGACACACACCACGAATGATGCTCACATATCGGCACCTGTCTTTATCAGGATGCCCCGCTACGGCCAGAAATGTCCATACACTGGCTTAAGCCGGTCAGGCCTCGATCTCTTGACCCGACCGCAACCGGCTAACAACTTTCGGCCACCTGTCAAGAGTCGTCTAATGCGTCAGACCGGGAGAACTGGTCGAACGATTCGACTCATCGACTTTGACAGTTTGGTTCGCCACCTGAATTCACTTCCAGATGGAGTTGAGAGGAACCTCGGATGATGTGGCACCGGCATTAAGCGCTCAGATCCCGCGGTGTTCGACGATTCTTCAACGCCTCCAAAGGGCGCATGTTTAGATTCATAACTTATTGTCTTTCAGCTAGTTATAAAGTCGGGATTTTTTGTTGCTGCATTTGTTGCTGTTCCGCGTTGCCTTTTTCCCTCAACAATGAGTCTTCCTGTACGTGCAAACGGCTTTGGGAGAAAGCACTTTCTCCCTCCATCGCAGTCTCTCGTAGCGTGTCTCTTAAGCAAAACTATCTCCGCTTAAAATCACTGCTGTTCCGTGTCTGACTCGCCACGTTGAACCACGGCTCGTTACTTTATTCGATTCGCCAATAATCAGGTCTCCGACGATCGCGCTCGTTCCAGAAATTGCGGCAATTCCTTCCACAGCGTAAGCCCGAGCCTGTTCCTGCGTAAATTTCGATCGATGGTATCTGAAGTCTTGCTGCATTGAGTATATCCGCCCGTTCTGGCCAGCTCGACAACTCGGAATCGATCTACAGTGTGAAATGTTGCTCGTATCGGACCCTTTCCAAGCGCAGCGAATACGCGGGGCCGTTTCCGTAGCCGAACAAAACGACTCTGGATCACTTTGTCATGGTTCGAATCCATGCGAGGCAGATTACTGAAAGTCAAGTACTTGCGCACGCACAGTCCAAGTCGAAAATCGCCAGCTTGGACACTTTTAAAAAACATTCATTATTCCGTCCGGGTGCCGGCTTTGGTGGGCAATTTAGATCCGACGAAACGCTGCCCTCGTTCCGTCGAAGACGTCTCCGCCACCCGCGTGCCTTCCTGGCCGCTTTCGCGGCTGCGATCTTTCGCGTCGCTTCCGCGATCGTAACAACGGGTAATTCGATTTTGACCACGCCGCCGATTCCGTCGCGATGGCCAGCTCGTTCAATATTTTTCGCGCCGCACGAAAATCGCTTCGGATTGCGAGAAGCAAGCCTCGCGATTTGAGATCAATCATCTCTCGAACCCCAAGGACGCATTCGCGGAATACTTCCAGCGATACGACGCGTTCTTGTGTCCCGTGACCCTCATTTCCGCGCCGCCTCACGGTCTAGCCGAATACGTGATCAACGATGCTATTGACATCTCAAAAGTGTAAATTGAAAGGTTACGCTGGGACCGTCGTTCGATGCGGCCCAGAGGCGGCCCCCGTGACTTTCCACAATAGACCGACTGATCGACAGACCCAGGCCCAGGCCCCCAGGCTTGGTGGTATGGAACGCATCAAAGATTCGTTCGGCGCTTACCGGATCAAACCCGATTCCTGAGTCGCGGACCGCAACCCGGATCTCATCTCCCTCGCCTAGTTGGGTCTTGATTACCAGATCTCGCTCACGACCCTCCACGGTGGCCATCGCTTCGATGGCGTTCAGGATCAGATTAACGACCACCTGCTGTAATTGTACTCTGTCGCCCATTACGGGCGGAAGGTCAGCGGCCAGTTCCTTTCGTAATGCCACCCTGTCTCTGCGCGCTTCAGCCTCTGTAAGGATGACAACTTCTTCAATGGCCTCGTTTAGATCCAACCGGTCCTTTGCCGTGCTAGCCTTCTTAAAGAGAGACCGCATCCGTGAGATGACATCGCCGGCCCGCTTTCCGTCGCGAGTAATGCGGCGGATCGCTTCACGGGCTTCGGGCCAGGTCCGGTGAATCTCCAGACAGCCAGCGCAGGCTGGCGTGGGCATTCGCTACGACTGCGGCCAGCGGTTGGCTGATTTCATGAGCGATCGAGGCGGTCAGCTCTCCCAGCGCTGTCACCCGAGTGACGTGGGCTAGCTTAGCTAGGCCTGCGCTTCCGCCAAATAGGCCTGACTCCGCCGGAGAGCCTCCTCGGCCCGCTTTTGTTCGCTCAAATCGAGCACAAAAGCGACACCATCGTTCTGACCTTCTTCGAAGACGGCGGAGCCAACGAGAACGGGCACCCGGCTGCGGTCGCTCCGGAAGTATTCCTTCTCGTACGGTCGGAGAGTCCCAGTCGCCTTTATCTGTTCTACATTCCGTTCGGTAAGGTCGCGCCATTCTGGCGGAGTCAGGTCCTTCCAGTTCAGGCGGCCCGAGACGAGATCTTCACGGCTGTAGTTCACCATCTGGAGAAACGCTTCATTGGCCTCAATAATCTGGCCTTCAAAGTTCCAGATGAAGATCCCCATAATGTTGGCATCGACGAGACGCCGAATCTTCGCTTCGCGTTTCTCCAGATCGCGATAGAGACGCGTATTTTCGAGCGAGATCGCGGCTTGCGACGCGAGCAGTTTCAGCACCGCGATCCGCGTGGGTGTGAACACATGAGGGGTCAGGTTATTTTCTAGGTAAAGCAAGCCGATCAGTTTGGCCTGATTGATCAATGGGAGGCAGAGAATTGAACGGGCGTCATGTCGACGCAGGTACGGATCCGCGGAGAACGCATTGTGGCTTGCAGCATCGTCGAGCATCACGCTCTCCTGGGTGCGCACGACATAATGGATGATTGACTCTGGCACCTCAGTCTCTGCCATGAACTCTTCTCGTAACCTCACGATGATAGTGTCGCCGCTGGTCATGGCTTCCGCCTCGATGCTCTGCTCGACATCTCGAGGAAGAATTAACAGGCCGCGCTCAGCGCCCGCATGCTCAATGGCCGTGCGCATGAGTGCGTCGATCAGTTTCTCCAGTACCATTTCCCCCGACACTGCTTGCAAGACTTTGATTACTGTGGCCAAATCCAGGTGTTCGACCGGTGTCCCGATGGTGCTCATCGGGCCAGTCACTGGCTCTTCCTCCCTCAAGCGCGGATATAAATCGTCGAGCTGCCGCACCTTGCCGGTAGCTCCCCAACGGAGATAGCAGTACCGGGCGTCCCGCAAGTAACCATACGCGATCTTCTCGAAGCCGCGTGCCCGATAGAAGCGCGCCGCGAGTTCGTTAGCAAGCGCCTCGTTGTGGACAAAGCCGTTGGCGTGCGCCGAGCGCATGGCCTGCTCGTAAAGACGCTCTGCATCGAGCTCGCGACCTTCGATGCGAAAGGATTTTCGCGTTCTGTTCCGGCCCAGTGCTCGGACCAACCGCGGACGTGTACGGTGTCTGTATGACCGATGATTCACAGGCATGGGTTGGCACCCGTTTGTTGCCCACGCAACAGACCGCGCACATTCGGCCGACCCGGCGCGAAGTCCACAAGCGTCACCTGGTCGGCACCCAGCGACCTGAGTTCATCCGCAAGGACCTGCGCGAACGTCGCCTCAGCACCAGTGACACTCGGTGTACCAATGAAGCGTCGCAACAAGCCGATAGCTTCATCCTCGTTGAGAGACGACCGAAGCCGAGAAACGAGTGTCGGGTCGATTTGCATTCTACAGAGGATAGCCAGACCGATCGTACTTAGAACGACTACGCAAGCCCATAGCAATTTGATTCGG
>WNFQ01000070.1_pt1 | contig 50197 bp, 36 predicted proteins | sample 5400171 | NCBI WGS metagenome assembly WNFQ01 (sample SAMN13153356, study PRJNA577476) | soil metagenome | isolation source: 20 cm soil under Madrone tree | place: USA:California | collected 2016-06-14
ATCGGTAAGTGAATTATTTACACTTCCAAATAATGGAGGTAAATTAGATTTATTGTTTATTATATTCATTAATTTTATTTTTTCCTTGCGCTCTTTATTTAATTATTCCACTTACGATAAACTAGCTTTCGGTAAATCAATGCAAAGGCCTGGTGTACAAAAAGGCTTGAGAAATAAACACAGACAGCAAAAATTATTTGCATTAAAGGAAGAAAAACAAAACTTATATAAGTAAAATAAGTATTTGAGCAGGATTTCAATTTAATACAAAGACTAAGTATTATTTTTAAATTACTTAGTTATTTAATATTCCATTCTATTTATCGTAAACATTGTTCGATTTACTATTTTATAGTTAAAATAGATGTTTAATATAATTGATACCTTATTATATATAAATATTAAATATTTGTAGATATTATTTTTATTATTTTTAAGTATCTATTAATTATTCTACTCTTTTATTGTTAAATATTATGTAACAAATTATACCAATACTGTATAACAATAAAAATATAAAGTTAAAGAAAATTGAACTAATTTAAAGAAAACTTAATTGGGGGGAAAAATAATTTTTATAAAATTAAGATTGTACTGGTAACATTTTAAATGCATGGAATGGAATAGGACTTTTTAATGACCATTCTAAAGTATTAACAATTTGTGTATCACCATTAAATAATACAGAAGAAGTAAAGAATGAAGGAACAGCCCAAGGGTTATTTGAAACTTCTTTACCGTTAGCAAATAAATCATAAATAATATAACCAAATAAGATAGCAGATACTAATGAAATTAAAGATCCTAAACTAGATACGGCATTCCATCCTGCATAAGCATCAGCATAATCAGGGATTCTTCTAGGCATTCCAGATAAACCTAAGAAATGTTGAGGGAAGAAAGTTAAATTTACCCCAATAAATAAAAGCCAGAAATGAACATTACCTAAAAATTCATTATATGTTTTACCTACAATTTTTGGAGTCCAATAATAGAATCCTGAAAATAAACCAAATACAGCACCCATAGATAATACATAATGGAAGTGAGCTACTACATAATAAGTATCATGTAATGCTATATCTAATGAAGCATTAGATAATACTACTCCTGTTAATCCACCAATAGTAAATAAAGCTATGAAACCTAATGTAAAAATTAATGGTGTTGTAAATCTTAAGCTACCTCCATATAATGTGGCTAACCATGAAAATATTTTTATTCCAGTTGGTACAGCAATTACCATAGTAGCTGCTGTAAAATAAGCTCTAGTATCAACATCTAATCCTACAGCAAACATGTGGTGACTCCAAACTAAACAACCTAATATTCCAATAGATAACATAGCATATACCATTCCTAAATAACCAAATATTGGTTTACCAGAAAATGTAGATACTACTTGACTAACAATACCAAAAGCTGGTAAAATTAAAATATAAACTTCAGGATGTCCGAAGAACCAAAATAAATGTTGATATAATATTGGATCACCTCCACCTGCGGGATCATAGAAGCTAGTATTAAAGTTTCTATCAGTTAATAACATTGTAATAGCTCCAGCTAATACAGGTAATGATAATAATAATAATACTGCTGTAATAAAAATTGACCATACAAATAAAGATACTTTATGTAAACTCATACCATTAGCTCTCATATTTAATGCTGTAGTAATGAAATTTATAGCTCCTAATAATGATGATATTCCAGCTAAATGTAAACTAAAAATAGCTAAATCTACTGAAGCACCTGAATGAGATACTATACTTGATAATGGAGGATATACTGTCCATCCTGTACCTGCTCCATTTTCTACTAAAGCACTTAATAATAATAAGATTAATGATGGTGGTAATAACCAAAATGATATATTATTTAATCTTGGGAAAGCCATATCTGGTGCTCCTAAATGAATAGGTAAGAAATAATTACCAAATCCACCTACTAATGCAGGCATTACCATAAAGAAGATCATTAAGAAAGCGTGAGCTGTAATGATTACATTAAATAATTGATGATCTCCTTGTAAAAATTGCACTCCTGGTGCTGATAATTCTAATCTAATTAAAACTGAAAAAGCAGTACCAATCATACCAGCAAAAGCAGCAAAAATTAAATATAAAGTACCTATTTCTTTAGCATTCGTTGAAAAAAGCCAATGCATTTTACTTTATACTCTTTCACTTTTTAGCTCTTTATTTAATTAATTTGATTTATTTTTATTAATTAAAATTACATTGTGTAAATATTATTTATATTATATTATTACTGAATAAAAATTAAATATTAAATAATTTAGATTATCACACTTAATCTTTGTTTAATTTATATTTTTTCTATTTAATTTTAGCTATTAGACTTGTTTTTTTAAATAATAAATTAATTTTGCATACTTCTAATAAATTAAAAAATAAAAAACACGCTTCGCTGTACCTGGCCTTGCTTTAGTACATAGTAAAACTTAACTGCGGGCTATAATTTAAGTGTGCTTAGGCACGCATGCAATAGCAGGGATAAAATTTATTCCATTTTCATCTTTTACCCTCTCTTAATATATAATAATATATAATATTGTGGGGTGAATATTTGGTCGGAATAAAGGTGAGTCGAACACCTAAGGGTTTCCCCGAACAATTAGCAATCGTCTTAACTTACCAATGTAAACTATTCCTTTTTAACTTTAAAAATCATTATTCTAATTAGGATAAGATAAAAAATTCTATAGATTAATAATTATATTTATTATAATATTATAATTTATTAAAATAAAATTAGTCTTTATCAGACTCGAACTGACACTAACTACGTGAAGGGTAGTCGTACGACCATTATACTAAAAGACCTTAAAATAATTATAAATTTATATAAATCAAAATAGAGCGACATTAGGAATTGAACCAGTTCTAGCAGATAATGAGACTGCTGTGCTACCATTACACTATATCGCTTCACATATTATTATTTTAGGGGCATTACACTATAATTGAAATAAGTACGAACAAAGAGACTTGAACTCTTAAGGAATTACTTCCACTCCTGCTTAAGAGGAGATTGTTTACCAATTTCAACATGTTCGCTATTATTATTTTTATTTATCTCTTTCTTTTAATAATATTTTTATTTTTTATTAAATATTAAATATTTAATATTATTAGGCATCAAGAGGAATTGAACCTCTGAAAAAAGTATTAACAGTACCCCGCATTAACCACTCTGCCATGATACCTTATTTTAAGTAAATTAATTATATGGTAGGCGCGACTCGAACACGCTATATGTCTCCCACCCAAAGGGAGCGACGAACCAGTTTGTCATCTACCATTTATTATACTTTATTTGAGTAAATTTTTATTATATTACCATATTACTTTTATATTATTTTATTATATTTTAATAATAAGATAAAACTTTATCCTACTTTTGTTTAAGGCAGGCAAGGTAAATTAAAAAAGGATGGGGGATAAAGAAACTTAATACAGTAGGATTAAGTCAATAACCTAAGATAATTGTTGGAATTAGTAAAGAGATTAGTAATATAAATTCTCTTCTTGAAATATCTTTATAAGGTTTTAAATGAGGAGAATAAGCTCCATAAGAGATTCTATTATATAAATAAATAGAATAACAACCAGAGAATACAATACCTGTTGCACCTAAAGCAGAAATTATAGGACTTCTTTCCCAAATACCAATTAGAGATAATTGTTCACCTAAGAAATTTAAACTTAAAGGTATACCACTATTACCTAAAGTAATAATAAAGAATAATATAGTAAATACAGGCATATTTTTATTTTGCACATCTCTATTGCATTTGCGAAGCAGCAGCGGAGCACTGCACCTTTAAATTAAAATTAAAAAAGGATGGGGATAAAAACATTTATTATACAATTTAAATTATATAATAAGAAATAGAATAGCAGGTCTAAATTAAACTAGAAAATAGGAAATAGTATAAATTAAATCATGAAATATCTGTGGTTCAACAGAATATATTTCACCACCAATTTTTATAGCATATACCAACACTCCATTTACATGAGTATAACCAAGTTCATAAATAAAATGAGTTTCCTCAAGAATATACAATAAATCTGTTAGATTAGTAATATTAAAACCAATATTAGGAACTGAAGTTTGTAAGTCAAGTAAAGACGTTAGAGCTATTAATACATCAGTTGTACTTACATCAATGTAATTAATAGAGTGAAATAAAGCCGTAAAAATAGTCTCAATAGACATGCCATATACAATAACGGAACCCGCTATTAAAATAAAAATTATTTTTAACATTATATATATTATTTATTTTTCCATGCAACCAATCAGTTTAAGTGAAAGGTAAGGATATTATTTAATACAAAGAGTAAGTTATTCCTGTAAAGAGGGAGAAATACTTACTTATTTAATATTCCATTCTATTTATCGTAAACATTGTTCGATCTACTATTTAAAGTTAAAATAGTTGTTTAATATAATATTAAGATATCTTATTATATATAAATATTAAATATTTGAAGATACAATTTAAAGATATCATTAATTCGATCTTCTCTTTTATTATCAAATATTTTTTATTATTGGATATTTTTTATTATTAGATATTTTTTAATATTAAATAATCATAACAGGGGTGAGTGGCCTGAGGCCAGAGGGATCTTATATTAAAGGGTTAAATTAGTTTTATTTTTATTAATTCTGCTGCCAGAAGATAGTTTCAACTCTCACTCACCGGAGGTGTGGGCATACTTATTTTTTACATAAGTAGTTAATCTATAATTATTCATTCTATTACAGATTTGTAAAATAGCTTTTTTCCCTTCAACAGTTTGATGTTTACCTTCTAATTTAATATTAAAAATTTATACCCGATCCTTGAAAGCTAATTCTTTTTTAGAAAAGAAAGTTAAATTACTTAAGAATGGGCTAAAAACATCTTTAATATAAGAAGTTCTTGCAATAGAAATGACTGCACTTGGTTTAGTATGAATTTCAGCTGGAGAAGGTGTTTTAAGACTTTCAGAAATAATATTTTCTAGATTTTTTAAATCTACTGAATCATTAGGAATTATAGTTTTTAAAAATTTAGCTGTTTCTTCTATAACAAATTTATCGGAAATAGTTAAACCAAAAATAAATTTGTGTACAACTCTATCTTTTTCTACAGAAAAACAGCCTTCACCTTCTATTAAACCTAAAAAGCAATAAGGAGTTACATTGATTTTATGAGAAGGTGATTGAACAAATTTAGTTCTTTTTTATTCATATTTACTATTAAAGATAAGATTAAATTTTGTGTATTAACTTTATCTTCTACAGTTTACCCTTTTAAGGGATTGATATAAATAAAAAGCTTATCTACAATCTAAAATATTTTAGCAGTTTGCTAGTGTTTAAAGGATAGTTCTCAAATATATTTATTATTTTAATAACATCTTCCTTTCTTTGGATTTTCAAAGTTACACTTTTATGATCAGTTTTTTTAGAAGGATAAATTTGACCTATTTTAAGTTTGTATTTTAAATATTCCAGAACAGCTAAGTCATCTTTATGTAAGACTATTCTAAACATAAATGTAAAATTAAAAGTTTTCTAAAATCCTTATTAATAAAATAATATTCTTCAGCATCAGTAAAACCTCTAAACCATTATAAAAAATCAGCATCTTTAACTAAATTACATTTATCTGTTTTATCTTTACTCATGAATTTAAAAGAAAATATAGAAGCTAGTAAGAGAGTGCACTCATCTTCTACTGAGAAAAGGGGGGAAAAGGAATATTAATATAGTAAAGAAGTTACTGAAGAATGAAGAGTATCTAAAACAACATTAGGGAAGATACCTAAGATTATTGTTGGAACTAGTAAGGCTATTAATAAGTTAAACTCTCTTCTGTTTAGATCTTTTAGTGGTTTTAAATGTGGAGAATAACTCCCGTATGAGATTCTATTATATAAATAAATTGAATAACATGCTGAAAAGAAAATACCTGATGCACCAATAATAGCAACGATAGGATTTCTTAGATACATTCCAGCTAATGACATGAATTCACCTAAAAAATTTAGTGAGAAAGGTATTCCTGCATTACATAAGGTAAATATTAAGAACAATATTGAGAAAATTGGCATGAAGGTTACTAATCCTCTAATATAACTTATTATTCTTGTTCCAGTTCTATCATATATTACTCCACCTACACAAATAAATAGAGCAGGAGAAACAAAACCATGAGCTAAAGATAATAATAATGCTCCTTCAATACCTTGAATATTATTAGAAAATAATCCTAAAATTACTACAGCCATATGAGCAATACTTGAATAAGCAATTAAAACTTTAGTATCACTTTGAATTATAGTAGCTAAAGAAGCATAAATTAAAGTTACAATGGCAATAGTTTGTAATAAAGGACCAAAATAATTACATGCATCAGGTAAAATATTTAATAAAACTCTAATATAACCATAAGTAGCAAATTTTAAAACAGTCCCAGCTAATAAAATAGAACCAGCTAAAGGACTATCAGCATGAGCTCTATATAACCAACCTGTAAATGGCCATAATGGTGTTTTTATTGAAAATGCTAATAAAAATCCTAAAAATAATATTTTTTGATTTTCTAAACTAATTTCATATAATGATATTAATTGGAAATCTGTTGATCCTATATAACTATATATTTGTAGTATTGATAATAACATAAATAATGATCCTGCAAAAGTATATAAAAAGAATAAATATGCTGATCTTATTCTAGCTTGACCTGAACCATATACTATAATTATTACAAATAATATTGGTAAAATACTTTCGAAGAAAATATAAAATAAAAATAAATCTAATACAGTAAATAAACAAATTTGTAAACTTTCTAATAATAAAAAAGAAATTACAAAAGTTTTAACATTTTCTGTTATATTATTATAATTACTTAATAAAGCTATAGGTGTTAAAAATGTTGTTAATAGTACATAATATAAAGAAATCCCATCGATTCCTAAATTAAAATGACAAAAACTTAATTGATTATATTCATATACAAATTGTATTTGATTTGTACCTGAATCAAAATTTATCCATAAAATTATAGAAACAAAGAAATTAATTAAAGAAGTAATTAATGCTATATTTCTTATTTGATTTTTACTTTTGATTGATATTTCTTTCATAGGTAGTAAAAATAAAGAACCTAATACTGGTATTAATATTAGTAATTGAATCATTGTTTTTTTTGTTTTATTTATTTTGTTACCTTATTCCTTAATTTATATTGCTAGAACCCGGACATTAAAGCAAAAGTAATTCTAGATAAACTAGACTTTATTTATTAAGGGGAATGGAATTTTCTTAAACTAATTTATAAATTATTTTATTAATTTATAAGGAATTATTACATAATGTTTTATTTACTATTGTAATAATTTTAATTAAATAATTATTATTATTAATTAATTTTTTAAGTAAATAATAATTTACTTCTCTTTTATTTTAAAAATTACAATTATTTATAGAATAGCCAACATAGTGCTAAAGCATGGCTAGTACAGGCAAAAAGGGGAGATATAATTAAGTTTATTTTATAAAAATATCTGTATAACTAATATTTATTAATATAATTTATAAATTTGAAGTTGTTTTTATAGTTTTTTTATAGTTGTGATTAAATTAATTACTTCTACTTTATTGTATAAGGATTAAATAGATATATTTTATATATTAGTTTCTCTCATTAAATTATTTGTTACGGGCACTGTGAGATTTGAACTCACGACTTTATTCAAGTTCTCGTTTTCAAGACGAGTGCCTTAAACCAGACTCGACCAAATACCCCTTTTTTAATAGTAAAAATTGATATAATTACATATTACTATTACTTAGCTTAGGTGACATATTAAAGTACCATGGCCTTTAGAATATTCTAAATTAAATTTATTACATTAATTTTACTATTTCTTTTAGATAACTTATTATAAAAATAACTAGATTTTTTGTTTTAGACATTCGGATGAGCTAAGCTAAACACTTTCTATTATTGTTATATTATATTATTAAATTTAGACTATTAAAAATAGAAATTATATTAAGGGTTAGCCCTGCCTAGCATAATCTTCCATTACTTATTTACTATTTTATTAATAATAAATATAGTACTTCACTACTTGTAAGCTAAACCATTACTCAGTAACTTTCACAGTATTAAAAATAATCATTAATTGTTTGCAATAGAATCTACCCTATTTATTTACGACCTTGCCTGGTACTTTCCTCATCGTATTAAATAAGGTTCCACTTATATCTAATCTAAACAAATAATTTAGATTAAATACTAACCCTAAACACACTAAACTTTAACATCATAACTTTTAGGTTGGGGATAATTATTTTTTATATTATTTTATTAAGCTTTTTTACTTAATTTTGTTATATACATTCTTATTACTTGTTGAAATGTAAATAAAGGTAAAATGTATTTAGAAAACACAAAAATTAAAACTAATAAAGTTAAGAATGAAAATGATAATTGATTTAAAAAGAAAAATGGAATTAATTGAGGCATTCTATTTAATTTATTTGATTGCTTTGTAATCCTTGAGTTTAGCTTCCCTTTAGGGAGGTGAGACTAATTTGGTTAACCCAGCCTGCTATAGCACCTTTTGTTAAAGCTAGGATATCTAGTTAAGATAGTAAGCTTAGGTGGATAAATAAAAACAAGGCTAGGAGAAATAGGAATAATTAAAGCTATCTCTATAATTATTATATTAATTTTTATAATAATTACAATAAATAGAATTTCTATTTATAAATTGAGATATTAAGGAGTATCTTTAAAGATAATATATTTATATTATAAATTAAAGAGGCTAGGAAAAGGGTGTGGAGGATTATATTGATAAATTTTATTACATTATAATTTATTCAAAAAGAATATTTAATTTGCCAAAAAGTATACAAATACTTCAAGTTTTATATAAAAATAGAAAAAAACATCTAAAATTAGTTGAGTAAAATAAGCTATAGTATCTTGAAGTTGAAGAGCTTCAAAATGTTCATTACTTTCTAAAATAATATTTACATTTTCATCCACATTATCTATATCAAAGATTTCTATTAATTCAGGATTATTTACAAGATCTTCAGGTGTTAAGGTAACATCAGTAGGCAAACCTTCTGCAGCTCTACCTGCATCTATTGGTCTTTCTGATTCACCCTCAGTCAGGTAATAATAAGCTAATTCTGAAATAACACCCATTACAGCAATAGTAACAAATACCCCATAGTATGTTGTATTTAAAACTAATTCTTGTGTCATAGATTGTAACATTTAATTAAAATAGGTTATAGTGTCTAAGGCTATTGAGATTTTAGTTATAAAACTAAATACTTCTTTTACAGATTTTATTTATTATTTTTCATTATTTAATTAAAATTTCTAAATAATTATTATAGAATCATTAGTTATTAAAAAGTATGCTATATTTGGAACAATCCTTAAGATTATAACAAAAATGTAAGTAAACATTGATTTGTTTACAAAAAATTCAACTTAAAGAATAAATATAAAATATATTGGAATAATTAAATCTTTAATAGAAAAATAAACTAAATTATTAGTTTAAATACATAATACTAAAAGATATACCACTAAATGGGTATTATATATTATAATATTATATTTTATAAAACAAAATACTCACTTTTAAGATTATTTATTTTGAAATAAAATAATTATTTATAATTATTAATATTTTTTATTTAAAAAAAGATAAAATTTATCTAGCTAAACTATACTAAACCAGTTTGAATGGTTGTTATTAATGTAGAAAGACCAATTTTTATATATTTTCCCTGTATCTCTGTATTTATTAATGTTTTATTAAAAAATTTACACCAATTTAGATTAAAAACTTTTAGCTTCTTAACTGTATACTGAAAGTAGCCTTTGTTGTTTTTTCGTCAGTACACTTATATTTTTTTTGTAAGAATTATAATTCAGATGGGGATAAAAATATTTTTATTTATTAGAATTAGTAATAGATATTGCACCTGAACCTATTTCAAGTATAAATCCGATAGTTAATACGATGAAAAATATAATTGCAACAGAGAAACCGAAAACGCTCACTTGGTACAATGTAACTGCTAAAGGATATAGTAATAATACTTCTAAATCAAAAATTAAAAATAATAGTGCAACGATGAAGAAATGTATTTGGAATGTAGATCTAGTTTGTCCATATACAGGACTAAAACCACATTCATAGGCCGATACTTTAGCTTCATCAGGTTTATGAGCTGCTAATAATAAATTTAAACCTAATAATAAAACTGCTAAAATTGGAACAATTATAAATAGCATAAATAAAGTGTTCATTAGTTAAAATATAAAGATAAAGAGAGTAATTGTGTACTTTTTAATAAGATAGATGGTTTTAAAACAAAGAATAATATTAATAAAGTTAAACTTGATATTAATAAACTATGAATATTACTAATACCTTGGCTACTTGGAGTGTTGGCTACTGTTGTATTTGTTTCATCAATTAATGATTTATTTAATTCGGTCTCAGTATGTAATATTCTAATTATTCTTAAATAATAAGAAGCACTAATTATACTTACTAAAATACCAGACATAGCCATAAAATAATATCCACTTTCAATAGCAGAATATAATACAAACTGTTTAGAGAAGAATCCTAATAAAGGAGGAGTACCTGCCATAGATAAAAGGCAAATAGTTAAACTAATAGATAATATTGGATTAGAGAAAAATAATCCTTTTAATTCAGAAATATATTTAATATCTTTTTCTGAACCTTTAATAATATTAGTATTATTATTTATTATATAACCTATGGCTAATAATATTAAGAATGTATTTAAATTAGTAATGGTATATTGGATAATATAGAAAATAAATGAATCAATAGATTGTTTACTATTTATTGCTAAAGCTAATAAGATAAATCCTATATGAGATATTGTACTATAAGCTAATAATCTTTTTATTTTTGTTTGAGCTAATCCTACTACTGTACCTATTATTAAAGATAATAAAGAACTAATTAATAATAAATTAATTATAGTATTTATTCCTATAATATTTAAACTCACTATAATTGGACTAACTGAGGTAATTTGAGTAAAGATTTCTAAAATAAAAATTAAAATAGAAATTTTAGGCATAATAGTTAACCATATTGTTACTATTGTTGGACTTTCATCATATACATCTGGTGCCCAATTATGTAATGGTGCTGCTGCTATTTTTAATAAAAATCCTGCCAAGATAAAGATAAATCCTAATGCTATACCTTGATTAATATTATTACTTAGAGCCTCTGTTACTGAAATTAAATTATAGATTGATTCTAAATTAGTTAAACCTGTAAAAGTATAAATTAATCCTGATCCTAATAAAATAAAACAAGATGCTAAACTTCCTAATAAGAAATATTTTAAGCCTGCACTAGTTGCTGATTCAGAATTTCTATATATAGTTGATAAAATATATACTGCAAATGATTGTAATTCTATACTTAAATACATAGATATTAAATTTGAAGAAGATATTAATAAACTAGCTCCTAAGGTACTAAACATTATAAGTAAACAATATTCTATTGAATTTTTATAATTATTTTCTTCCATTGTAGTAGTATTTGTATTAAGAACATTTACATATAAAGGTCTAGCTATTAATATTGCAGCACCTATTATGTATATAAATATCTCTATTAATTGAGATATAAAGGTTACATGGAATAATCCACTATAAAGACCTATACCTGATCCAATTGACTGAATATATAAAGCATTTAATGATAATGCTCCGGCATAAATTAAAATTATAGAAGACATTCTCTGGAATAAAACTGGTGAAATTCTAGTTTTAAGAGAAGGTATGGCCATAACCATAATTAAAATTAAGATACTAATAAATAACATTACTCAATACTATAAATTAATTAATTATAGTGTTATTACGAGTAATCAGATTCGAACCGATGATATCTACTTGGAAGGTAGAGGTTATACCACTTAACTATACTCGTTTTGGATTTGATTTTTATTTGATTTGGATTTATTTTTTTTATACTTCTTTTAATAAATATAAATTATAATTATGTACCTCAGTTACAGCCATGATTGTGTGGGGGATAAAATTTTTATTATCTAAAAACTAATATTTTTAATTAAATAAGGTTTTTTCATGAATATAATTTTATGAATCATTATCATTACACGCTTTAATTTTCACTAAAGATCGGACTATTTCTTCAATATTTTATATTTTCAACTTAATAATAATTTGGTTTAACTCTTTTATCTAAAAAAGTAGGACTTTAAAAGCGTATCTAAATAAAGACCAACTATATTAGGATGTACGGTGTAGAATCTATTATTAACTTCAATACAATTTACATATACCTCATTTACTGGTGCAATACAAAGTTCACCAATTTCAATCATTTCATTAAAAACTGATAAACTAGTAATATCATAACCATTTGCAGGTATACCTACAATATATTGTAATAACTCCATAATAACTAAGGATAATATTTTAGCTTTATCTCCATTAATTCTTTCTACTAGACAATATAAATTTGTAAAGTCGAAGGCATTAAGATTAATATAAATAAATTTATATAAAGTATATATAAAAACACCTAATATAACTACAACTGTAACCTCAAGAAGTGAATTAATTATTAAATTTGTGTTAATATTTTTAACACCAGTAAAGATATTATTATATAAAGAATATATAAAATAACCTAATAAAATAACAGCTGTTACAAACATTACAGCTTCGAAAAAAATTAATAAAACCATTGTCATTGCTTAAACAATACAACTGAATACTTTTTAGCTCTTTATTTAATACTAAAGCCTGCCAGCCTTTAGTAATCTATTATTAACTAAGGCGACCGCGACAGGTGTATTAAAATTACATTGCGTCTGTATCTACTCATTTGTCAAAGTAGATTAAAAACAATTATCTTGCCTATATTTTATAGAAATTATAATAATTTTAGAACAATTATATTTATTTTTGGAGTGACGCTCCTACCCTTTTAAAATGAATATTTTATTTTTTAATTTCTTTTATGATTATTTTATAACTAAATATTTTTAGAAAATACAAACAATTTTACCCCTTAAGCTAATCTTTTTTTAGTTTGTAATGGAAAATTAGAAAATTGAGAAAAAATTACATTTACTAAATCACTAAATTTAATTACAGTGAAGCTAGTTACGTTTTTATCTATTCTGGTATTAATTATACCTACAGCAAAAATTTTGTACTAAGTACCTGTAAAATGTTTATATCTTTAGAATAAAGCCTTAACTCAAATGATGGTTAAAATATAGTAATTGAACCTTCAGCATATGTTAAACCAGTTACCCTTCCTTGGGTGGGGGTTTTAAGATTTTTATAATCTAAAAAACTATTGAGCATCTACCCAAGTTAAATAATCTTGTACTGAAACAGATTCAATAGCTATAGGCATGAAACCATGGTAAAGTCCGCAAATTTCAGAACATTGACCATAGAATGTACCAGTTCTTTCAGCTAATAAAGAAGTTTGATTTAATCTACCAGGTACAGTATCAATTTTAATTCCTAATGAAGGAACAGTAAATGAATGGATAACATCAGCACCTGTAACAATAATTCTAACATGAGTATCAACAGGTACAATAACTTTATTATCAACTTCTAATACTCTAAATTGTCCTAATTCTAAATCAGAATCAGGTATCATATAAGAATCAAATTCAATAGATTCTCCACTTTCATTAACATAATCTGAATATTCATATGACCAATACCATTGGTGTCCTACTACTTTAATTGTTATTGTTGGAGATACTACTTCATCTAATAAATAAAGTAATCTAAATGAAGGAAAGGCTATAGAAATTAAAATGAATGCTGGTGAAATTGTCCAGATTAATTCAATTAATGTACCGTGGTTAAGATATTTATGTACAATAGGTGAATTTTTATAATTATAGTAATAAATAGTTGAACCTATAACCCAAAAAATACCTACAGCAATAACAACTAAAAAGAAGAAAATAGTATTATGTAATTCTACTATTCCTGTGAAACTCGGTGAAGCACTATCTTGGAAACCTAATTGCCAAGGTTGAGGAGCATCATTATAGATAGTATTGAAGATTGAAAATTTAGCTAACATTTTTTTTGGAGTTAATTAAAGAATCTTAGATTTTTATAAAAAGATATTCTTTTTGATAGTTTTTTTTTTTAATTAAATTAATTTATTTATAATTTTTATAGAGATGTTTTATTTATTTCATATAAATTATTGTACACTGGTAGCCTAAGACTGAAGCCAAAAAAAGACTATTGTTACAATTTAATATTATAATTTCTTTTAATTTATTTTATCAAAGTTTTTTAGAATAACTTTACCTCGCTTATTTTTAAATTTAAAAATAATTCATTTTATAATTTATAAAATTATGAGACAATACTGTAGATATATTTTGTAAATATATATAGTATCCTAAGATTGAGCTTAAAAAATATTTTATGTAATTATGGAAATATTTATTATAATTTACCTTATTTCCTTACAATAGCCTAATTATTATAAAATTAGAGTTTGGAACCATAAAATTTAAGCAGTAAAGGAATCGAACCTTTTAGTTACCTTTTCTTCTTTTTAAGACCTAAATTTGTTATTGTAAGGGTTAGGTAAGGTAGCACTGACACGCTAGTTTTTGGGATAATTTACATTTTTATTTTTTATTTAAATAATTGAATAAATTAATATTTTTATTATTTATAATTTTATTTTTTTATAAATTTAATTATTTATTTACTTATTTTTATTACTTTTTTTTAAGTTTGTTTTTTTAACAACAAAAATTATGAGTATAATAATAAGAAAGCAATCATTAATGAGAATAATCCTGTAGCTTCTGCTAAGGCGAATCCTAAAATTGCGAAACTAAATAATTGTCCTCTGATTTGAGGGTTTCTAGCTGTTGAAGCAATTAATGAAGAGAAAATTAAACCGATTCCGGCTCCAGCTCCAATTAATCCAGAGCAAGCTAATCCTGCTCCTATGTATTTTGCTGCTGCTAACATTTAATTAAAATAGGTTATAGTGTCTAAGGCTATTGAGATTTTAGTTATAAAACTAAATACTTCTTTTACAGATTTTATTTATTATTTTTCATTATTTAATTAAAATAAAAACCCTACGTATAATCCTTCAGTTATAAGATCTCTCCCGAAAATGTATTTTTTTATAATAAATACAAATAATTTTTATTAAAATAAATTTTCTATGAAATGGGGATAAATTTTGAAATATTAATTTATTACATATTTATAATTTTATAATTACCTGGGAGAAATAGGACATATAATTTATATTTTTGTAATAATTGTTAGTAGATATATCTTTAAAATGAATTAAGTTAAGTCCTTTTTTGTATCTAAATAAGATAGTTTATATTAGTAAAATAATTAATAATACTAAGTAAAAACATTTATATAAAATACTATTGTTATATTATATAATAATTATAACAAAAATAAAGGCTGATTTTCTAAAAATTAATAAGCCAGGCATAGGATTCTATTCTCTTAAATTTTAATTATTAAAACAAACGTAGCCAACACGACCCACATGTTATTAGTAAAGGGTAATAAACTATGCTATAGTTAAATATATAAGCATAATTAGAATAGACTATAAAGTGTTAGATAATTATATTAATATAATTTAATTAAAAATTTCTATTAGTTTTCTATAGTTTTACCATAAATTTATTTATTTTTTTAAATTTTACCTAAATTAACCTTTGACCTTCCTTAAGTAAAGTTAATAAAAAGGATTTATTAATTATTTTTTATTTTGGAATAATTTTATCATTTAATTGAATTTTTATAATTATATTCAAAATTAATGTTTATTATTTTTAAATAGAGTATTTTTAATAAACTTTTTTTAAAATATAAAAAATTATTAAACTTTATACTAATGTAGCTGGAGGCTCTTTCTATCCACAGCGTCCCAAACGGTTGCTAAGGAAGAGTGAGAGCTTCTAAAATTTATATAAATTTTCATATCCCTTTAAATACAGAATTAGTATTCTAATATAATATTATTAAAAAATTAGGGTAAAATCAGAGAATTGAACTCTGAACATCGTCGCCACAAGACGTCATTTTACCATTAAACTAATCTTACCTCTTTTAAATTATTTTTTGTATTTATTTTTATGTTTATTTTATATCATCAGGAGTTTATGAAAAAATAGTTGCTGAAAACCAAAATAAATTCTGGAGTTTTAAACTTGAAGCTATTAAATATTGTCAACTAGATTGTAAATGCTTACATGAGGTATTAACTAAATTTAACGAGTTAATCTTTAATACTTTTAGTATTAATATTCACCCTTTATTAACTTTACCATCATTATCCATGAGAATATTTAAAACTCACTTCATGCCAGAAAATACAATATATCAGTTATTAGGTACAATCGAAGAGAACATTAGACAATCGTACACAGGTGGGGCAGTTGATGTTTATATTCCTCATAACAGAATAGGAAGTTTCTTCTTAAATGTTAGAGGAATATATAGAAAACTGTATTATTATGATGTAAACAGTCTGTACCCATATGTAATGGCTAACTTTCCTATGCCTATTGGAATTCCTAACTTCTTTGAAGGTAACATTAGAAGATTTATACCTGAGGCATATGGATTCTTTTATTGTAAGATAACTAGTCCAGAGTATTTAAAACACCCTATACTACAAAGAAGAATTAAAACATCTAATGGTTTAAGAACAATTGCAGGTTTAGGTACATGGGAAGGTTGGATTAACTCAATAGAAATGGATAACGCTAAAAAATATGGTTATACTTTTGAAATCTTATGTGGTTATGTATTTAAATTAGGTGAAGTTTTTAAAGAATATATATTTAAATTATTTAATCTAAGAAGACAATATCCTAAAGGTGATGCAATGAACTTTGTAGCTAAATTACTAATGAATAGTTTTTAAGGTAAATTCGGTATGAAAACAGAAGTAACTAGAGTAGATATTTTTAATACAAGTAATGTTGAATCAAAAGAAATTTTAGATGCACTATTGAAAGTAGCTGGTGAAAGTATTCATGAAATAATAAATCTTTATAACAATATAATTGTAGTGAGAGATATAATATTTTCATTACATTATGATGCTAAACTAGATCTATATCATGGACAAGATATCAATATAGCAATTGCTTCTGCAGTTACTGCCGGCGCTAGAGTTCACATGTCTCAATTTAAAAATAATCCTAATTATAATCTATATTATTCTGATACTGATAGTATAGTAATTGATTCATTATTATCACCAGAACAAGTAGGAAGTAATTTAGGACAAGTAAAATTAGAACATGTAGTAAACAGAGCTATTTTCTTAGCTCCTAAAGTGTATGGTTTAATAACTGAAAATGGTGAAGAGATTATCAAAATTAAAGGAGTAAATCCTGAAGCTGTTAAAAGCATTAATATTGGAGATCTAGAACAATTATTAGTTAAAGATTCGATTAAAGAAATTAGTCAAATAAAATGGTACAAAAAAGTGTTAGAGGGTGAAATTACCTTAAATGAAATAGCCTACACACTTAAAGTTAACTCAAATATAGATGAATTCTATGAATGGTGGGGGATAAAATATAAATATTATCTACTTAAAGATATTATTTCATTACATTCTTTTCTCTTTAGCATGTGCCTGTTCCCGATTGATCGGAGTTAAAGGCAGACAAAGTTATTTTGAATACTAGAATGAAGGTATTCAAATTTTGTAATCCTACTCTTAAATATAAATAAGCTAGGGCAGGATATTATAATTAAATAGAAATATTAATTTAATAATTAGAATTTGTATTCTGTGGAGATAGAACTATAATTATTGAAGCAAAATAAATAATAATTAATCTAATTTCACTTAATAAAGAAGTATCAATTAAAACAGGAGCAAAAACTAAGAATAATAAAGCTAATATACCTAATGTAAAATAAAGAGCGTAAGTAGTAATTATACCATTATCTAATTTAGAAATATTATTACCAGTATTAGTGAAAATATTAGATAAACCATGAGGACCTAATAATTCAATAACTCCTCTATCAATAACTTTAGATATATTATAACCTAATAGTAAACCTACAGAAGTTATATAATTATTATATACTACATCAAATAAGTATTTTCCATTTAAGAAAGTATAAATTTTTCTACCTAAAGAAGTTTCAGTTAAATCAATAATAAAACTTGTACCTTTATGATATAATAAGATAGCTAATAATGCACCAAATAAAGATAATATTGATGGTAATAATTTAATTAATATTGGTAAACTAAATTCTGCTTCAATTATAGAAATATTATTAGGGTGTATAAATAAAGAATTTGCAAAGAAATCTGAACCTACACCTACAAATAAATCAGAGAAAACAAAACCAAAGAAGATACTAAATAGTGCTAACACAAATAGAGGTACAATTACAGCTAAATTAGCTTCATGTGAATTTAAATAAGAATTTTTAGGACCATTAGGAACTGTTAAGAAAACTAAAGAAATAAGTCTAAATGAATAGAATGCAGTTATACCAGCAGTTAAACTACCTAAAATATAAGCATAAGTACCACTGAAACTATATTGTCCGTAAGCTAATTCTATAATTAAATCTTTACTATAGAATCCAGTTAACCAAGGAGTAGCTAATAAAGATAAGGAACCTACTAACATTGCTGTATAAGTGAAAGGTAAGAAATTGATTAATCCTCCTATTCTTCTTACATCTTGTTGATCTGAAAAACTATGTATTACTGCTCCAGCTCCTAAGAATAATAAAGCTTTAAAGAAGGCATGATTTATTACATGCATTAATGCTACATTATATTGACTTAATCCTACTGCCATTACCATATATCCTAATTGACTTATAGTTGAAAAAGCAATAATTCTTTTTAAATCATTTTGAACTAAACCACAAGTAGCAGCAAAGAAAGCAGTAGAAGCACCAACTAAAGTAATAATTAATAAAGCTGTTGAACTATATTCTAATAATGGAGATGATCTCACTAATAAATATAATCCTGCAGTAACAAGAGTCGCAGCATGAATTAAAGCAGAAACAGGTGTAGGACCTTCCATACTTCCAGGTAACCAACTATGTAAAGGAATTTGAGCAGATTTAGCCATAGCTCCCATTAATAATAATAAACCTATTATTGTTATTCCTGTTTCATTCATTAGAGGTACTATACTAAATACTGTTGAAAAATCTAATGAACCAAACATTGCAAATATTGCAAAGAATCCTATACTTAATCCCATATCTCCTATTCTATTCATTGTGAATGCTAATATTGCTGCTTTATTTGCTTGTATTCTAGTAAACCAGAAGTTAATTAATAAATAAGAAACTACTCCGATACCTTCCCAACCAATAAACATTACAAAAAAATTAGCACCTGAAACTAAAACTAACATAAAGAAAGTGAATAAAGATAAATAAGAGAAAAATCTTTGATTATGAGGATCTTCAGCCATATAATCAGTAGAGAATATATGAATTAAAGATGAAATATATAAAACAGGAATTAACATAGAAACAGTTAATTGATCAAATAGGAATTCCCAAGAAATTGACATAAATTCTGAATCGATCCAACTTGTTAAATTAATAGAAACTGGTGAACCACAGAAACCTACTTCATAGAAAGCTATAGAAGCTAAAATTGATGATAAAATTAAGCAAGTACAAGTAATAAAATGTGCACCACTAACACCAATTTTTCTACCCATAAATCCTGAAACAAAAGAACCTAATAAAGGTAAAACTAAAATTGATAAATACATTATGTTCTTAATGAAATATTTCCTCTTAATCTATAATATGCTACAAGAATACTTAAACCTACTACTGATTCTGCACCTGCTATTGAAATTATAAAGATACTAAAAGTTTGTCCTATTCCATCATCAAAACTAAAACTAGAAATTAATATTAATAATGTTACAGATAATAACATTAATTCTATCGCAATTATCATTAAAATTATATTTTTTCTATTTAATATAAATCCTAATATACCTACTAAAAATAAAAGTAATGATAGATTCATGGTTTGTATTTGTATTTTTCCTTTAGGATACATTGAATATTATGATTTGTTAATTATTTTTTTGTCTTGAGCCTTCCATGTTAAAGCAACTGCTTGCCTTACATTTTTACCTCGCATTGTTTGCGTAGCGTATAAGCTAAATTTAAAAGCACAAAAATGGTAAGTAGAGTAGACAGATAATTAATAGTTTTCTAGACCGATACAAATATTTATTTATATTTGCAATGTATAATTTATATTTACAATAAATTTTATATCCTTCTTTTATCCACTTTTAAGTAAGGTATCTATTATCAATAAAAATAAGAGATATATTACCTTTAGTTACATTTTTATATAAAATTTTACACAATATTGTATAAATACTAATAATTTTTATAAAATTTAGCACTAAACAAATAGTTAATTGGATCTGAAAATTTATAAAAATGTGTAGAAATAAGATTTTATGTTTATACTTATTCTCTTTTAAGAAAATAGAAAGGCCTACGAACAAAATAAAATAAGTTATTAGACTATTCTTAAATTTTGAAAGTCCTCCTAATAAGTTAGTGACTATTGAAAATTGATAGAGAAGGGGATAAATTTAATATTTAAATTTTAAAGATAAATTATTCTTTTCGAATAAGGCAATAGATTTAATTAGTTACCACCCCAGTAGTAAACAGCAATAAATAAAAATAGCCAAACTACATCCACGAAATGCCAATATAAGATACCAGATTCATGTCCGATATGGTGAGTATCAGTTAAATGATAATTTAATATTCTTATGAAACCTACAGTAATAAAGATAGTTCCAACAATAACATGTAATCCATGTAATCCTGTTGATGCAAAGAATACTGTACCAAATACTGAATCAGCTATAGTAAATCCTGCTTCAGAATATTCAATATATTGTAAAACAGTGAATACTACAGCTAAAATTATAGTAATTAGAGTACCATATATTGCACCTTTTCTATCTCCAGCAATTAAAGCATGGTGACCATAAGTAACAAAAGCTCCTGAAGATAATAATAAGAAAGTATTTAATAAAGGTATACTAAAAGGATCTAATGCTGTAATCCCTAAAGGTGGCCACATTCCTCCTATTTCTATGGCTGGTGATAAACTAGAATGGAAGAAAGCCCAGAATACACTGAAGAAAGCAAATATTTCACTTATAATAAATAGAACTAATCCAATGATTAATCCTTTTTGTACTTGTTTTGTATGGTGTCCTTCATATGTTCCTTCTGTTATTACATCTCTAAACCATAATCCCATACCTGAAACTGTTAAAATAAATCCTAAAGTTAATAATAATCCTCCATTAGGAAATCCTTGTAAGTACATCACTGCTCCTGTTGTTAAACTTAATAATGAAAAACTTAATAAGATTGGCCATGGAGAATTTTCTACTAAATGAAATGGATGATATTGAAATTTATTTAATTTGATATTATTCATTTTTTTGATAATGTTTTTGTATACACCTATGCTTATACTTAATTATTAATTTATGAAATATACAATATTTTTTAAATATTATAATAATAATATATATAAATATGAAATTATAGTATAGAATAAACTAGTATTTGTTTATTATAGGTTGCTTATAGAGTTATTTAAATAAATAACTTCTCTTTTATTTTTAAAATATTATAGATATATTGCACCTTTTCTATCTCCAGCAATTAAAGCATGGTGACCATAATTAATATATCCATCTAGAGTTGTATCGATTCGATATGTTCTATTTGGTCCTCTTACTATATATCTTATCATTGATTCTACTGTATTTGATAATATTACTTTACCATATTCACTAGGATCCATGGTGATAGGTAGGTTCATGTTGTTGAATCTATGTGTTGTTAATGATTTATCTTCCATATTTTGTAATAGTTTTCTATCTTTATTTGTAGCTATTCCATCATTAATAATATATGAAAATATTATGTAGGATATTGTAATTGAAGTATAAGCATCATTTAATAATCCTAATCTAGATATTAAATATTCTATAAATAAATCTTTATCACTATAGTTTACTCTTCTTAAATGTCCTAAGGTTCTATATCCCATTTCTAATTCTGTATATTGTACTTTACACATTATCATTAAGTGTTTATTTTCTCTAATGTTCTCAAAGATTTCAATCCAGAAGTTTGAGATTTGTGCTTTTAAAACCTCATTTGTAAGTAATAGATTTTTTGTGTTATAAATTTGTGTTTTTATCATTATTTTTGTTTATAAATTTTCGCTAAGTATGACCTGTTAGGTTACCTTGAGTATGGTTGCTCCAAAAAATACTTTAATTATGTAAATCATTTCCCACAGAATCGTCAATTACTCTATATTATTGAATATTACCCTTATTGTACTATCTAGTTTAATCAGGAGAATTTACTAAAGTTTATTTTGATATATACGCTGAGATATATACTTTTATAGTGTTAATTTTATATTTTAACCATCAAATATCTCGTAGGCGCTAACGGAGGTTTTAAAATGGTGGTGATAGTGTCCTATTAAATATAGTATCCTATTCCATTTATATTAGTCTGTACTCCTACTTCTGTTACTCCTGTTACTGTTGTTGAACCTACACTTGAATTAGAAGTTGATATTGGTTCAGGAAATCTAATTATTGTGTTTGGATCTACTGGACTTATTGGGGGATTTCCGGGATTACTAAATAAATAAGAAATAGAATCTTTTAATAGTATTTTAACTTCTATTAATGATTGATTAAACCAATTATATTTTGTTAAAAGTTCAGGACTACTAGGTAAGTAAAATATAAAGTAAGTAAAGAAGATTATTGAACTTATAAATGAAATCTTTTTTAAATGATTTGTATTACTTAAATTATCATCCATTTCATCTAAGATTTCATTTAAAGCTTCTTTAACACCTGATTTAATTCCATCATTTATTTGATTTTTAATATCTGAATCTATAATGGGATTAGAATTGAAGTAATTTATTATTTTATTCCATATACTTTTTAATAATTCAATGTATGGTTCTATTAAATCATAATAGATTGAATAAGTAGTATTTAAAGGTGTTACTAAATCTGTAAAGTATAATAATACACTTACACCTAAAATTATATTTACTATTATTAATACTTTTATTATTTTATTTATTATTTTGAAGAAATTATAATCTTTTATATTTGTAACTATAGATAATAAAGGTATGAACCATACATATTTATTTATTATGATATATATTTTATTTAATTTATGCATTAATTTTAACATTGTTGATCTATCCATTGTGTTTATTTTTTATATTGTACTTGATAATTTTTATTCCTTATTATATCCATGAGCGAGGTTTGCTCCATAAATTTTCCTATTTACACTAATATTATTAGATCATATAACTCATGTTAATCATTGTAATGTCAATTAATTTCTTAATAGGGTATTCAATACAAATGGTAGTTATTAGGTTTGAATTTATGAAATATTCGTATATATTCTCTTTTATGTTTTTGAAAATGGTTATTAATATACCTAGTAGATTATAAAAATATATATGAAAAAAAGACTAACATTAAAAGAGTTAAAAACTGAATTAGATATTATAAAAAATAAAAATTCAGAAAAATTAAACATTGAAATAACATTAAGAAATAAAATAGACAGAACATCAAAGATTAAAAATTTAATCATGAAACCATTCAAACAAAGTTCAATGTTTACTTTATACTTAGTAAGTGGAATATTAGCATATGCACATAAACTACCACTTCTATCAAAAATAATTAACATATTAACATTCTGGTAAGGTAAAACAACCTGGTGGAAAATATTAATTAAAATAAGAAAACTATTCGTAATATTTAATGCTTTAATTGGAGTATTAGTTGTATTTAAATCTACAGGTTTTACACCTGATTTATTAATGCATAATATAATAATGATGGGTCATAGTTACATGGAAATATTTACAAATATTACTAAAAATTTATTTAATTGGATCTTTAACCTATTCGATCAAAAAATAGTACCCAATATCCCTGGTTCTAATAATTCTGGAGGTACAATTATTAAAAAAAGAACCCAAAATAGAAATCTAATAGTACCTTCTGGAATAGAATTTCCAAATATATTAGATACAGATAAATATTCCTTAAGAAATTTATATAAGGGAAGTATAAATGAATCAACTCCATGAGTGTAAAGATACTTCAACTCTATTATGGATAGGAGGAATCTTAGGTACATTAGTTTTTGTTTACTATGGATATAAATTAATAGTAGATCCTGGATTTTTAGAAAGTTTCAGAAAAAGTACACCTCCAACATCGCCAGGAAATGGTCCAGATATTAACTTAAATGATACAATAATCAATAGTGATCCCAACTCAGGAATAATAAATTCAATGTTATCAATAACAAATAAACTTAATCCATTAAATTGGTTTACTTCAGCTTCAGAAATGAATAAAAGTGCAGAAAACTTCCTTGAGAGACAGAACAGTATTCATACAAATGATTTAAGATACTATCCATTCACAGATAATAATCCTTACGATAGTTATTTAAAACAGTTAAGAATATCGTGGTTAGGTGAAACAACCTATGAATTGAGTAATAGATTGAGAGATAAAGCCTTAGCATATAGAGAATTAGATATCTTGGGAGTAAAATCTCCAGCAACAACATTAGGACATCTAACTCCATTATCAGGATTTGGTACACCAAGAATAGGTACAGTAGGTTTAGGAAATAGATGGGTATCAAATACTGGTTTATTTGATTCATCTATTGCTTCTACTTCATACAATACAGTATTAGAAAAAACAAATTCAATACCTAATACTCCTACAACAATACCGACATTTTTCCTGAAGAAAATCTAGTTCATTTAGGTTCTAAACAATCATTTACTTCTGCAGTATCTAGAGGAAAATCTAAATTTATCCCTAATAATAAAAATTAATTTAATACTTCAGATATGAGATATTATTCATTTACAAATATTAATACATAATTACCTAGGTAACAATTAAAAATATCATATAAGGGTAAATCCATCTCAGAATATCCTTACAAAGATTCAAAGATAGAACAATAGTTGACTACTAGCCTATTGGTTTGAAGGGGGATATTTAAAAATTGAATTTAAAAATAATAATTAGTGTAATTCGATAGCATCTTTAATATAAGAACATACTAATAAAGTAAATACATAACTTTGAATTAAAGAAACAGCTAATTCTAATCCAATTAAAGCTAAGAATATAGAGAATGGAATAAAAGTTAATACAGCTACAATTATACTACTACTAAACATTTGATACAAGAAAGTAGATAATATTTTAAGTAAAGTGTGACCTGCAACCATATTAGCAAATAATCTTATTCCTAAAGAGAATGCTCTAGCTAAATAACTTACAGTTTCAATTAAAACTAATAAAGGTACTAATGCTAATGGTGTACCAGATGGTACAAAGAATGAGAAGAAATGTAATTTATGGATATATAAACCTAAAATAGTTACACCAGTAAGAATAGTAAATGATAAACCAATTGTAACAATTATAGAAGTTGTTACAGTATAAGAATAAGGTACATTACCAGTTAAATTAGCAATTAAAATAAAGAAGAATAATGAGTAAATAAATGGTAAATAAATTTCTTTACCTAATTGTTCTCTTACCATAGCATTTACACTTGCAAAGATACTTTCTAATCCTATTGACCATTTATTTGGTAATAATTTTGTTTCATTATTTCCCATATAGTGTATTCCTATTATTAAAAATAATACAAATATTGAATAGAAACCTAAATTAGTTAAAGTTATATTTAAATAACCAAAAATTGGTGCATTTAACCCTAGTAAACTTGTAACTTCGAATTGTTCTAATGGTGAATTAATTATTAAATTTGTGTTAGTATTATGTAACATTTTTATTTATTTTCTGTTTAATACAGTTTGATTTTAAACTTTGTTTGTACTTATCTCTCCCTAATCTTAATTATTTGACAAATTTTAACCATTAAATAGGAAGTGTTTAACAATTGCATTTTGCGTTTGTGAAACATAGGGACACACCCTTATTTATATTAAGACAAACTTAATATAGAGTTAATGTAACTCTGGATTAAATAATTAATATAATAATCTTTAATCCATTTCTTTTATGAAATTATTTTTATTTATAACTTCTTATTGGATTATAAACCCAATAATTATTTATTTAGTAAATCTATATCAATTCAACTAAATTATTTATTTGTGAATTATAATTTTATTTATATTTATTTACGAGTAAAGAGACTTGAACTCTTACGATAAAAAATCATGAATTCCTAAGATTCACCCGGCTACCTTTTCGGCACACTCGTTTGCAACCCTGCCACAATACCCTTCCCTTTAAGAAGGGAGTGGTAGTGCTTTTAATTTGCCTCTCTGCTTTACCTAGGTATAGCTAGCTAGCTAGCTTGTAGTAATAAAATTTTTATAAAATTAATAAAAAATAAAATAAGGAGTAGAGTAATCGAAACCCTGTCTATAAAGTGTAAATTTATCGCTAAACCACTCAGCTAACCCCTTTCAATTTATATATTTTTATATTTTGATTATATTATTATTTTTATTTTAGACTTACAGTGTAGTCTTTTTTTGTTTTGCCTTACAATACTTTCGCCAAGCTTACCTCACTAACTAATCTAGTGATTGGACGACAAGGATGGGGGATAAATATTTTTTATTTTCCAGCAGCACTTTCCAGTACGGCTACCTTGCTATGACTTTTGAGATGTTACTTAAATGAATTAACTAAAGCTAATTATCTTAACAAAAGTGTTCTACTCCTATTAAGGAATATAAAGAACTTAAATATACCTTTATAAAAGTTTTAATTTCACTCCAGTTTCCTCCAAGTTAAGCTCCTTCCCAGCGACAGACAGTTAGTTCATCACGAATGCAATCTTCACCGTTGCGCCTACTGATCAACGATTACTCGAAATTCCTTCTTCATGTCACCGAATTGCAGATGACAATCTGACTAATAATTAACTTTTTTTAATGATTACCTCATCCTTATTTCCCTATTTTAAAAATAAAATAATAATATACTTATTTACTTACGCAAATAGCCATATTAAATTTAAAGGAACGATTTTGCTTCACATTGTAAAAGTTTTTGTGGCACGTCTATAGCCCAGTTCATAAGGGCCATAACGACTTGTCTTAGCCCCAAATGATACTCTATCAGCATCATCAATTGTTAAGTATAAATTAACAACAGGGATTTCGTCCGTTAGCGGAGTTAACCTCACTTCTCACAATACGGACTGACGACAGCCATGCAACACCTGTAACAAAATTATTTTTAGTTTATACTTAATTAAAAAATTAAATAAAACTTATTTTGTTATACAAGAACTGGTAAGGTTTTACGCGGATTATCGTATTAAATAACATGCTTCACTTCGTTTGCTTCGAGACCGACTAATTTTTTTGTTTTCAACTTTGCAGTCGTACTCACATGGCGGAATGGTTATCGTGTTAACATAGCCACTAATTATTTTTTATAACTAGCAACCACCATTCATCGTTGACAGAGAGTGGTATCTGGGTATCTAATCCTATTTCCTATACTCACCTTCGTTTCTCAGCGTCAATCATTAGTAGATAAAAAGCTTTCACTCTTAATATTCCATTTAGTATCTATGGATATCACCCCTCCTCTAAATATTATTTAATATATCCTCTATTTGATTCTAGCTTTTATTTGTTCATTCTTTTCTTTAATATTTTTATAATTTAGATAATAAAATTATTAGTCTATATTTCTTCAACCTCGCTCTAATGATTAAGATTTTAGAAAAAGAATAAAGTTTAAAGCTGCCTATACACCCTTTACGCCTGATTAGGACGACTAACGTTTGCGTCTCTGGCCTTACCGAGTCTTCTGGCACCAGATTTGGACAACACTAATAGTAAGGTAATGTCATTATCTTCCCTTACGTTATCACACTTGACACAAGTATGATTTCAGTTAGCTAGTTCACTCTTGCGAGCATTGACTAATATTCTCGACTGCTGGTAGTAACTACTACTTGGGAGATTTCATTCCCGATGTGGCCATTTGCTCTGTCAAGCTTGGCTATCGATCGTTGGCTTGGTAGGCCTTTACCCCACCAACTACCTAATCGAAATAAATAGAATCCTAAAGCAGAAATTATTCCTTTATTAATAAATATAGATTATTTATTTTATTATTTTTACAATAAAAATATCTCCTATTTACGGGGACTTTAGGGTATCTTATTTACTATCCTCACCTTTACACCTTATTAATTTTATTTTTATTATTATTTTTAGATTAACAAAGATTCGCATGTCTCAAAACTACTGAAAAACGTTCAATCAGAACCAAAATTAAATTCTTACTTAAATTTTAAATAATATTTATTATTGAATATTATTGTATTGTATTTACTATAAATAGTAATATTTATTATCTCTTTTAAAATTATTTATTTGTAATTTATTATCTAAATTTTTAGTGTTAGATAATTTAATGATTATTAAACCATTGTACACTCTAGCTTCATTAGCCTGTTCTACTTTTACCCATGCTATAACCAAATAAAAATAAAGAATAGGGAACAGAGCTACCAGTATAAGGATTACACCTCCATGCTTTAGCAAGGGAGCGTTAGTTATATAAAATTATATTATAAGGGGAAAATTAATATTAAATTATTTAAATTATTTGTTACGGGCACTGTGAGATTTGAACTCACGACTTTATTCAAGTTCTCGTTTTCAAGACGAGTGCCTTAAACCAGACTCGACCAAATACCCCTTTTTTATTTATTTTATAAATAATTTATTTTAACTTACAATAATATTAATAAATTCTCTCTTTTTTATTAGAAATTAAATATAAAATTATTAAGACCGAAGGGAATTGAACCCTTATAATATCCATTATGAGCGGACTGCATTAACCTATTATGCTACAGTCTTATTATGTATGTAAATAAAATAATTTTTCCCTTGTCCCCTAAACTATTCTTCTAAAGCTGGTGGCCTGAAGTCACCGGATTCCCCAAAAACTTGCCACACTAATTTATAATACTAAGGCTAACAGACTCACGTCGTATTAAACCCATAGTTAAGGGGGAAATAAAAATATTAATAGCAATCAATTATAAATAAAAATAAAAATATATTGAGCAGTAAAGGAATCGAACCTTTTACGGCTATTAACCAATTCTTTTACAGAGAATCACCATTACCAATCGGATCACCTGCCCCTTAAATTATTTATTATAATTTGATTTATTTAAATCTCTTTTAGATCTTTATTTTGAAAGCACCTGGACTTGAACCAGAACTTTCTCCTTAAAAGGGAGACACTCCACCATTCGAGTTCTGCTTCCTAGCTATTTTTCCACTACTAATTTTAAATTGTAAAACCTTTACTTTTTTTGAGGAGAGTGTGGAACAATAATTCAATAATTAATTATATTTTATTCTGAGTTGACCAGATTCGAACTGATATAAGCCATTACCAAAAAATGGTGTTTTCCCAAGTTAAACTACAACTCATTTAATTTTTTTATTTATAAATAATTATGCTTGCGGCCTAGCTAACTAAAGGAAAGCAAAAGCTAATGTCTTAATGAAGGGTATTATTGAAAAAAGATATTTTATATGCCGAAAACTGGAATTGAACCAATATCTAAATCTTACAAGGAATTTATTTTAACCAATTAAACTATTTCGGCCTTTGCCTTGGGAGAGAATTGAACTCACATATCTATATCTTCAGAATAGCGCTTTGACCACTAAGCAACCGAGGCTTTATTTTTTAAATAAATAAATATTTATTAAAATTGGAGAAAGATAGATTCGAACTATCATATTTGTAATGCAAATACAACTGATTACCATTATCAGATTCCCCCTTATATTTTTTTATTAGATTTATTTTTATTTATATTTACATTATATATACTCTTTTAAGTTAAATTAATTTAATATTATTTATTTTTAATAATCAATAATTTAAAAGTAATAGTAAAATTATTGTTGATAATTTAATTTAGAGAAAAAATATAAAATGAATCTATAAAATTCTGTAGCTAAAGGTGAGCTACGTAGTATCAGCTAAAAATTGTAAATATAAACTGCCTTGACTAATTTAACAATAAATAATAATTATTTATAAATCAAAATATTTTCTTAGTTTAATGGTTAGAACAGCATTCTTCTAAAGTGTTAATTTTGGTTCGAGTCCAAAAGAGAATAATTAAATAAAAATGATAAATAATAAATAGTTATAGTGTAATACAAAATTAATAACAAATTTAACTTTATGTTTAAGTATACCTTGCTTTTAAACAAATAATAAATTATGACTATATTTTTCCTAACCTTATTTTCTCTAGCCCAAATTAACTAGCCTAAGGTAGTTTAAAATTATTGTTTATGAGACTAGTAAGATCTTAAGAATTTATATATTATAAAAGCAGAGCCTATTAAAAGACAATATAATAATATATAAGGTAAACATTTGCCTTATTTATATGTAAATTATATTTATGACTAAAGATATTTTAGATAATTTAAAATCTTCATTGAAAATTATAAAATATAAATATAAAAAAAAAGTAATTCAATTTTATTTAAGTAATTAATTATTTATTTTAAAATTAAGAATAAAATTCACTTCTATAGAAAACCTAAACTTAACAATAAAAATATAGCCACACAGCTAAACAAGCTAAGGTTATTGAAATAGTCATATTATTAAAAATATGAATCTATGTTTATAATAATTTATTATATTTTCATAGCATAAAAGTATGCCCTATTTACATTATGTTGGCTTAGGTGCCTTTTACGAGGTAAAAGAAGTAAATGATAACAAATAAAAATACAAATGAAAAATATTTTAATAGATATATTAGCTTTTGCTACTTTACTTTCTAGTGTTTTAGTTATTACATCTAAAAATCCTGTAATTGCAGTAATCTTTTTAATTTCTGTATTTGTAAATGCCGCAGGATATTTAATCTTATTAGGTGTAGGATTTATAGGAATATCTTATATTATAGTATATGTAGGAGCTATTACAGTATTATTCCTTTTTGTAATAATGATGATTAATATCAAATTAACAGATATATTAGAAACAGGATCACAATATACAAAAAATATACCTTTAGCTATAGCAATAGGATCATTATTTATATATGAAATCTTTACTATAATGCCATTTAGTTTTAATAATGTATCTATTATTTCTGTATTATTAGATACCTTAACTAATTTTAATGGTTTATTTTTCAATTCTGAAATATCTGCTATTAATTCTGTAAATATTGCTTATAATCCTAATATTGCTGATACTACTTTTACTAATTTCTTACAAATTGAAGCCATAGGACAACACCTTTATACTACTGGTGCATTCTTATTAATTATTACTAGTGTAATTTTATTATTAGCCATGATTGCTCCTATCTTCATTTCTAGAAATAAATCTAAAATATAATTATTTATATTTTATCCCCTCCTAATAATAAATAAGTTGTTCTAAATCTTTTATATAAAATAGTGAAGCAGTTTCAGGTGTAACACCTTTAATTTTAATAACTTCATTACCATTTTCACCTATTGAAACTGATAAAACAACTAATAACTTTGCTACCATGGATTTAAAAACCATGAATGTTAACGGTATACAATTACCAGTAGCTATTTCTACATATTATTCAAATTTGAAATAGTTAAATTAGTTTAAACTGAATTATTAAGATAGGGGTTGACAACTATCTCGGTGTTGTTAAAATATACCATCTTTCTTGTTGAAGAAATCCCTGATTCTTTATTCGAGTATGAAGTTGAAGCAACATTAAAATAACATTACTACAAACAATTGGAATATTTGGATTACTATCTTTATGTTGTTCATTAAGAATTATACCTTCACTATCAAAATTGTTTCATCTCCAGTAAAAGGATTTTTATTTTTTTCCCAAAAAGTTTGAATATAAATTTTAACTGATATTAAACTACTATTAACGTAATTATAATTATTAAATACATCATCCTTACTACAAATAGAAAGTAGTCAAACTTTATTATTAATTGAAAGTTCTAAAAGTTTATTAATAAGTGAACCACAAAGTAAAGTATCAGTCTATTTAGAAGAATATGATAAAGGTTCAAGATGTTTAATATTAAATTTAAATAATCCAGAATTAGAATCACATATAGAACTTTTAGAAGGGATTTTTAATGCAGTAACTACTAATGAATCATTTATAAAATTTGGTAAAAATAAATCAATAATTATTTCAGCAGTACTACATAAAGAAAAAGATGTAATTTCAAGTAGTGGTTCAAATGAATACAACTTCCATCATAATGTTTTAATTAATTCAACTACTACATTCAATCAATATTATAATGAAGTAGCTGATATTGTTAATAATAAATTAGAATATGGGTATGTTTACGAAGTTATTGAATATTATAGAGTTAAAATATGGAATTTAGATCTTATGCAGAACGCAAAAATTAAATTACATAATAAAGGAAAAATAGAATTCTTAGGATATAGACAATATTCAACATTTGTTAAAAAAAGTAACATTGCAATTACACCTATTAAAGTTGATAAAACAATTAATAAATTTGCAGTTATGGATTTAGAAACAATGAATGTTAAGGGTGTTCAAACACCTGTAGCTATTTCATGTTGTAATGGTTTAATGAAAAAAAATAATAAAATATTTATAATTGATCATATATTATTACAAAGTGACCCTGTGTTAGCAGTAAACAAATTATGGAGAGCTTATTTTGAATATATTATAAAAAATGAACATGAATTAATCTTCGCTCATAATCTTGGAAACTTTGATGGATATTATTTATATAAAGCTTTACTTAATATTTATGATCCAATAATAGTTCAATGTTTAATTGATGATAATAAAACCTTCATATCTATAAGTTTAAATATTAATAATAATAAAATTGTGTGGAAAGATTCAATTAGAATATTCCCAGTTTCATTAGATAAATTATGTCAAATATTTAATGTTGAAGGTAAATTAATATCTTATAATATGAAATTTAATGATTTATCTTTATTTAATAATACTAAACTTTGGGGGTTATTTAAAAAATATGCATTACAAGATTCAATTGCTTTATTTAAAGCTTTATACACAGCTCAAGTTTTATATCATAATGATTATAAAGTTGATATTACTTCTATTTATTCATCACCGACTCTCTCATTAAAAATCTTTAGAATTAAATTTTTAAATCTATCTATTCCCATATTAACTAAAGATGTTGATGAATTTGTGAGAGATGCTTATTACGGAGGAGGTACTGATTATTATAAAGCTTATGTTGAAAATATTAAATATTATGATGTTAACTCTTTATATCCTAATGCAATGAAAAACCCAATGCCATTAAATTTAATAAAAATACACAAAGATATGAGTAATATTGAATTAAAAAATTTCTTTGGTTATGTTGAAGTTGAAGTTACTTGTCCAACCAATATGTTAAAACCAGTATTACCTTTTAAATATGAAGGTAAAACTATCTATCCTGTTGGTAATTGGAGAGCTACATATTTCTCTGAAGAATTAAAAACAGTAGAAATGTTAGGATATCAATTTAAATTGATTAAAGGTTACGAGTTTTCTAAAGCTAATATTTTTGATTGTTAGGTTGATCATTTTTTTAATATTAAAAGAAATAGTAGTGGATCACAAAAAGCAATAGCCAAACTACACTTAAATGGACTTTATGGTTACTTCGGTAGAAAACAAGATCTTATTGAAACAGTAAATGTTAGTAATAATAATTTACCTCAATATTTAAGTTGTAGAATTGTTAAAGATATTTTGAAAATTAATAATGATTATTCAACTTTATTGTTATCTGATAATATAAATCATAAAGTATTAAGACAATTAAACATGTTATGTGAAACTCATATAAAATCTACTAATAGAATTGTATTATCTAATGTTGCAATTGCAGCTACAGTTACTAGTTATGCGAGAATTTTTATGATTTATTACAAATTACTTCCTGAAATTAAGTGTTCTTTTATTCAATAATAGTTTAATCGAAAAATAGTACAATCAAACGATTCTGTTTAAGTAAGATTGTAAAGTCCTATGGTCACACCGTAGTTATTCATTACCCATCAAGGATATTCTAGTTAAATTAGTTAGTTTGTTAACTAGGAGAGGGTTCAATTCCCTCGGTGCTAGAGCAATCTAGTCAAGTACTGCCTGTAACTAAGTGTTCTTTTATTTCAATAAAGATTTAATTGTTATCAATTTTGATTGGCTCCGAACGTAACCAGTATGCAATTTATTGTGTAGGTTGGCCTCCCTACTGTTAGTGTTAATTAGTTTTAACCATGAGGGTAAGTAAGGGTATTAATAATTAAATTAGTATTGTATGAGAGTTGTTTGCTTTCAATTAAGCTATTCTTTAACTGACTATCAAATAAATTAAGTAGTAGCCTTTAAATTAGATTAATAGTGTTTTAACACTTGTTTAATTTAAAGTATCAACAGTTAGAGTAATATCTTGTATTAAACCTATCTACCGTAGGTTCTATCCAATTTCATTTTTATTTCATATTTCATATTTACAAGGATAAACAAATTAATACGAGGCAAAGGGTTAACGATACCCGACGTAAAACACAGCCCCCATCAGTATTAAACTAACCCACATTTATGCAAGGTGTAACTCTCTTTTAATTTATTGAAAGTTATTGTGATTAACAGAATCCAATACTTGAGATAAATTAATAGAAGTGAAACCTTGTATTAGTACAGCGAACGTAAGTGAGCAACAAATTAGCTTACAATTAGTGAAGTACTTTATAATTTAATTATAGAATAATTTTAATTAATTTAATTATTTTAATTATAGAATGTGGAGGTATAAATCCTCCAATAAGTCCAACAAACTCTAGTAATGTTTTTCCCGATCCTTTAACACCTTCTAATTCTAATGATAATTATTCGTCAATAACACCTAAGAATCCTTTACTTAGAAATAATTTAACAAGTGAAGTAGGTGTACAGACTCATATGGATGGATTAACTGTAAGTAAATTTGTAGAAACAATTAATTTTCTAGATAAATCTTTAAATTCAGATGAAACAACAATGATCCAAAATCATGTAAAATTAACTATTAAAACTGTAACAGATTAATATTTAAAAATATTACCCTCTTCATATACCTTTAGTTTTAAAACTAGTATTTCCATCGATTACCAGGTTTTAAAATATATTAATTAATAATATTTAGTCTATTTTAAAAATATAATAAAGTACAGTAGGAACAAAACTGCTACAGCAGTGAAATTTGTTTTAAATTAAAGTTTGACTGAATTATCATTGTTCACTGATTCTACATCTTTAATTTTATTATCAGAATTAATTTCAATATCATTTAATACATTTTATTGATAAATTCACTTTCTAAATTAGGATTTTTAAATTCATCATACTTAGTCATAAATCTTTATAAGGTGATTAGATTGTTTCATAAAATTTGGATACTATAGATAAAGGTGTATATAAATCTAAAGCTGTGAAAAATAAACCAGAAGATATAAATTAATTAAAATAAAAAATTTAACAGTAAAACAAATTACTTAGTAATTTATACTATTTCTAGATTTTCTAAATAAAGATAAGATTGATAGTATATATAGATGTTTATTTAAGTATTTGAATATTGTTAAAGTATAAATATATATTTGAATCTTTTAATTTTAACACTCTTAATATTAATATATTTTTATATATTTATTGAGTGTATACATAGAGTTTTAAGGGGGGAAAATTTATAAAATAAAAATAAATTAGTAAGGCGCAATATCAAAGGCAACTAAAATACTAGGAACTAAAATAATGAATGCCACAGCAACAGGTAATAAATTTAACCAACATAATTCAATTAAAGCATCATATCTTAATCTAGGTAAAGTGGCTCTGAACCAAACAAACATAAAACAGAATATACATGTTTTAAGACCTAATACTATAGATGTTATATTAATATAAGATTCATTTACAAAGAATTCTGGTAAATTATAACCACCTAAGAAGAAAATAGCAGTAATAGTACTAAGTAATACTATTGAACAATATTCAGCTAAGAAGAAGAATACAAATGGTACACTTGAATGTTCAGTGAAGAAACCAGCTACTAATTCTGATTCCGCTTCTTGAAGATCAAAAGGTGTTCTAGAAGTTTCCGCTAAAATAGAAATGAAATAGAAAATAAATATAGGTAATAAAGGTAAAATAAACCATACTGCTTGTTGACTTTCTATTATTATTGTAAAATTAAATGAACCTGTTAATAATATAATTATTAATACTGCAGAACTTAATATTAATTCATAACTTATCATAGCTGCTGTAGATCTTAATGATCCTAAGAAAGCATATTTAGAATTAGCACTCCATCCTGCAAATAATATACCATATACTCCTAAGGATGATAATGCTAAACTATATAATACTCCTAATGAAAAATCTGATATTGTTAATCCTTCTCCAAAAGGAATTACTCCCCAACCTAATAAACTAAATATTAAAGAGGATACTGGTGCTAAATAAAATAAAACTTTATTAGATTGAGAAGGTATAACTGTTTCTTTAAGAATTAATTTTAAAGCATCACTAAAAGGTTGTAAAACTCCATAATAACCTACAGTATTTGGTCCTACTCTTCTTTGCATTGCAGCTAATTGTTTTCTTTCTATAATTGTCATGAAAGCTACAGATAATAGTACAGGTAAGATTATTATTAATACATCCATTAAATTTATTAATATATCTAATATATTTAATATTAAATTATTTTGTATCATTGGTATTATTTTTATTCTTAATTTTAAAATAAATAATTAATTACTTAAATAAAATTGAATTACTTTTTTTTTATATTTAATAACTTTCAATGAAGATTTTAAGTCATCTTAAATTTTTGTAAGCCTCTTACTTTAGCATAATTAAAAAAATTAAAATAGGCAAGGTAGAGTCTCTCTCCAGCCCTTATATATAATATAATTACTTCTTACTCAGAGATCAAGAGCAGGCAGGGTTATTTAATAAAATTGTTATTATTTTTGTATTACACTATAACTATTTTTATATTTATTATTTTAATTTGTATATTTATTTTTTTATAATTTGTACGGTTCATTATTATTTTTAATTATTCTCTTTTGGAATCGAACCAAAATTAACACTTTAGAAGAATGCTATTCTAACCATTAAACTAAGAATGATTTGATTTTTATTTTTACAAATATATTATTTTCTAGTTTATAAATGGTCAACGCCCTCTAGTTATTCAATAAAAAGCTAGCCTTTGCTGAAGTCTTAGTTTACTTTAGGCAGAGTAATTATTTTTACCCTTACAGATTTAGAATTTATTTTTATTATTTTTTTATATTTATAATTTTATTATTTTAGTGTATCCGGAGTTAGGAAAACACGCTTCAAAAATTTAAGGATAATTTAGTGTGCAAGAAAATTAGAATAGAAATATTTTATATCATATTTCTCTAAATTAAATTACCAACAATAATTTTACTATTACTTTTAAAATAAATAATTAAAAACCATTTAGAAAATAGAATCAATAAATAAAATAATGGCAGGCCTCGGAAAGCATACAAGCAAACACATAAAAATATAAAGTTCATAGCTGAAAAAAGGAATCGAACCTATGTTATACCGTCATGAATGGTATGTTTTAACCTTTTAAACTATTTCAGCTCATAATTAATTACTTATTTATTTCTTTTAAATTAATTTATTAATCTTTTTTTTTGATTTTATTATTTTCACCTATCGCTACCGCGCATCTTTTCTTAAAAAAGGGGGGTAATAATAAATATTTAAATTATTTATTTTATTTTTATTTACATATTAATAATCTGGTAACCAAGTTTCATTAAATATTCTATAACACTTGGGGTATATAAACCAAACTGTTTAAGCATAGTCTCAGTAATAATTCTAGAACTACCAAGTTGATTAAAAAGACATTCTAATAGTTGATTTAAATCAGCATCGGAAAGATGTACTACGGTAGTAGCGCTATTTACTAAATTTAACATTAAACCAACAAAAGATAATCTTACTGCAGCCAATTTAAAATTATTAAACAGTCCCACAAAAGTATATCCTTGAGATAATTCCTTAGATTCTGTAGCAATATCCATTAAAGTATTTTCTATTAAACCTACCACTGGAACAATAATAATAAACCAAGCAAAGTAGAATGCTGTGGCAATTTGTCCAATTTCAACATAAGGTGTATTAGGGTGTTGACTACCAATCCACATTAGGATAAAGAAGTTAACAACGAAGGCCCAGAAGAATAATTTCATAGCTGGTCTGAAAGTCAATCCTCTAATTCTAGATACATCAGTTAAAGGTAAAATTAATAAAATTAATAATGAACCAAACATAGCTAAAACTCCTAATAATTTATTAGGAATAGATCTTAATATAGCATAATAAGGTAATAGATACCATTCAGGAACAATTGAAGGTGGAGTTTGCATTGGATTAGCAGGAATATAGTTATCACTGTGTCCTAATAAGTTAGGATAATAGAAAACTAAAATAGATAATACTAAGAAGAATAAGAAAATAGTTACTAAATCTTTAAACATAAAGTAAGGATGGAAAGCTATTCTATCGGTATTAGATGTTACACCATTAGGATTATTTGAACCATGAATATGTAAAGCAATTAAGTGTGCTATTGTTAAGGCTGCTAATAAGAAAGGTAATAAAAAGTGTAAAGAGAAGAATCTATTTAATGTAGCATTACTTACACTAAATCCTCCCCAAATTAATTCTACTAAATCAGGACCAAATACAGGAATAGCACTTAATAAATTAGTAATAACTGTAGCACCCCATAAACTCATTTGTCCATAAGGTAAAACATATCCTAAAAATGCTATAGCCATCATTAAAATTAATATTATTACTCCTATTGACCATAATAATACTCTTGGTGATCTATAAGAACCATAATATATTCCTCTTCCTATATGTGCATATACGAAAATAAAGAAAAATGAAGCTACATTAGCATGGCAATATCTAATGATATAACCAGCATTAACATCTCTCATTATGTGTTCTACTGATGAAAAGGCAAAATCCACATGAGGTTGATAATGCATTGCTAAAAAACTTCCTGTTAAAATTTGTATTATTAAACAAGTTCCTAATAATGAACCAAAGTTCCATAAATAAGAAATATTTGCTGGTTCAGGAGAATCTATTAAATATGAATTGAATAATCTAAGTAATACTTGTGATTTTAATAATCTCATTTGTTTATTTTTATTATAAATTTTACATTACTATTTTAATATTAAAATTAAATAATGAATAATTTTTATTTTGCCCTTTATTTATAGACTGCTAAAGTAAAGAACATAATTTTATCAAATATTATATATTAATTTTTTTAATTTTAATGGGAATTAAGATAAAAATTAATAATTTTATAACCTTATTAATTATAATTATTATTATAATACACTATAACTACAATTTTATAACTTTATTTATATTTTTGTTAATACACTATAACTATTATTTTATAATTTTATATTATTATAAGCCCAAGAAGATTTGAACTTCTACAGATTCCTCATCAAGAAATTATTCTACCGTTAAATTATAGGCTTTATATTCATAAATTTTATTTATATTTATTTATTTTTTTTTTATTAATTTATGTAATTTTTTCCAGGCTTAGCTACGCAGTCCATCTGCTAAATTTGAAGTATAATATTTTATATTATATTATATTTCTCTAAATTAAATTATTAACAATAATTTTACTATTACTTTTAAATAAAAATATTTTAGAAATTAGAATTATTACAAAAATATAAAATAATGACAGATTTTATTATTATTGCTCAAAAAGCAATTGTTTTCTGATGCTTTAACTAGGATAGAATGCAAGGCTGCAAAGGCAGAAGTCTTTAGATGGTAAGAAAAATGATTTGATTTTTAATTTATATTCAGACTATAAATATATAATTTTATATTGAAACAAAAAATTTTGGTTAATCACTTTAATTATATTGAAATTTAGGGGATATAAATTATAAATATAATTTAGGGGATATATTTTATATTTCTATAAAATTTTAAGGCCAAGGTTGAAGTAGAGTAAATAGATTCAATATCAACCCCAAACTTTTTAAAATAAAATAATTGTGCAATAAATAATGCATTATACAATGACACTGAATCTTGAAGACTATATTTTTTAAAAGAGTACACTAATTTAGGTATTTCTAAGAATTTCATATCATTATACTTAATATTACATTCTGTAGTTTTACCCTCAACTCCAAATATTTTACACAATTCATTCAATGAAATAGGGAATATTCTTAATGAATCTTTCCATTCAAATTTTACACCATTATTACAAATTATAGAAATAAAACTATTACTTTCATCAATTATTGAAGATATTTTATCTGGATTATAATGATTCATTAGCCCTTTATATAAAAAATAACCATAAAAATCTCCTAGATTGTGAGCAAAGATTGTAACTTTATCCTCAACATCAAGATTTTCTAAGTAATTAAAATAATTTTCCCATAACTGTTTTAAAGCTAATTCAGAATTAATTTGTAATAAATTATAATTAATTAAAAATATTTTACTTTCTGAATTAGGTCCACAACTACTTATAGCTATTGGTATTTGTAAGCCATTTAAATTAACTGTTTCAATATCCATAGTATAAAATGGTCTTGGAGAACTTAATTTTAATTCCCCCTTTTTATTTACTAAACTTAAAGGGGGAATTAAACTAGGTGCCCAATGTTTATGTAAAGTAGAAGATGTTGAATAAGATCTAGTGTTAGCTTTATTATTGATTTCCCAATCTAGTTTTTTACCTAATTCATAAATACCTAAACTTTTCTTATATTCATTAAATGGTTTTCCAGCTTTAGTTGCATCATGAGTCATTTTAATTTTAATGTTTTCTTTAAGATCACAATTCCATAATTTAACTATATATCTAATTATTGTTTCATCACCGTAGCCGTATTCTAAATTATAAAAATTATTTAAATCATAAGATATTTCTTCATAATACTCTTCAAAGGTTGTAGTGTTTTCTATTAAAATATTTGAATGTAAATTATGTTCCTTATTAGTTTCCAATACAGCACTAAGAATCATTATTTTTTTATTACCAAAATCTTGAAATATTTCGTTAGAAGTAATACTAGTAAATATAGCTTCAAATAAATCTTTACCTTCTAATAAATTAGAATTATTTAACACAATAGTTAAACATCTCATATTTTTATCATATTTAACTTCTAAAATATTCATATTTTTATAGCCTGTACTATTTTTAAATATTATTAATTCTATTAATATTAATGATAAAAATATCAAATAGCCATTTAAAAATAATAACATTTGTAATTTTATAGTTAATGTAGAAAACATTATTCCAATTAAAATACCAATTAATAATTTATTATTATTTAATTTTAACATAATTTTTATAAGCTAATCCTTTAGGTTACATTGAGTATTATAATTTTATTTGTATTTTTATTTTTTAAAAGGACAAAATAATAAATATTTCTAAATAATGTGTGAGCCTGCTATAAGGTAATCACTTCTTAAACCTGCTATCTTTTTCTTGGTTAGCTGTATTATTTTAGAGTTAAGAGGGAATTGAACCCTAATTTGATAGACTTTGCAGGTCTACTACAGAACCATCTGTAAACTTAACTCTTTTATTTTTATTTCTTAATCTTCCTTCTTTTATGTTATCGAAACAATAAATCAAAAAGGTAAAATAGTTCCTTATTTAATCTGTGGATGTAATGGTATTGATTATATAACTTCATTCGCCAATAATCAAAAAGAATTATTTAATAACTTCTTTAGTAAATTATTAAATACACTTAAATCAGGTTCAGTTACAAGAATCTATGCTCATAATTTATCAGGTTTCGATGGAATATTCTTATTAAAACATCTGTTAGAATTAGGAAAAGTAGAACCCTTATTACATAATGGTAAATTAATATCAATAAAAATAAAAATAATTTAGTAGAAAAGTTTTAATCTTTAAAGATTCATATTTATTATTTCCTATTTCATTATATCCTTATATTAGGGCAAAAACTCCTATGCCAGTAGGTGCACCAATTGCATTCGAAGGAAATATCAGAAATGTAGATCTAGAGACAAACGGAGTATTCTATTGAAAAATCGAAACACCACAAGGTTTAAAACATCCTATTTAACAAAGAAGGGTAAAAACTGTAAATGGTATAAGAACAATAGCTGGTTTATGATATTGGGATGGATGGATCTGTTCAATTGAAATGGATAATGCAATAAAATACGGATATACCTTTGAAATACTTAAAGGATATCAGTTCAATAAATGGATTACCTTTATGGAATATGTAATAAAAATGTTTAATCTAAGAGTTCTATATTCTAAAGATCACCCAATGAATTATATAGCTAAAATATTAATGAATAGCTTATATGGTAGATTAGGTATGAAATTAGAACAAACAGAAATGGCAATATACGATACAACATCTGAAGTAAATATAGATGCTCTAAAAGATAATTTAGAAATATATAACGAATAGATATCCGATTATATTAAATTAGATAAATTCCTATTATTAGTAAGAAAAACATTATTTCTATAAAATATAATGAAGGATTAGATATGTATCATGGATCAGATGTAAATATTGCAATTGTTTCTGTAATTACTGCAGGTGCTAGAATTTACATGTCTATTGTTTAAAAATAACCCTATATTTAACTTGTATTACTCTGATACTGATAGTGTAGTAATTGATAAAACATTACCTGAAGAAGTTACTGCTAAAGAATTAGAACAATTAAAACTAGAACATATTGTTAAAAAAGCTGTATTCCTAGCTCCTAAAGTTTATGGATTATTAACCGAATCAGGCGAAGAAATTATAAAAATTAAAGGAATACCTCACGAAGTAGCCTCTAAATCACATCTAAGAGTTCTAGAATTACTTCTATTGAAAGATTCAAGTAAAGAATTTATTCAAGAAAAATGGTTCAAAAGAATTCTCGAAGGTGAAATTAATGTTAGTGATATTGCTTATACACTTAAAGTAACTTCAAATTAAAGAAAACCTATTTATTTTAGGCGGGTTCTTTAATACTACAGAACCTTATAATTATGATGCGGATCTTACCTGACTTGAACTGGCGTCATAAAATTGACAGGACTTATATAATACCGATTATACTAAAGATCCTTTAAATTATATCACTCTTATAAAAATAAAAATAATATAAAATATAAAATAAAATAACAATAATTAACATCAAGTCTATTTAATAAATTAGTAATGCTAAACTAAATACTTCACAGTATATTCATTTGCATCCTATTTAGAAATGATCTATTTCTTATAAAATATAGATAGTATCCAGAGGTTAGATTCTTGCTTTATATACATTCAGCGCTTATCTATTATGTTTGTGGCTACCCAACTATGCTTACTAATTTTATTAAAATATATAATAAAAATAAAAACTTCAACAATTGGTACACTAGAGAAACACAGCCTATTGATCCTTTCGTACTAGAAGGTCTGCCTCTTTTTACTATTTGTCCCTCCAGAAGATAGGGACCATACTGACTCACGTCGTATTAAACCCAACTCGCGTACCCTTTTAATCGGCGAACAGCCGAACCCTTCCCAGCTTCTTCCCCAGGAGGATAGGATGAGTCGACATCGAGGTGCCAAACAGCCGGGACAATGTGTACTCTCGCCGGCTATCAGCCTGTTATCCCTAGCGTAACTTTTATCGATTGATCCCCGTCTATTCCATAATATAACGAGGGGTCACTAAGCCCTACTTACGTATCTGTGCGACTTCTAAGTCTTTCAGTTAGGCATGCTTTCCGCCTTTACACTCTGCATAACCGTTCACTGGTTAATTGATCTCCATTCAATTTCTAGCTATACCTTTTGAAATTTGAGTATTATTAAAATTATAAATTTGTTTAATAAAATATTTTCTGTCTGGATATTATTATATTCTTCTTATGGCCATTAGACTATAATTTAGAATTAAATTAATAATATTTATTATAAAAATTAAAAATATTTGGATGTACTTTGCTACTTTATTAAAGACGACCGCCCCAGTCAAACTGCCAATTAGTCAACTATCCCTTTAATTATAAATTAGAAGGTAAACATAGACCCAACCCAGTTTTAAGGCTTCCAATTGTTCTATCGACAGTCCTAATTACTATTAACTAAAGGTTGTTGTAGATCAATATGATAACTAACTACAGTAAAGCTGCATAGGGTCTTCCCGTCCACCTGGAGGCAATCCGCATCTGCACGGATAATTCAATTTCACTGAGCAAGTTGTAGAGACAGTGAGACCATCGTTACACTATTGATACCAGACCACATTTAATGGCCAACTGATTTTGCTACCTTAGGATCCTCATAGTTAAGACCGCTATTAACCAGACTTTCAATTAGTAACAGTTTCCCATTACCTCTTTTATGTTAATGGCATCGGGCAAATTTCATCCAGAATACTATGATTTTCATCATTGCTCTGAATTGTGTTTTTAGTAAACAGTCGGGGCCTCCGATTTTGTGACACCACCATAAAGTTTTATTTTTAAGTGGTTCCTCTTATCGTCTAACTTATGAGGAGAACTTGCCGAGTTCCTTAACAACTTTTAGCTCTACGCCTTAGTATTCTCTACTTACGAACCTGTGTCGGTTTAGGGTACGGTAGATACACTTATTTGAATTAATAATTAATATTTATTAAATTAAGTAATACATTATTTTCCTGGTCCAGTCCTCTAGTTAATAAATAACATATTGGTATTTAAATAATAAAATTATTAAATAAATATTATTTGGACTTTCAGTAAATTACTCATCAGCCAAAACATTGGTTTTGGACCTTAGAGGCCGCATTAACATGAGACGGTTCAACCTTTTCTCATAACCCTTTCGTATTCGGCGAGAAGTATTATAACTTCTTTTTACGTTACTCATGTCAGCATTATCTCTTCAGTTACCTTAAAACAATGAAACACTGTTCTATCATCGGTTTTACTGAATGTTCTACTACCTAGATTAAGAATAAATATTAATAAATTCTTAATCAACACGATATCGGTTGATTATTTAGACCCGTTAAATTTTCGGCGCTACAATCTTATTCATCATTCTATTTATAAATAGTATTTTGAAGGGCTGCTACGTTGTTACAACGGTCATTAAAAGATAGCGACTACCAGGCTCACTTTACAGCTGCATTCAATTTGTTACTTCCTTAATTTCACTTAATAATCATTTGGGACCTTGATTTCGTGTTCTCGGCTGTTTCCGTCTTGACTACCCAACTTAGCATGAGCAGTCTGAATATCTACCATCAATTTATGTACTTCCGAGATTCGCTTCCATTGGTAAGATTTTCGAGGTCCCCGCAACCTAAACGCCTCATAAATATTATTCTATGATTTGTTGGGAATTGCCGTGCTGTACCTCCATAAATTTTGTATAGATGTCATACTTACATATGTTTCGTAGAAAACCAGCTAGCACAAGGTCAGATTGGCATTTCACCGCTTTCCAAAACTCTTCGGAGAATTATGCAACATTCACCCGTTCGATCCATTATAATCTGGTCTTGGAAAGATCACCTTGCTTCGGGTCTAATAGAAGTAACTTATCCATCACTTTTCCTAGGCAATATTAGCTTATTTTTTAAGGTAATATCTTATTTCTATTTATAATTTTCTTTCACTTTCACTTATTCACTTGGAACATTGTTAATTATTATGATAATTATAATTATAAATTCTTAATTAAATTAATTAAGCTAGTCAGTCCAGTCGCTTTCGCTAGGGCTTTTAACCTTGCTACTCCTATTAACTTGCTGACCCATTATGCAAAAGGTACGCCGTCATTTTTAATTAAAACTCCGACTGCTTATAGGATTACTAATTCAAGTCTATTTCACTATGTTAATACACTACTTTTCAAACTTTCCTTTACAGTACTTTTCGCTATTGCTAAATTTATAATACTTAGCCTTAGAGGATGGTTCCCCTATATTCCGACAAGTTTTCTCTCATCGTACTTATTATTTAGTTTGATTATAAATCTACAGGACTTTCACCTTTTTTAGTTATCTTTATTTGAATTAATAAATATTGATAGATTTTCAATTTATAATTTTTACTAGGCTAATCCGATTTCACTCACCATTACTTTCGGAGTCTCGGTTGATTTCCTTTCCTTTCCTTACTAGAATGATTTGCTTCAGGAAGTTTTTATATAAAGGTTTCCCTTAGGATCGCCACATTATTTTTAATCCAAGCTTAAATAATATTATAAAATAATATTTATAAGTTTATTGAATTTGTGGCTTTTGGTTTACACCTCCTTTTTTATAAATTTGCTAGTTATCCTTAATAATCCCTTTAAATTACTTTGATGTTATTACTATATTGTCATCGATACTTTTATATATTTATTTTTTAAATTTAATATTTTTATTGATGAATTGATTTAAAAAACGAGCCCTTCCAGATTCGAACTGGGACCACCTCAATTGACAATCGAGTACTCTACCTATTAAGCTAAGAGCCCTTTTAAGTTTATTATTTTTGTATTATATAATATTATTTTAAATTAATATTTTACCACCAAGAGCGAGGTGACTCGAACACCTACCGATGATTTTGGAGATCGCCATACTAACCTATTGATACTACACTCTTAAACTTTAATAAAATATACTCTTTTAAGATTAGTTAATATATAATTTGTATTAAAAATTTATTATTTTTTTACATTTTTATTATTGTACTCCTGGTCTAACTATACTGGCCTTCAAAACTAACTTTTAGCCCTTCGATATTGCAGTGGGGATAATAATTATCTAAACCTTTTAGAACATCAAATCTATTTTTATGAATAGGAATATCGTCTAATATTAGTTTACTGCTAGAAGCTTTCAAACTATCATCAATTATACTACTTTTTTCATGAGTTTTCCATTCCATTACATCATTTATAATGTTTGATGGTAGATCTGGTATAACAGTAGGTACTGGTGTTAGACTTCTAAATCTATTCTCTATATTTAAATATTGTAAAGTATCTACTAGATTAGATGGAGTACTTGTACCTAAACCAACACTGCCTACCCAATTATTTGGTGTTGCAACTAAACTAGGAGTTATTCCTTCTACATTAACATATTTACCTTTACTTATTGATATACTATTATACATTTGATCAGCTATTGTTCTATCTTTAAATCTTTGTAGAGATTCAATAACAGATTCACCGATGTATGATATTTTAAATTGTTTATACCAAGGAATATAAGGATTTATTTCTGTAAATGGGTAGTATCTAACATCAGCTGTTACAGGATTATACTGTTTTTCCATGAATATATTAAAAGTATTCTTAGTTTCAGTCGACGAAGTAAAATAATTTATAGGATTTAATTTATTTATTACAGTATAATATACACTAATGATTTTCTTTATAGGGGAAATTGGATTAATTCTCTCATCATTTAATTCTATATCTGGATTTATTGGATTATTTGTAGGTATAGTTGAGTTATTTGTAGACTTAAAATTATCTAAAAATAGAGGATCCATTATGAATTTATAAACACAATATGCTAAACCTAAACCACATATTAACCACAGCCAAGTAGATCTTTCTTTATACCAAGGTGTAGGTTCAATATTTACACTGAATATTGATTTATACCCTTCTCTTAATGACAGATCAGGGTTTTTTATTGTATTTAATATTGGATTATTATATGATTTATCTGAAGGTGTCCATATTGAAGTTCCTCCACTTTTGGGTGGGTTTGGAACATTGGGTACAATTTTGTGATCGAAAAGATCAAATATCCAGTGAAATAGTCTCATAGAAAAATTACTTTGTATTTCTAAATATGTATGACCCATAGCAGAAAAACCTGCTAATATTTTATCGAAGTTGAATCCTACTGATTTATATACCATGTATACTCCTATTATAGAGTTAAAAATGATAAATAGTTTTCTTATTTTAATTAATATTTTCCATCAGGTTGTTTACCATACCAAAATGTTAATATTGTTATGATTTTTGATATGTATGGTATTTTATGAGCATAGGCTAAGATACTACTAACTAACCATAACATGAATATTGAGGATTTCATGTATAGATTCTGAATATATGAATTCTTAATGTCGTGTGCTACTGTTGACTTATGTGTTTCTGGGGTAGGGTTGATACTTTTACTTTTAGAAGTTTTTAATTGTTCTAATTCTAATTTTAACTGTTTTAAGGTTAATCTGTTGTTTTTTATAGATTTCATTGTTTTCATTGTTTTAATACTATTCAACTCTTGATAAAGAGAGGAGCGAAGGTTTGCTACATACAAAAATCTTTTAACCTACTCAATATAGGATGTAATTAACTAATTTAAGCACTGTCATCATCAATTATTGTTGTACTAGACAGATGATAGTAATTAAGAATTTTATGGTATATGCGTATTTTTCATATACTCTTTTATAATACTTTTATAATACTTTTATAATACTTTATTAGAAAATCTTGCTTTATCAACAAATTGAGCTTTACCTCTAGCTAGGCCTCCCTACTACTACTACTTATTATTTTACTATAGGGGGATAATAATTATTTTTATAATTAAAAAAAGATATGTCCCATAGTTACAGTAATACAAAATGAACCTCTTTTATTTTTATTAGAAAATCTAGCACTATTAACAAATTGAGCTTTACCTCTAGCTAAAGTACCTCTTTGTATTGTTTTAACTGTTAATCTTGGAACTACTCTTTGTGTTAATAATCTACCAGCTACTCTGATTTTAAAACCAGATAAATAAGAAGGTTTAATAGAATATTTATTTAAATTTTTATTACTTTTTTTAATTTTAGCAATAGTAAATAATTTTTTAATAATAAATCTAAGTTTAACAATATTACTTATTAGACCAATCATATTAGATAAGATATTACTATCATAATAAGGATAATGTAATCTATCTAATTCTAATTCTACAGGTTTTTTATAAATTTTACTTAAATTTAAACATAGAGATTGTAATTTATCATTATAATTTAATAATTTATTATTAGAATTTAATTTATTAAAATAATAATATAATTGTATAACAACTTTATTAGGAGTTATAATAATAAAAGGTTTACTTATTAAACTAGACATAGTTAAAAATGTAGATTCTAATAAAGTAAATACATTTTTATTTATTCCTACACTATTTTGTATTCCTATATTATTTTTATTAAATTGATATACAATATTTTGATATTTTACAGTTTCAGAATTATATTTAGAAATACTTTTTATATATTTATTTATTTTTATTTCTTTTTTTACTTCTTGATTATTATTTGTATTAATTATTTTTATAATATTTTTACTTATTTGTATATTATTTTCTTCTGTAACTGGCATTGCTGGAACTAGAGTTTTATTTACTTCAGCATTTACTTTTGTTTTAGGTTCTAATATACTGAATTTTTTATTTGTATTTTTATTTAAAAATAAATATAAATAATTATCATAATGTTTAATCCATAAAATACTTTTATTAAAGATATTTTTATATGATAAAATATTATTATTTTCAGAATATGAATTATCGGTAAGTGAATTATTTACACTTCCAAATAATGGAGGTAAATTAGATTTATTGTTTATTATATTCATTAATTTTATTTTTTCCTTGCGCTCTTTATTTAATTATTCCACTTACGATAAACTAGCTTTCGGTAAATCA